>JAABUP010000654.1_pt1 | contig 74414 bp, 76 predicted proteins | sample 5559201 | NCBI WGS metagenome assembly JAABUP01 (sample SAMN10711887, study PRJNA513373) | rock metagenome | isolation source: Antarctica rocks | place: Antarctica | reverse complement strand
TCGCCTCTCGCTCAGCGGAGATGGTCCCCAAGCCCAGCTGCACGCTCTTCACCTGCTGTTTCACCTGGCAATCCGCAGAGGCTGTCCCTAGGCCCAGCTGCTTGTCCTTCATGTGGTTTTTCGAGTGCTTCTGAGCAGAGATTGTCCCCAACCCCAGCTGCCCGTCCTTCAATTTCGATTTCGCCTAGCGCTAATTTGACGATTCGCTTTTCGGAGCCAAGATTCTCGCGTTCGCGACCCGAGAATCAAGAGTTTGGAGTGACAGAAGCGGCGCCGCCTCGAGAATCGAGCCCATTGCACTTGCGGAGCTCAAATCTTGAAGTCGCAGGGAGAGAGCCAAATACGCCTCGAGAGTTGTCTCCATGGCGGGATGGCGATTTGCATCATGTTTCGCCTTACGATTCTTGTGGGCAATCGCCTTGTAAGGGAGTTCATTGATTATGGTTTCAAATTCGTGTTTTCATACCATAAGCCTATTGTCATCGTCACGTTCACATCTCTACTGCTTCACTTGTTCTTTCTATTTCTCGTGGCAACGGCAATGCCAATCATTCTCGAGGAAGAGGGCTAATGTTATCACGAGTCTTAGTATTGCCAGAGAATCAACCACCTTCAGCAACAATGTCTACCAACGCCGGCGCCTCCAAAGGCCGCAAGAGTACTGTCGGTACTGATGCCGACTCTATTATGCCTCTCCTCTTTGCCACCATCGGCAACCCTGCGATCAGCTTTAAAAAGATGGCGGCTATGGATGAAGAAGGCCGCACCGAATCATCTTTGGAGCATAAGTTTCGCAAATGGCGCCAACAGGGACGCGAGATCGCCGAGAAGTACCCAGAGCATGCCGGACCCGTAGATAGTACTCCAAAGAAGACCCGTGCAGCTCCCGCCAAGAAAGGCGCCAATCGCAAGAATAAAGCAAAGCAGTCTGATGTTGGTGACGAGGAAGATGAGGTCGATGACGAGGTCGGTGCTGGTATGGCCAATCTGGAGGGAGGTGGAGTTGTGAGTCAAGTGGATCATCAAATGGCCTTGAATGCTGCTAAGTTCACCGAAAATCACTAGGCCCTCACCGAGCCTGAATTTCCTCCTGCACCTACTAATGGTAAGGGCAAAGCCAAAGCCAAGAAAGGTACTGCTACTACCACCAACAAGGCCGCGAGCAATAAGAAGCGAGGGTCACAAGACACGGACAGCGAGAATCCTGCCAAGAAACCCAAGCTCAGCGACGAGGAGGCTCCTGTCGAGAAACCCAAGGTCACTAAGAAGGGAATTGCTAAGGTGGTCAAGAAATCTGCAGCGAAGGGTGGTGAGGCTGAGAGTGAGGAAGAAGAGGGAGGCGAGATGACCGAGATGAAGTTTGAGGAAGAGGAGCATTGAACCAGCACTTCTCGCTCTTGGCACATCAAGAAGGATTCCATCAATTTCGTGACAATGTTCTCGCAATCAGGACTTGAGGCGCGTCGTAGGTAGAGCAGTCCTTAATGGGGAAGGAATGCTCAAAGTTCTTCATTATTGAATGGAGCAGATAGATTCTCAGAATCGCAGTTGCAGCCTCCCTGACATCCATGTGCACTCAGGACCTTGTCTAAAATTTCATTTGCTTCCATTATGCTTTCATACGCTTTCGTTGATTCGTGAGTTGGGGTTTGCGCTCTAGTGTCATACATCTTGATGGCTTTTTGCAAAGCAGGACACCACAGCTTCATCTCCCCCATTGCGTTCATCCATGTACTTTGCTTTTCTGTCATCAAGATGCTGACGTCTGGTGGTGTGGTCTTTAAGAGCGATCCTCCCTCCCAATTGGCCATTACAGGTAGAATGTGGTCCGCCAGAAAGTTGGCTATCTTGGCTCGAACTTTGTCCTGTGCATCGTCGATTGACACATGTTCAGTCTTGAAGATAGCGAGGAGGGTCGAGAGCCCAGATCTTGAGACAAAGCTTTGAACTTGCTTCCCCGTGGAGTCATGACATAGTTGGGAAAGAAAGAAGAGAAGGCGTTTCTGGAGGATTGTGTTCTCGGACGTTGAATCCTTTTCTGTTGAAACTTTGAGTGCAGTATGCAAGATGTACATGGGGCTCGATTGGAGGATGCTAGGCTTTCTAAATTGTTCGATAAATTCTTCAAGGGCTTCGGGGTTGTTTTGTATGGCCGTTCCCAGTAACTGCGCTGCTGCTGATTGGACTTCGATCGGCGACGCTGATTCCGGGTTGATGAAGTTGACGAAGATGTTTACGAGGGTGGGGTCCTTTGATATGGTGAGTCCCCATTCTTGGGAGTGTGCGAATTCGGTGAGTGCCGTCATGGCTGAGAGGACATCGCCGCTGTTGGAGGGGGTGAGATGGAAGAGTTTTGCGGCGTTTCGTCGGTAGTATTCGAATTGGTCGGCCTCGTCATAAGGTATGTGAGGAATTGGACCTTCGAAATTGTCGACTTGGTCGGGATTGGATGGGGCTTCCTCTTGGGCAAGCATCTCGGCTTTGAGTGGAGCTTGCTCTTCTATCGCTGGTACGGGTGGGTTCTCTATGATCATCAAGTCTGCCTTGGGAGCGTCATCAGGTTCGGGAACGTTGAGACGGGCTTCTTTGAGTCCGGTCGCTAGGTTTAGGCGGACGTGTAGGCCGGGTGGTATGCTTTGGTCGTCGTGGATGAGTTGGAAGTGCTCGGTGGGTTGGAATATGGCGGGGTAGCATTCTGAGGCACGATTGGTATGACAGATCAAGTCTGTGTGTGCTTCTGGGGAGTGGGCTGGAGCTGGTGGGCTTCCTTGCGCTGTGTGGGAAAGGAGGAGGCAGATAGAGATGAGAGAGTTGAGATGGATGTGTTTGGACATTTTGGCTGGAAAGGAAGACAATTCTAGCGATGAAAGAATTGAAAAAAGGAGAGAAAGACTATGAGCCGCTCGTGAATCAAATCATCGTTGCCTGAATCTACCACAATAGCTGTCTTCTTTGCATGTCGTCTGTACATGAAATAGAGCCTCTGATTGGCCAGCTTGGCTGACTAAATGCGAATCTCGCTCGAGCCCAGCTCAAATAGAACTCCGCTTTTGAATAAGGCATTGAGAGCGTTCCACAGTACACACAATGCTCCAGACCAGGTGGGCGGCCTTTCACCTTGCACAACGTCCATATCGCTTTCAATACCGTGGCTATGTCGATACCAAACCGCCAGACCCTACCAATTCCGATCGACAACCTGACAACAAGCCCGTCAATGAGCCCATTGGTGTAGGCACCCTAGCTTCCGATATTCTCGTTCTTACAGTAATGGCTGATTCAGACTACAGGGAGGTGACAGCAGTGGGACCCCCTCCGCCCATGCTGCCTCTGCCGGCGGTCATGAACCCACCCACCACGGCCACCACCCTGAACCTGTCAATGAGAACCTTGGCGTATGGCCCCTCACAATATAACGTCTCTACACTAGCACGCCAGATTCGTATAGCTAATACTTGTGATTGTCAGCGAGGGTTCTACGTCTCAATTGCAGCAATAGCCCTCTCCTTCGCCCTATACAAATTCTCCCGCTCTTCTTCCACAGACCCAGCTTCTGCCGGTGATCCAGACGCCCAACCTTTGCTTACGCGAATTATTACGTATTACCAGTTTCTCCAGAATGGATATGCAGAGCAGAATGCATTGCATACGAGGATGGCGGAACAGGCGGCAGCAGATAAAAATCTGTTCCAGAGGAGTCCATGGACTCATCATATTGAATTGAAATTCCCCGAGTACGTGAACCGTCTTTCTCCTCATTTTTATTTTAGAAAGAGAAGCTGGTTCCGGGTCTACGGGGACATCAAGGCCCTCGGACTGCCTATGGCGCATCAAGCTACAGCCCTGTGCCATCCCAGATTTTCATGTCGATATGGTACTCGGAACTGATTTGATCCTCCGCCTCTACAGGACATTCAATACAGGGAGCCCATACAACGTACCAGCAGGCCACACGGCGGACCTCAGCGCGCTCAGGGCCCACTACCAGCAAAAGAATTTGGAGAAGGAGGAAGAGCAAATGGCAAAAGTGACGGCCAGGGCGGGCGAGAGCGCCATTTTGGCACAGAGAAGACAAGCGGAGGATGAGCAAAGTAGTCGACCAATATCGATGTCATCGATACTGGAGAGTGTGGGACTCAAGCGACCTGACAAATAGTTTGCGCGGACAACGTGCGTTCCTCCTTATACGCCTCGGAAGAGGTCTGCAATGTACATAATGCCATGACAAGCGCATTTGATCGGACATGTTGCATTTCGCTGCGCATTCTTCGCTTGTCTAGCTAGAGTGAAGGGGCTTCTCGGACGAGCAATAAGGAAATGGGAGTACTCGGTTCTGGTAGTCCTGGTAGCAGAAAACCATCGTAGAACTAAGCCCAATCACAACACATAATCCGCCCAACCACCCACAGTCCGATAGAGCGTCGCCATGACAAGGGCTAACGTCATGTCAAAGGAAACAGAAAATGGTGGAAAGATTGATCACGGCTTCGGTCTCCTCACTACATCTGTTCGGACCCTTCTCCAAAGCCAGGCGCAAGGCACCGGCATTCGATGAAAAGCAGAGACCTCTGAGGTGAGGAAGACCAACAAAAATTGCGCCGAAGAGGTACCCGAAGGTAACTCTATGACTTTTGCCGCCGCGCTGTGCAATGCAGGGCTCAAGTCATACTCGAAGGCCTTTATGATCGCCCAGAGTCCAACAAGGTAAGTATGAAGAGAGGAAAGAAGACGAAGGGGGGGGAGAGGAGATTTATGTACCCATTCGAGGGGGGGCTGAAATGAGCACCTCGTATTCCTGCCGCTAAGTTCTAACCTAGATCCCATAGCGAACCGCTCCAATGGTGAGCAGCCGAAGGGTCACGGGATTTGATTGGGTGGAAAAAGAGTGAGACGGCACCGTTCCAAATCTTACATCTTCGCATGCGGCGTGCATTTTAGTAGCGTGCCTAATCAAACGTCCCCCTTCTTCGCTGCGCTTGCTAACTCTCTTTTCCTTACTCTTTAGTCTTTACCATCAACACTCTTTTACTCTGCAGCATCGTGTACACTGTCTGCCACTCGTTCCGGACATATTCAACCATACTAATATCGTAATAACCCCCAAACCCATTTACCACACCCAAACAACCAAAATGCAGCTCAAAACCCTCTTCGCCTGCGCATCCTTCGTCGCTGCTGCAGTCGCGCAAGTTTCCCAGCAACGCATTGCCTTCACAACCCTCCCTACCTCCGTTCAGGCCGGAAAGCCTACCACCCTGAAATGGGGAGGGGGTGATGGATCTGTAGGCTGCACCTCCTCGCCAAATGGAAACAGCGAGCTAACCATAACCCCCTAATAGCCTGTGACCATCACCCTTCAACAAGGCACAACCATCAACCTGAAAACCATCACAATCTTGACCGGCGACGCGACCGGAGACTCCTACACCTGGACCCCAAGCTCCAGTCTCCCAGATGGCGAGAATTACGCCTTGAAAATTTCGCAGGGCGACCAACCGCCCAACTACACCGGCATGATCACCCTCACCGGCGGCTCCAGCTCTTCTTCAACCGTCTCGTCTTCCTCCGTCTCATCTTCCTCCGTCTCGTCTTCCTCCGTCTCATCCACCGCAACTGTCGCCGCTTCCACCGTAGCCGCATCAGCACCAACTGGCGGTGCTCTCGGCGGCAGCACTAATTCCACCACCCCCGTCGTCACCGCTAACTCCACCACCACCGCTGCTCCCATTGGAACTGGCGTCGTCGGCACTGGGGTGGGTGCTAGCGGCAGCGCTGCCACTGGCACTTCTATGCACAGGAATACCACCATGAGCAAAGCCACCCTCACCTCTTCGTCTTCTGCCACCTCATCAGCTGCCGCAACAACCACTGGGAGCGAGACCAGCAGCGGCCCAGCACCATCGTCAAGCTCGAAGAGCGGTGCCGTGGTGGCTGCCGCCAGCAACTTCGCGCTGTTGTGCGCGGCGGTCGTAGGGGTTGTGTATCTAGGATAGGTGGAAAAGTAGATTTCTCTGTTGACGTTTTCATGTGCCAAGATCTTCGTTTCTCATAGCGATGATACTCCAAATAGGGCGATTTAATAATTGGTGTGGAGGCGGTTGGACATATGCCTTTGATAGGGTGTCAAATATTCGGGGGGTGAGTTGGTCTGATGTGGATAGCAGTAGGTAGTCTTGAGGTCATGTATATCTATCAAAACAAAGAACTTAAAATCGCATTGTCTGACGCAAGCCTCCTGCCACCGACTTTTGTTTCGCGAAGTTTTCATCCTTTCCATCTCAGATCAATTTTTCAGATTGGCTCAGCCTAGTACTTCACACCGTTCGCTAGCCTGTATTCCCTCGTCAACTCCTCTACGAGAAGACGTTACGCCCTTCTCGTACCCTTCCCTTGTTTTTATTTGGTTCAACGGTTTACAAAAGCCTGTATTAATTCCCTTACATGAAACAATGCTTTCGAGAAGGCTCCTCTCTCTCAGAAGGCCGCCTTTCTTAGATAGCATACCACAACGGAGTCTTGCTTTGGACCTGCAAGCATTTGAGGAGAACACGATCCACCGCCTACACTCTAGGGTCCTTCGAAGAGGCCTCCTACCACTCTGAAGGTCGTGATTTCCCCCCAGAGATGGTATACGGGAGGCCTCATATTGATGATGTCAGCAAAAAGGCCACAATTTTTTGGGTGGCACATGAATATGAGGCCTCTTGTCACATATGCAGCCTTTTCAAAGCGCTAGGCAGAAGGAGAAACGTGATTGGTCCTTTTGTTCCATCCTGCATCAACGTCTCAGCCTCGTTCTCAAGATCGATGGTAGGCCCCAAAGATCAGGCTCTGCACCTCGGAATACAAATTCGCTCGGATCATCGGTCTTTGAGCAAGCTAATTCGAGTGTTCAAGCTGACGGTTTCGCCTCCAACGACTACGCAGTCTCGGCAGCGAATTTAAGCAATTTTCCAAACACTGAACAGACAGCTCAGATCGATGACAGCGCTCTTGCTTTCACAAACTTCCCGCCTGTTGAACCCGGCTTCTCTGAACTAAATTCATTGACATACCTAAGCGATTTGTCTCGACCAGCGTTTGCCAATATATACGGCTCCGATCCGCAAGATATTCCGCTACATCCCCTAGATCATGGCATCGAGCCTAGTAGAATTCCTACAGTAGCTACAGTGGATTTGAGTGATATCGCCTAAGTGTCTTCTCTCGATACACCAACGGAGGCGATTGCAAAGGAAGATGCAACTTCAAAAACTGCGTCAGTCGCTCGGGTAGATGGGGACAACCATCATTACGCATGTCAACAGTGCGATGAGAAATTTAGCAGACTTTGTGAGCTCAAGTAAGTCACCTCTTCCTGCCAGAAGGCAGTGATAGTCTATTCGATCCATTCATGACTGATCCGAATTTCTGCATCACAGCTCCTACAGCAAAACCCACACACGTCCATTCAAATGTCAGATCCCAGATTGTCCATACCCAGGCGCACAGTACAAGAAGGATCTCGACAGACACAAGCGCGAGAAGCATGGCAGTGGGGCTCGATTCCATTGTCCGGTACAATTTTGCCGATTCTCAGCCGGGACGGGGGCCAGATTCTTCAAGCGGGTCGAGCAGCAACGCAGGCATGTAAGGACGCAGCATCCAGGTTTTGCCTTGGCATAATGTGCAGGGCAAAATCAATGAGTCACTATCACCAATCTTCTTGCCGATGAGAAGGAGGACTGGAAAGATGACTTGGTAATGCAGGTTGATTCGTGTACATACGGCCTGTGCGATGGATAGGAATTTCTTTCTCAATTCACATCTATTTAGAAACCCGGACTCGCGTTCATCCCATCTTCGAGCTATTGTGAGGAGGGTTGAACGGCGATTCACAGTCCCAGGGGCGTGAATCATTTGTAAACCCTCACTATCTTTTTGATTTGCACAGAATGATGACGCTGCTCCAGACTGTACTAAATTTTTCCAGACGTCCCGACTGAAGTTGATACTTTAGAGATGGTATTACAATAAGGAACTAAGCTAAATATGGGGTAGGTAGACTTATCAAATGGGGCTGTACACTTATCTGTTTCCAAAAATAACACCGCATCATGAACTCAAATCTTGCTTGAGATCAGATATTTTTCTCAATGGGCCCAAAATTAGCCCAAACATAGGGCAAAAACTGATCATCCACACTTCGGCGTCCACGGGATACGCGAAGTAAATCACGCGCCAGAAACGTGTAGTAAAATGCCCCAATCTGCAGCGATATTCAGTGATACCCTGTGATCATGTTGGAGATGTTGGAGAAAGTTGGGACTATGTACCATGCCAAAAGCAGAGGGACAAGTGACCCAGCAGTCCCAAAGCTTAGTCACGCCCAATCATTCGTTCCTAGGTAAGACAACGAGCAGTCAGGCTGTCTCGGATGTCGTGAGACACGTAGCTATGCGGCCAGTCACGATAGACGGTATTTGCTTTTCAGACCCAGATTGTGAATGAATTTAAATGTTTTCCGTTGTGGTGATTCTCTCATTACTAATACCTAGGGTACATGGCGGATCTCTTCCAACGATCGTCCAGCAAGTCGGAGAATACCCTTACTACATATCTTCAGCTTCCAAGGTAGTCCTAGCCGCAGCTGTTCAAATTGCTGGACACATCATCATGACTCTGAATAGCTGATAGGTCATCTCAGACAACTCTTGGGGAAAGAAAAAATCAGCTGTCGGGAGCATGCACAGTCTTTCCTATCATCAAGTCCTCGGTGACTGCGAACATTCTCAGAAGCATTGTTGAATCATTCGAGCATTACGATGATGTGTGGACGCGCGATTTTCTCCGGACGATTATACTTCCTGGAACATGTACCAGAAACAGTCTTGGCTCCGAACTCCAAGATTTATTCGAGAGCTGGGGTACTAAGCATGTTCGCTACCAGGATGACTGTAGTGCGGATACTATCCTAAGACAAGGCCCATATTGGTTGAAGAATGGGAATTTTCATCGAGTGTCACGTTTGTTCCCTGACAGTGTGGATGCCTTTGTGGTTGCAGTTGTCCAAGACGACGAAGATGAACACGCCCATCACCCACTTGGAATCTCTCTGTATGGAGAATCAAATCCGGCTTCTTTGAGCGTGGCCGTCCCTTCGAGACTCTACTTTGAACAAAGTGACAAGTTCCCGCTCGCTGGCTTGAGGATTGCAGTGAAGGACAACACAGACTTGTCGGGAATCCGGACTGGAGGATCTTCTCGCTGTTACACACGGTTGTATGGACCAAGAAAAGCATCGGCTCCCATTGTTCAGAAGGTCTTGGATCTCGGTGCAATTGCGGTTGGCAAGACAAAGACAACCCAATTTGGAGACACGGAATGGGCGACAGGTGACTGGGTGGATTTCCATCCTCCGTTTACGCCAAGAGCCGATGGATACCAGAGTCCGAGTGGTAGTAGCGCCGGAAGTGGTGCTGCTATGGCTGCTTACGACTGGCTGGACTTTGCTACTGGGACTGATGGTTGCGGCAGCTTGCGTTCGCCAGCTGCGATTGAAGGGCTGTTTAGCATGAGACCCTCTCATGGTGCGACTTCAGTTGAGGGCATAATACCATGGGGCTCAAATTTCGATACGTTTGGCGGATTCACACGCAACATCAAGTCTTTTGCTTTGGTTAGCGAGTTGTTGTATGGATCTTCAATAGCTCCTCGTGGAGGACGACTACCAAAGCGAATAATCTGTCCGCTGGAGTATTGGCCTGTCCCGCACACAGAGAGCCAAACCTCTTTCGCCTGCTTCATTTCTAAGCTTGAGGCCTATCTCGGCGTGAAGTGTTTAAATGTTAGCTTGACAAATCTGTGGAAAGACACAAATCCAGTCGGGACCAACGAGAGCCTTGCAGATTACTTTCATGACACTCTGCCTTGGTCATATGCTCCGACGCAGCGGCAGACCTACACTAAATTCCAGCAAGATTACTGGGAAGCTTTCGGCAAGGCCCCTTACTTCAATCCTGAAGGACAATTCAAGGTGGAATGGCTACCAACCGTTACCTCGGACATGCATCAAGAAGGGCTCAAGAAGATGTCCATCTTCAGGAGTTGGTTCGAGAAACAGCTAATTCCCCATTCCGAGGTTGGGACCTCCGAAGCCTTACTCCTTCTGCCATGGACAACAGGGACACCTGATTACCGCGACGTCTATAGACCGCAGCCAGATTGGGCCGGCTACGGATGGTATTACTACATGATCTCTCCATTTGCCCAAGCCCCTGAGATGATTGTGCCCGTTGGACAAACCCCCTTCATTTCAAAGATTACGAAACGGGAAGAATGGCTCCCTGTCAGCCTCGGAATTGTTGGTGCACGAGGAAGCGATGCTTCTTTGCCAGTGCTCCTACGAGACCTGATGCATGCAATGCATTTGCCCACCGCTGTGGAAGCAGGGGAGACAGCTTTCCCGTTACAAAATCCAACATTTGTGAGCCAATGGCCTCTGCACCATCCGTCCGTTTCAAGCCCGCCAATATGAGACAACCAGTCATGCACGCTCCCACAGGAAGGCACAACCGGAGCCGCCGTGGTTGTGTCTGAAATGCGTATGAGATTTTAAGAATTTATTTTCGAAAGTTGTTGTTAATGCGCCGATCGAGAAGGGGTGTTTGGGCTAAGAATCGCCTTAAATTGATTCGAATTGTGGAAGTAGGTACGATCAACAGAATCGTTGGGAGGTAGTGTTGGGAGGTAGTATGAGAAGTCTTCTCGCTGGCAATTAGCTAAACTGGTAAAGCTTTGCGTTGGCTGGTTAGGCCGCGGTAGGAAAATCGCAGACTGAGTTTAACCACGTCTACAGAAACACCGACACATGCAAAGACTACTTTGGGTCTCAGTCGGTGGTCTGCGAAAGCTTGCGCAAGGTTTTGTTGAAATAGCAAGACCGCTAGGTGTGGGTAACATTACTGCCATGGCCGAAGATCATACCAAGAGTGATTTTACTGTGAAAAGACGTTCTATGACGGCAGGTAAGTTGGCTGTGGTGTTGGTAGAATCAGGCATCCATAACGTCGACTATTTCCACCCATCTCAGAAGAAAACTGGGTCCTCATGTTTGACAACGCAATCGACTTCGAGATGGTCAATGAAATCTAGTCTTCAGCCGCGAGGAATTCAGTGATAGTCGCGCATCAAAGTGCTCGAGCCATCACCGACGACGTAGACTAGAGCCAGGCAACAACGTTTCGTAACCCCTATCCATCAATTGACTTTCCACGACTCCATCCCAAAACAGCAGCTCCCAACCCACCACCTCATCATCACAGTTTCTAAAATCAAACACAGCGCTTCAACGGCACACAGAATCTCCTCAATGATTTCAGCCCCAACTCAGATTCCCTCAGAAATGACTCATCGGCCCCATCACATGCCGTGGCCTGACCACTCCCGCCGCCAAGCCTCCCCTGTCAACAAGCACACTACAACAAAACTCCGACCTCGCTTCCCCCACATATGCTAAACCACCTAGTCCATTGAGTTTGAACATCTCCGTAGATCATTGACGTTAGAGCATCTAGGCATCTCAGCTTTCGTAAATCACTCGTAAGCTAACACCTCGGCTCCGACATCTAGAAGCAAGAAATAGATAAGAAGAAGTGCTTAGCCTTGCGCACGAGGGCTCAGCCCATCACACAGCTCACGCAGCTCATGCGGGGCGTAAGGGAATCAAGTAATTCTTGCGATCTGGACATGGGGTTTCTGACAAACGCGAGGAGCTGAAGACGGGAGGGGTGGTGATGAGGGGTTTAGGCAGCGACTCATTGCGTAGACGTAGACGTAGATAGACATGGAGGGTGATGGGGTTAGAATCGGGGGGGTTGAGATAATTAGATGGGATGGTGCGGGCGTTGGGTATATAAGATGATCATTTTTCAATTGATCTTGTTCCTTCATCCATCACAACTCCTTACCACTTCAACCCACAACCAAACCACAATTAAAACACTTCAACCCACACCACACCACCACAACCCTTCCTCTTTTAACCAATCTTCCTACCACAACCATGCCCTCCGGTTTCCCAGCCTTCCCCTCCGCGCCCTCCAATCCCCTCGACAAGAAAGCCGAAACCAAAAAGACATCGCCACCACCACCCAAGTACCAGGACTCACCCCGCAGCTCGATGAGTAAGGAGCCGTTGATTGGGTATAAGGATAAGAGGGATGAGGGGGAGAAGAAGGGAGATGGGAAGTAGAGGAGGAAGGGAGGGGGGGGGTTGGGACGAGGGTAGGAAGGGAGGGACATGATGGGGTGGATTGCGGAGGGAGTTGAGGGGAAGCAAAGATATTGGAGGAGGCAAAGGAATTATGGGAGATTGCGATGATGCTGTTGGTCGTTGGTATGTTTATGAGGTTATGAGATACGCTCTTTTAGTTTTTTCATGTACGGACGTTTGTTTTTGCGTGTATGAACGAGCTCTAGCTTTCCAGGGGTATCAATCAATCAAATCGATTCAAAAGCCAAACAAAGCTCCATTGCATAACGACCGCCACTCCATGCAGACACCTACATTCCACAAATACTAGACGTCGTCCAGGAATTCTAATCTTCAATATCATCATCGCTGAGGAACATCTTCTCCATTTCTTCTTCTGCCGGGAGTGCCAGAGTCGTCGACTTTGCGGCTATTTGTGTTGAGCCCGGTGGCTGAAAAGGTGCAGAATCTTCGGTTTTAATATCAGCTGGACGATCGGTCGTCCATGCTGCCGCGGGAGCTGGTTGATCTGTGTCTTCGTCTTCGGATGATTCGTCGTTGGGAATCGAGAGACCGTGGAATTGGGTGATTTTTTCCAGTTCTCGGAGATGAGAGGACGTGGGGAGACGCTGTTCAATTTTTGTGATGTAGGGGAGTCGCTCGAGTATTAGCTCCGCCTTGGTGCAATTCAGACTTGTGCGTATGGGCTCGAAGTCGTCTTGATCTGGCTGACTTGAGTGTTTCCCAGCATCAGCTGAGTTCGCGACTTTAGTATTCGACTTGATATTGGCGAATTGCTGCCCACGAGTGCCAGCCGACTGTTTCAACAAAGCAATTCCAGATCGAAGACGATGAATCCACCGTTCAACAAATTCATCCACTTCCTCCATCTGCCTAGAGAGTCTCATCGAAGTAGGGTAGAACATCTTATACGTATCGTTCTTGCCTCCACCCTTTCCAGCGACAGGATGTGCTCGCCTCTTCACAGGATCTGGCAGGGCAAACAATAAGCCACGGACTGCAAGCTGGAAGCAGATTTCATCCTGCCGCAGAGAGTCGGATGCCGCCCCCTGAAATGAACGACCTCCATAATCCCCGCTTGAACCAAATCTACCACCTCGCGGCGAACCTAATATGTCGCTGTCAGAAAGAGTATCAAGACAATCGTTGACGGTATCTATGAAAGAGGAGCCTTCGCAGGACAAGATACAATTCTCGTGTAGTGCAGCGATGAAAGTTCCGGTGTCAGTGCCAGTCTCGTCGATCAGATGTTCCACAGAAACTTGAGCCACCCTTCTTCTTACATGCTCTGGCATATGAAGTGGTGGCTGCAAAACCACCTCCGTAGCATCATCGCGCTTGTTGTATACTACTTTACCTACAGCATGGAAAAGACCGAGGCTGGACTCTCGTTGCGTCACCATCTCCAGAGACTCTCTCTCCATTTTCGTAATTGCAGAAGAGGAGCTGGCCCCTTTCTTCGCACCCGAAGCAACTCTTCCACCCCAATCATCGCCATCTTCTCCTCGTAAACAAAGAAACTCCAAGGAACCAATCGCACTGCGGACGTCGCCAACTTCACCCAATCTCTTGAATACTGATGGTCCGGGAATCCTTCTTCGTCCGGATTGCCGGGCTTCTTTGCGAATGACAAGGTCAAGTGCCTTGGTAAGTAACGTCGAAGCGATAGGATTAAATTCGATGACGCTAACGCCTGGGTGGCTGAGGATTTCGGAGCCCAATAGCCTGTGAGCAGTGAAGCTGTCGCTGGCTGCAGTCGTGGTCGTCAATCGGGTTTCTGTAATGATCAGGACTAGAGACGTGACATTTTCTAGGTGCTTCTTTGCTAGCATGGTGCCGAATGTTGGCGTGCTGATAGCCAGATGTGCGAGGATACTTGACCGAAATGACCGCAACGCACTTGAAGTACTCAAAAAAGTGTTAGGGAATTCTTCGAGTACAATGGCTCTTCTTCGATTGGTTTGCTTTTGGTCATTGGAATCTGCTGGCTTTCTTATTTTACCAGAATTTTCCGCCAACTCTAGTCCGCTGAATCTCCCGCTTCGGCCAATGAAGTCTTCGAATTGAGCAGACATTGAGAGGTAGCCTTCAGATGAGTATTCGGAGCCTACCGGATTCCTCCACTCTGACAGCTCGAAATCCATAGCTTTGGCAAGCATGGAAAGTGTCGCAGTCTTGCCTGCACCGGAGGGACCCTTCAAGATTAAAAGCCTCTTACCATCTGTCAATAGATAGACCATGATTCATGTTGTAGATAGACACACCTTGCGTTCCCGGCCTTGGAATACGCTTTCCAACCAATTGCGTACATCTGAGACCTTCTTCTTGTGAACTACCAGCTCCTCCAGGTTGTTGGGACCAAACTTCTCCGCCCATGGCCTTGAATCCACCTCTTCTGCTGTCACTGACTTCTCCATGATTACCTTCGTAGCGTTGCTGGCCAACTTGAACTTTTGACTGCCATTTGGTTGCTTGTCTTCCCGTGGTCTCTTCCGACGGTCCAGGGCTACCCTCGTGGTATTCTGAGTCCCCCGCGATTCTTTCACCTCCTCGTCAGGTGAGATGTCTTCTATCAGATCCTCGATTTCATTCTCAGCGTCGGGACTTGTGGCCTCGGGAGGCTTGCGGTTCAATTGCTGAGTTTGATTCGCAGCATTGAAGAATGTTGATATTGGCCTCGACATTTGCTTTTTGACAGGAACATCTCTACTTCGTGAAGGTCTCTTCGGAGATTCAGTAGCCTGTATCTGTTTGGTGGTCGATGAAGCCTTCGTTCGAGATCTCGTGGGAAGAGAACGCTTCGGGGCGCCATTCGATGCTGACTTAGTAGTTGCTGTAGAGACCTTCTGTTTCTGCTCCATTCGCGAATCGAGAGCGCCATCTTCCTCCTCGTCTGAGCTCAAGACGACCTGCCTTTTCTGCCTTTTGGTGGGCGGTGGAGCCATTATTGCTCCGAATTGCTGGAGACGAGTCGAAGTCAGCTGTGGAGACAATCATGGTGCCACCGAGGGGCCTTCCTCCGTGTCAAATGCTGGTAGGGTCAGAGTGACAGTCGATCATAGAGTGCCGCATCAATCGGTGTTATCCCTTCAACTCAGGCGTTCAATCATCACTGCTATCACTGCTGATATGCCGGACGTTTGGTACAGTGAGCCCCCCATCCGAAGCCTTAGAGGCTTGCCCAAGCTGGGCCTACTTGGGGGATCCCGGGGTGTTTGGGCCTTATCTAATCTTGGTGCCTATTCGTTCCGCTCCCGCGCCCCCTTGTAGCTGCATGAACCCCTCAACCACGGAGTCTTTTATCTAAACCCACCCATCTTATGGACATGGCCCTCTCAGACCTTTCCGTCCTCTATTCACAGATCTTCTAAGCTGCCTTGAAACTGAAAGGCGATGATATCTTGTTGGACATTATTCCGGCTTATGGATTCTCCTCTTGAAGACATCGCTTCACAGGTTTGTCTTGTTTTCAAGCGTCTATGCTTGAGTTTGCTCCTGCTGTTTGGAATTTCCTCCATCTCTTATTCGGAAGATGACCCAGTTGGTCCTGTATACTCTGTACTTTCGATCATTTGTTCATTGGAGTAATCTGCTACGACCCTTTCCAGGTCTCTTGGGGTTGCTAGCTACAATAGAATGCCAAAGAACGATTTTCCCACTGAAGAGAGTAACGGACCATTGACCTTCTTAGAGGCCTGACCTCATCCCCAAAACTACTTAAGGTATCTAGTCCAAAGAAACTAGTGGCTCTTGGACCCGAGGCTTCTCGCTTTCACCAATGACATCTCGCATCTCCCTCACAGCACCCGGCAACATGAAACCGTAGGCATTGTGCTTCGCAGTCTCCTTCGACTCCCACGACCACTTCTCCACCAGCTCGGGTTCCAAGGCCCCTGTCATGGAGTCGACCACGAAATCACCCAGTGACGGTAGAAACTTCCAACCGTGCAATGAACCCCCTGTTGCCATCTGCAGGTTTGGTAATCGCGGGTGCGGGCAGATGAGGAATTCGCCATTGGTAGTCTGCTCAAGCCTAGAAATTTCATCGGTTCAGCTCCAAATGGAGACCAGCACATGGGGTGGGTAGAAATATCTTGAGACACTGCTGGACTCAGGAGAATCCAGCAGACACCAAAGAAGTCATACGCACCAACAAAATCTGGTACGAGCAAAGGGACGGGCGGCTAGCATGGGCATGATTCCCTTGAGCTCCTGACGAAGACTTGCTTCCATTTCAGGGGCAAGCTTGTCCTGAGGACTATCAACGGTGGTCCGAGGCAATGAGATCTCAATAGTCTTCGATTGATCCTCTGGATCCTTGACCGAGACCGTATTACGAAGACCTGGGGATCTTCGTAGAATCTTGATCTGGCCATTGATTGGCGGGAAAAGGTTGAAGCCAGTGCTGAGATTGGTATGAATCGGCATTTTGTTCCATTTGGCACGCTCTTGAGCGGTCAAGTCGATGTAGGCGACTTCGACACCCCTCGCATGCATTTGTTGCTCCAAGTTAACCAGTCGATTTGACCAGGCGCCTGTAGCGACAATCGTCTTGTCAGCGCGGAGGATCCGCTGGTCTTCAAGCACTACCCCTTGCACGGCTTTGTCATCGCCATAGAGAAGTCGATCGACTGGTGTTCCGCACACGAATTTGATATTTGGCTTCTCGCAACAACGATCATAGTAAGCCTTGATACAGCCTTCCGCATTGACTACTGCAGCTTTCAAATTGGTGTAACCGAAACGCCATTGCTTCTCGCGACCAAGAGTGGTCTCCGCCACAGATTGACAGTCTTTGCCATGGATTCCTTGGAATACTTGGTCCGGGTCATCCATATCGACGAAACTTGATCGGTCCTGTTTCTGCTGGATATTGGCATGCATTCCCTTCCATAGATCAAAGAAGAGGCCAGGCGAGCCATCGGTGATGAACGCAAAGCCCTGCTCGAAATAATACGGAGCCAGGCCGGGGTCTGTGCGGAACTTGTCCTGGGCTATGGCTGCTAATTTGGCATATGCCGGATCCACATAATCTTGATCCACGTTCAGTGGATGTTGATATTAAGACACTGCGAGTAGAGAGATGGCAGCTCACCTGATCGAATGCATCTCGTCGTGTCAACACTGGTGCCATCTACCACAGGCGGAGTAAGACGGTCGACGACGGTAATCTCGGTCGAGGGACTACGAGGCTCAATTGCCAGAGCCGTCGAGAGACCAAAGACCCCAGCACCAATAATGATGACCGATTCGGGAAGAAGTTCAGGCATTTTGGAAGTGATGTAATGTATAAGAAATGTCGAAGGAGCAAGTCTTAGGGAAGGATGGTCGACGAAGCCAGAAGGCCTGCTTATATACCTGCATGGTACTCTACCAAAAACTGCAGGGCGTCTTTATCATAATATTAACGTGCGTACGGAAGCAGGGAAGGCGTGAAAGCAACAAACCCGAAGCTCGGGAAGTACTTCCCGACATATTCGCCACCTCAAGAACTCAATTCCAGAGGCAGCCGCGGTTGTAGGCTTCCGAGATGACTTGAATAGTTACGAAACCTACCGTACCTTGACAGTGCTCAGAAATCTCTCTTGGGTTATCCTCTATTCCTCCTCCTTCAGGCTGTGACACAGCCTGTACTGAATCGTTTGCATCGTGCAGCTTCAGCGGTTGAAGGAACGACTAGCATTATTCGGCTTCAATGAGCGATACTAGGAATGCTGTGCGTGCTACAGAAGAGCCTCAGAAACGTGTATCCAATGCGTGAGTGGTTTACGCTCAATCCAATAAGTCAATAACGCTAAGATGGACCGCCTTGCCATGTCAGCTGCCAGCGATGTCGGGCGAGGAAAGTCAAGTGCTCTGGCACGCAACCTTGCGGCAGCTGTGCCCGTCAATCGCTGACGTGTGTCTTCCAAGTAAGAGATCGGAGGGTGGTTGTGAGAGAAAAGTAAAGGCTATGTCCTTGTTTCAATAGGCTCGGACTGAATCAGATCTAGAGAGCTCCAACACCTGAGGAGATCGGCCGCTTCTTGAATAGAAAAGTCCCATGCGGACCCTGTTGAGAATCCTCGGACACCTAATGTACCTGACCACGTCCAGGCATTCGGAGATGATGATCGCAATGATATTTCATCTCTCGAAGGCAATTTCCGCCGCGACCGAGATTCAGAGGTAGGGTCTCCAGTGTCAAATCCGCTTGTATCTGGAAAACCTTCATATGTGACGGATTCTCGGAGAAGACCCCGTAAGTATCATCACTGAAGAGAGAGTGTATGTCCTGCTTATCTCGAAGTCAAGGGTATCTTGGACATTCTTCCACATGGTCCCTTAGTCAGCAGACCTTGAGACTGATCGAAGCCCATCTGAGCCATACTGATGTCTCGGAACTTACGCTGAACGTCGAAGGAAGCGCGTACCATCTGAACTGGGAAAGCTGAAGCTCGGAAGATGCACCTGATATCACTGGCTTACCTTCCATCGATTATGCAATCTATCTCATGAACACTGTCAGCTTCCATATTGGACAAATGTATCATTTATTTGACGATGAAGAATTCTTGCGTGACATTTACGGCTTTGACGACAATCCCGTAGAGAAGGCCAGAACGGCTCGATTATGGTACGTTAAGTTCCTTCTCGTGCTAGCCTTTGGTATGGCGTTCAATGCCAGAGGCCAGGGAGGGGATGCTCCCCTAGGATCCAATCTTTTCCTTCGGGCAATGAGCATGTTACCGAGTACGACACATCTCTATCGTGAACCCGTCGCATCAATAGAGATTCTCTGTTCCGTATCGTTGTACCTTCAGTCGGTAGACATGAGAAATTTGGCGTACAATTACGGAAGAAAGCTTTCACATATTCTGCCTATCGAAAGGTTATTCAGGCGATGAAAATGCTGATACTCGTTCACGCTGTAGATTGGACAGGCTCTACGTATGGCTTTATCACATGGGTTACACAAAAGTCTGCTGGGGGACAACCTCACTGATAAGTTCTCGACACGTTGCCGAGACCTTTGGTGGACTGTCTACATCCTGGATCGGACCTTTTCATCCCTGATGGGGGTTCCTGCTTCCGATCGAGATGAAGACAAAATCGCCCTCTCGCAAAGCTACGATTATAAACATTCTCGTGAAGCTATCGCGGCTTATTGCTAGAGTTTTGAGTAGTGGGCCTTGTCTTGCACAGCCATTTATCGGACCAGGCTCTAAACAAGCATCTCGCCTCAGCGGTGTACGCTGCCAATGGCAGGCTCGATCAGACGTTCTTAGATACCACTTTGTTGGTCTTGAAAGGCACAGCTAGCTTGAAAGAAGAGTTGTCTAGGTCTTTCGAGATAGCTTTTGATGGGTCCGTCGGCGGCGTCTCTCGTGTGGCTGCCACACTTAATCTTGCGTACCATTATGTAAGACTATTTGGTTGAAGCCCCTTCCCTTTCTTTCAACATTCTTGGTTTCATTGGCCATTGCTAAGTGCTCTTCGGGTTGCGCCGTAGTGCATCCTCTTGACGACCCGACCACTACTTCTATGCTTACTTCGAAAATGCCTCGAGGCCTCTGAAGCGGCAGACAGACCCATGAAAAACTTTTCTGACACGATCAAAGCTCTACTTCGGGCATGCATCGACTCCGCTAACAACATGTTGAGGATCCTGTCAGCTTTGCGAGAGCAAAATCTGCTCGGTATTTACTTCCTTGCCACCGTGTCATCTGTAGAGCAGATTGTGTCAGCTAACGATTCTCTTCGTCCAGAAAACTTCCTACCGTCTGATCTAGAGAACACATTCTCTGCATCTTTTGTCCTGGCTATGGCATCCGTCATTCTCTCAAACATGCAGCAAGTACAAAGTTACAAAACGATCACGGCTGAAATCCTCGATGACATGATCCTCATGGGAAGCGTGCCCGCTCTGTTCCGAAAGACTGAGCTGGAGCAGTTGGAACAGATGGTAAATCAAGTCAAATGGAAAGCATCTTGCGACACTTATCAGAATAGTGAGACACAACGACGGAATCAGCCAGAGACCAACGGCCCGGCGTCAGATGATGGAAACGGTACCCGCCGATATCACAACCGCTCTGCACGGGACTTGGGCGAGCTCTCCTACGAGCAAATCTTCTCGGAAGGGCAGACTTTCTCCATCGATGGTGGAGAGGCAATCAAGGTGGTAATTGATTAGGCATTTAAGTTCATCGTCTCTGTCTTAGCGACGGGCGCTTGGCATTTCCCCTAGATGAGCTACCAAGATTTCATTATCAGACCGAATTTGAGTACCTACAATATTTGGACACAGAGTCAAGGTGAATACCGTGGTCAGCATTGCGAATTGTATGTGAATGGATGTTTCAATAAAGCTATGCTGATCGTTGATCTTGACACTGAAGTATATACTGACTCAATCGGAAGAAAAAGTGGGAACAGAGAATACCATCAAGCAATGATCTTTGATGATGCTTCCATGCTGGGACAATGCTTCCGTCCTGCTCAAGCTCTAGCACCACCCTCAGCCAGGCAAACCCCTTTATGTCGGCCTTAAGCGATTTCTTTTGATTACCTTCACCATGCGGCTACTCAACCTCACCAAAAGTTACCCATACCTGGTAGTCCTTCTAGATCGCTCACCCCGGGACTTGGTCTCGTCCTTGGACCTGTCCTCGGGTCAGAATGGCTATAAGGGCCTTTGTTGTAGACGCCAACGTGATCAATCTTTGTAACGACTTCGTCCGCTAATGCGTACATATCTTTGATGACGCCTGCGCCAACTATGCTCTCTGGGCTCCATTTGGCTACCTCACCAAGTTCCAATGCCTCATTCTCCTTCAGGACTTTGGCGGCAGTGATTGACGTGAATGACGCCTCCCACCATAGAATACCTGCGGATATCATCTTTGCAGGAACATAGATTGAGCCTCGATAATGATTTTCGATACTGGGGACGTTGTGAACACTCATGTCTTGCACCTCTTTCAAGTGGAGTAATAGATCTGGGTGGGTGGTGGCCGAATGAGCTGTCTCTCGTTGAAGTAATACTGATTGAACCACGAGCTCTTGGTCGATTGTCGTTGTCGAGAAGTTAATGGTCTTGCCATCTGCCGGGATTTGAACCTTCATGTTTTTGACAACTCCTTGAGCTTGCTGGTGATAATCGCCGAGCTTGTACTCTTGTGTTACAAGCTGGAGCCGTGAGTCCCACATTCGCAATGGGTAGTGCCACTCCAGCGCTCCGACGAGAACATCTGATCCATGAACCTTGAATGAGCCGTTTTCGCAGACCTCAATGATAACGCGCTCGTTATGTTTTGTCGCACAAGAGATGACGTAAGTGACTCGACGCTCACACGGCTCGTGCTTGAACAGCGGCCTCCCCTGGGACTGTTTCAGGTTCAGTATTGACTCGATATCCAAGGAACGCGTAGTCAGCTGTGGCGTGAAAGTCGTTTCCCTCATTGCGCCGTTAGAGTGATCTTTTATAGGAAAAGCCGAATGCCACTCAGTCGCGGCGAAGGGTCTCTTGAATTCTGAAATGCCTGCTTGTGGATGAACCAGAAGTCTTCCGATGCCGACCTCGAACCTGATGGGTCCTTGACGTGGGAGAGCCAGACTTAATATCTGCCTTGTGGCTTTCTCGAATTTCTTCACCATCTCTGATTGGCTACCGGTAAGACGTTGGGGACTCTTTTGGTTCATGGTTTCTTTGATGTCCTTCGCAGGGGCAGGCAATCTACCCTGAACATCAACAAGACGGCCTCCTCTAGCCCCACGGACGACTTTCTCCTCCCAATCAGTTGAATGACTTGAACCATTTGTAATTCCCGTCATCGAATAAGGTATCGTATGTCCAGGAGAAGGGACGAGATTAGCCCCATTCGTTGGTGGTGGCATGTATGGGGGCTCGATTTTTGGTGCGCCTCCAACCTGGAATGCTTGTCGATTCTCGTCATTTCGGGACGATTTCTGCCCTTGGTCGATTGCCTTATTTTTCAAGATAATCTGAGGCTCTACTCGGTAATCTATTAGAGGCTCCCGTGTAGTTGATCCTGCATTCAGTGAGGCAGATGGGGCTAGCTGAGTTGGTTTTGGTGCTCCACGGACGGCTCGTGCACGCTTCGTAGGTGGCTTCGGGGGTTCGGATATTAGCGATAGATCTTGGATGTTTTCGCTGACAACTGGCTTGAAGGCGTCTTCGTACTCAGACCAATCCTGCTGGACCCATCGACCAGTCGGGGTAGCCAACTTCTCAGCCAAGACGGTGCCTTGAGGAGTAGATGTAGCGACGATCTGCGTATCCTCCGTTTCGCCATTCAATTGATCACCAAAAGTGTTATACGGATAGTCTTTCCACAGCGAGATTCCAATTGAACTCTGTTGTGGATTTCCTTGCTTTACGAGAGCTGATTTTCCTCCTTGGATAACCAACACTACTAAGGCGCTCCGTAAATCCGGAAATAGTGGAGTTGCTGACGACAACAGAGTAGTGTTGAGGCGTACATCGTTGATGTCTTTAAGAGATGTCACTTGTAGCAATGCAGAGAGCGTGCCCTCGAGAATTGGATAAGCAAAGACCTAGACAAAGGACAAATCAGCAGTGAGACATCGCTGTGGAAACATGCCACGGCATGACTCGAATTCGTTCGCAGATTACAGAAGAAGGCATCAAAGAGACTCACGTAAGGAAAACCAAGGTAGCTATGTGTCGCTCCATCCAATACGTTCAGCTTCGAAATGGCGTTGTCAACGGCCTGCTGATTGTCGCTTCGGATGAGGATATCTGCGTGTGCTGAGTCGGAGCATTCAAGGCGGCAATTGCTGAGAGTCCCCACACGCCCTAAGACTTGATCTCGTGATTTCAAATTGATCAGCCCGCCTTTCGTAGCTGGCCTCCATGTGTGGGTTATTGTCTCATGTTCGATCAGAAAATTAGTAGAAGGCACGAGCGAGGAGTGTTCGCCAGTCTCTAGGGCATTCGAGGCTTCGTCACTGACCCCCACACCTTCTAAGGCCTGGGCTGCTGGTTCTTCCGACCTGTATAATCTTGCATCGGCGTAGGTGCCCTGAATTTGGCTAACTCTTGTATCCTCGAATAGGTCGAGCTCTCTCTTTTGCTCTGCCTTGATGGATTTCCGTAGGTGTGAGACGAAGTTTGGTAAAGTCGTGTCGTCATCTTTTGCGCAGTGAATGATGAAGTAGTCGTTGTCATCGAAGGTGCATTGGACATTTTTGCCTGCCGCAGCACTAAAGCAACATGGTAAGCCATACAATTTGATCCTCATGGTAGAGAGGGCTTACAGAAAGGTGTTTGCAATCTCTTCCTTCTGCAGTGGTAGTCAGTCTTTAGGATCCAGGATCGACGGGTTGTGTGAGGCCTACCAAATCAATGCTGAAATTGAACAATGTGCCACAGACGTGTGCTGCAACTGGGTTGACCGTTGGTATGGAGACCGTTGTACTCATCGTGACTGCTGATGACTCGCGCGTACTAGGCAATCTTTGGTGTTCAGATGTTCAAGGAAGCAGGAGAGATGCTCTGCTATCAATTTGGAGCTGTCCTGTGTTGTTTGAGAAGCACATGAAGTAAATGATTGTAGCGACTGCTGAAGTCGGTCAGATGAATGTTTGTTGGATGACCTGATACGATACAGGTGCTCAGTGAAGGAAGGACGTGAACACGGGTGGGTGGAAGTTTGCTGTTGATATCAGGAGATTTGTAACCATGCGGGCGGGCAGGTCGCATCACCTTCTGTTTCTGTGTATGTAAACAACACCCGGTGTCCAATTTCCAGGGCAGGAATTCTTGCCCCTTACAACACCCGACTTTTACAGCAGGGAGGGCTGAAGGCCTTGAGGCTGTGGGTGCTGTTTCTGTTGATGGTTTGAGATTATCAAATAACTTCTTGAGATAGAAATAGTACTGCCTTGAGTCCTAAGCCAAAAGTTGACACAGTGCCTTTCAGGCGGCTTTTGGTGGAAGGTCAAAGACCCCAAAGTCATTTCACTCTCAATTCACAATCCTGCTGCTCCTGGAAGCTGGTTTGTTTGATTCGAGTTAAGTGCACACAGTCGTGAAGCTTCTATAGTGATCAGGTTTTGTAGAGCTCGGAGAGACGCTTCCAGAAACAGGAAGGAACTGGATGGAAATTAGCGCGGTTGCCATGACCATGCTCCTGGGTTAGAAAGGACAATAGAATGCTCAATCGATTTCACGGTATTCGCAGAGTCGAATTTGAGACACTGATTGAAAGTACAGAACGGCCGTAAAGTCATTGGTAGCGATAGACCGCGCATGGACCACGCGTTGCTCATGAAGTAGCTGCAATGTATGGAAATACTGATAGAAGGAATCTTACACCCACTCTACCAAACCCCAAAACACCTCCCCTCGTAGCCTTGTACGCCTTGTACGCCTTGCAATGCTGTGCCGCAATCCTTCGCTATGCTTCCATCAAAGGGTATCATGCCCATCCCTATCCCAATACTCCAGTATCATCAAACCATTACTCTATGCTGCATCGTCTACATCGCGATGTACATCCTTCTTGATATTGACGACGTACTTCATTTGCCCCAGCACCCGTTCCACTTGCTCGAGCGTTTGAGCATGCACGGTGTTGTTCAGCTCAGCTTTCTGTCGGATGCCCTGGATACCTGCCTCCTGCTCTGCCTTGTATGCTTGAAAGTCTGACGAGAGCTTCTCCTTAGTCCTTTTGGATTTGTCCCCTTCCTGGGCGAGTTGCTCTAGGATCACCTCGAGATGGGCCAGTTTCTGTTTATCGCCTTCAATCTCTTTCTGCAGACCCTTCAGATCAGCCTTCAGCTTCGAAACCTGCCTCTCGTATCGTTCCTCCAAACTTTTCCACGACGCCGAAAGCACCTCATACTGAGAATTCGCCCTCTGTGCCTGCTGTTTGTCTTCTGCTGCCTCTCGACGTAGAGTCTCCACTAATTCGTCTCGCTCCCTTCGGCTTTCCCGTGTTTCCCTTTCAGCCTTCTCTCTTCTCGACCGCTCTGCCTCAAGATCTGCCCGAAGCTCTTCGAGCCGACGATCCTTTTTAGAGAGAAAAGTCTTGTCTGTTTCATGTATTGAAAGCAGGTGTGCATTTGAAATCTGGAGTGATTCCAAGGCTGACCTCGCCGACTCGCCTCGCTTTACTTCCTCCTCCAGCTTGACTGTAGCAAGTGTTTTCTCCCGTTGAAGACGATCATTGTCACCCATAAGCTTCTCTATAACCCTTCCAGATTTGCCGGTCGTAGCTCTTCCTACCGCGGCAGACCATTGTAGGCTTCCGAGCTCTGACGTAGGCGTTCCAATTTCGGACAGGATGTTCGGGGAGTTGAGGGAGAGATCCGGATCCTGAGGTGGCGGAGAAGCGAGGCGACTATCGCTTCGTGGCCGCGTCCTTGTAGGAGTGTGGTGATCACGTTGACCAATAGCTGGTTCAGCCGAAGGCGACCTGATGTTACCATTGGTTGAGAGGACAGCAGAGTCGCCATTCTGCTGTTCATGCGTGGATGTGTCGGAGAAGAGATGCTTGTAGCCATGCAAGGCCATCGTAGGGGAGAAGAGCTCATCGAGCTGTAATTTAGGCGCTTCTGGAGACATGTAAGCTTGCGGGTCGTCTGTGTGTATCCGGAAGAGCAGTGACATCCGATTCGTACGCAGACAAGGCACAATACCCAAAGCAATCATGACGGGGTAAAGACAAAGCATACCGGCTAATTTGAATGCCCTCATCCGTACTAATTCGGGCTGAGGACTTGATTGTTTCGGCTTCATGATGTTGACGGGTCATCTGCTGACAACGCGATTCATCGACTTGTGTTTACTTTCTCCGCTGTTCTCGGTCTACTGCTTCCCAAGCCGGGAAGAGTGCCTGCATCGAGATGTGGGTGATTTCATCAATTGGAACAAAGGCACGAGATGGCTTTGAGATTCAACCTCATCAGGAGATGAAGCCAGGTCGTTGCAGATTGCTCAGCTCCGAAGGATCGATCGGTTGCATGCGGAGACCATGCTTGGCGGTTTTAAAGTGTCAGCCATGCCTGACAAGTGACAACCATCCAAACTTCTTACATATCTCAACAATATCACAAAGTTCTACAACATCTGCCTTGAAGTCATTGCCCCGGGTCTGAATTTCAATGATAACCTCGTAGATGAAGTCTGTGATCCCGAAGATCTTCCGAAGATAATATCTGAGGCCATATTACTGTATTACAACCGCGATCTATTATATGTCAAGCCGTTCGCCAAAGGTATGTGACGTTGGGCTATTTGCACCCCTTCGATTTGCTCTTTCTCTTTCAAGATGGACTTACCCAATTGAAACTGCAATCCATCATGGTGTTTCTCTGTCCCATTCCTATAGTGAGTTCCATCACCTTCATTGCCCCATGCGGCAAACATCGGCCTTGGAATCCCCCCTCCCCACCATCTCAAAGACATTAATACACCCTTCCAAAGCAGCTCTCTGAATTTCGATCCAGGCGCCCTATCCAGCCGTCAATTGATCTCTTGACCCGGCCAAATAATAAAACCGGCTGCACCTTCTTTACCATCAAACTTTCTAAGCAGACATCGTTGCATTGTTCACTGAACATCAAACTCAATTTCTTGTCTTCATACTTGACTGTGTACCTGCTCGCATGTTCCTTAATGCTCCGATCCTACTACCAAGACTCCCTGTCGATCGTAATGTTGTAATTTTCGATCACATCTGTTGTCGACAGACGTCCACATGTAATTCGATAACAATGTTGATTATCGGGTCTGTCGAATCAGTTTACAGTCAGCGGTTTGTATCACATGGTGGAGTATCATTGCCGTTATGACGATTTCTGCCAGGCCATGGTCGCCTCCACAGAACTGATACTACTGTAGAAAATGGTTAGGATTAGGATCGGTCCATAAATATGGCACCATATGATCAAGTGCATGACTCTATTTACCTCATCTACTTACTCGTCTGATGTACGTCTTACGTCCTCGTCCTGGTCAGTCAGTTTTCCAACATGCATCATCGTAATACAATGATTAGAGTCTTGGAAGCTAGATAGTCTCGATCGACGGACAAAGCTGTTGATATTTTCCTCTCAGCTATCAAAGCTCTTCGTAAGTTCAACGTTACGAGTCGATCTCCGTTCTTGTCCCTAAATCGTCAATCCCTATTGCGTTCTACTCGCAGGCTGGGTGATCAGGAGGAAAAGGAGCGGACTACTGAAGCTTTCAATAGGTCTAGCCTTACATCCGTTGCAAAGTCACTGTTGTCACTTTTAAATCCTCCTCTGTAGGATGTCAATTTGGAGCTAGGCAAAGGGCATCACTTTCATAGTAGCTGAGCGTTTTCTTGTAGGCTTCAGATGTTGCGGTGCAAATAGCCCATTCGCGGTGTTTGAGAGTGCTAATAGTATTACCTTCGCAGTGGCTTGATATTTGATTGAACATCAAGTCCTAGCCTTCTTCTTTCCTTTGGCTTTGAACTCAGCTCCTCTTCTGCTACTTCTAGTACGCGGCTTCCCCTGTGCCTTTCCCGACCCTCCCATTTTCAGGGCTCCTTTCCCCTGCTGCCGACTGGCTCTGTAACCCTCAAATACGATTGACTCCGGACTCTTCGCAATACCATTGACCTTCGAAGGGTGATCACCCTTGTCCCCTGAAGCTTTAATTCGGGCAGCGCCTGCACGTCCGAGCAGTTTGCCAGCTCGACCGCTCAATGACTGGATGTTAGATGGGACTTTGGGGTTGTACGATGCCGACGAGCCCCTTTTCGGCTTGAATTGTGTCTTATTTTCTTTCTGAGCTGCAGCTTTCTTGACATTCTTCGCTCTAGTCACGCGTAGAATCCGTGGAAGCATCGGAGGGAACTTCTTTTCGTTGTACAGAAGAGCCTTTTCCACGGAATTCGCATCTTCGAACTGCACGTAGGCAAAGCCTTTACCCACTCGTGTGGTCTTGTCTCTAACGACCCTGACACTCTCAATAGCTCCAGCCTTGCCAAATTGCCTCCACAATCCTTCCTCGACGTCTGCCGGCTCCTTTGCCTTTCTTGGAGATTTCTGATTTTCTTCGTCTTCCGCGGCATTAATGTTGGTCATGTCGTCCACAAACCCAAGATTACCAACGAAAACACATCTTCGATGATCAATCTTTGCAGGATGCGCGACTGAATCGACACGTAAATGTCGATCAAGGACCATAGAACCGTTTAGCTTCTTCGAAGCCTCTCTAGCTGCTAATGATGTAGTATATACTGCGTAAGCGTTCGTGCTTTTAGTTGTGGTGTCCATAAGATCCTTTCTCGCAAAAGCAGCTTTCTTGGGGAGTGCACTACTTGCAAACGCAGTAGAGCGAAATCGAAGAGATTCAAGACTGTGTTTTCTGTCTGAGGCTGGGAGTGACGCCGTGAATGATGTTAGATGATCAAGCAATACTTTCTTAGCGGATTTGGATTTAATAGCTGAGGTAGCAACATTTGCGAGAAACACTGTCCGAGATGACTTTTCGAGATCTAAATCGTTCTTGGATTCAATCATGCTTTCATGCAGCGGTATGTCTTTAGGGACGTCATCCTTTTGGTCCCCTGTGATGATATCGGTATCTCCCGTTCCGGATTCTCCATCAGAATTTGAGCTGGCATCACCGTTACCAAAGGTCTCTAAGCCTCGGGTCTTTCGACGCTTTATCTGACTATTCGATGAGAGATGCTGTTGCTCCCTAGCTTCTTCTTTCGCCAGTCGATTCAAGTATTTGCCCTCCAGGTCATCCTCTGCGTCACTGCGCTTTCGTTTTCTGGCAGGTCTCACTGCATCGCCAATGTGTTTCTTGGATTTTGTATTTTCAAGGCCTAATGAAGCTTCAAAGGTTTCCTCGCTGGATGTCTGTGGCTCTGAACTCTCCCCACCATCGTCTGCTCCGCTTGACGTTTCTGAGGAGCTAATTGACGCATTGTCCTCGAGCAAGGGATATGACCGTTCTAGGGATTTAGCAGAAGGCTTGACAGGTCCAAACTAAGATGACATTAATTGAAGTCAAGGTCTAAGATAATGGCTAATGTACATACGGAATTCTGAAAGAGTGTGGCTAGAGCTGGGTCGTACTTTGGAGACTGCTTCTTCGGAGGTGAACTTCCCTTTTCTATTCTCATCTTTTCAGTCTGCGTCTTTGACTTCGCCATTGTTTGATTGTGAACTGTGAACGCTCTGTGTCCAGTAAGTTGTGGTGTCTTTTCTTCCGTCGCCGTTAAGATCTTCTTATATCCGAGCCTAGGCTAGTTCAGGAACAGCCCAATCGAAAGCCAGGGTCCGGATGCGCAGATGCAGAGAAAGCATACAAACTCGCAGACTGATTCACTCTTTGCCTGACTGCTTTACCTTCTACCATGACCTTCCAAACCCACCATCTTCACACTCCACTTCTATCACAGCCGCTTTTAATGCCCTGAAAATCCTGTGATTTTTACCGTCACTTTCATTGTCACTACCGCCCACCACCACCGCTCGATTGAGTCCTCCCTACATCATTGCATCGCCTTGGTTCTGACTCTCCCCAACCACCGTTCGGTATCTGCCAAGCACAGAAGGAACATCGCACATCACAAAAGCATCTTGAGAGGCCTGTGCCCTGGATTGTCGGTCTTCCTCTCAAGCAGGTCTTCGCCAGCGAGGGCGCCCCTCCTCGGCAGCGAAATCACCCACGTGCCCACTCATCGACAATACGCCCACAATGGCTACCGATACCATGACTTCTCCTCTGAGCATTGCCTCCCAAATCATACCAAAGGCTGACCAAGCCGTCATCAATGGCGCCCCACATTCTGAAGAGCCTGTGGATGAAGGCGACGACCGGTCTAGCAGTCTCAGCGAACTTGGCGAGCGCGCGGGCCACGATGAACCGGACCACGACCTTGGCGAAGTTTCGGAAGCCAACGATACTGAAGCCGAGACTGAACGCCTAGAAGACTCACCGCAAAAAATAAGAAAGCACCAGAACGTCATCCTTACACCTGCAAACGACTTTTACGAGGATCGCCGAAGCCCCCTCACGTCAAACGACTGGCCTGCAATCCCCAGAGAGCATGGTCAGTACAAATTGGCAGAGCCAACATGAATGAGACTGACATTGCCATAGTTCCCCCCTCCGACGTCGACAGGATGCAACCAACTTCGGAGATCAGCTCTCCCGGGGACTCCGACCAAGAGATAGAGAAGCCACTGTCCCCTACGTCCTCGTCTCCGTGGAAAAGAAAGCGATCAAATTTTGAGCAAGAAAGTGCCAGTGACAGGGACTCTCCCAAGGAACCTTCAGCAAAAGCAACGAAATTGTACATGAATACATCTGCCGGCGCCTTGGTCGAAGATCAATATCCAGGCGGTTCTGTCGGCGAAGATGATCAAGCAGTCGAGGTTGACTCGGCTTTGTTGCCTGTAACGGAGGTCGAACCGAAGAATTCCCTTGAGCTGGTCCAGCCTGTACACAAATACCAGAAAGGGAAGAGAAAAGGGAGGAAAATAGACGATGGTGGCCTTGATACCGTCAACATTGAAGACTCCATAGCTAGAAGTCCCGCCGAACATGCAGACAATCAGGACCTGATGTCTAGCGAAGAAGAAGAGGATGAGAATGATGAGGAAGGAGATGCGCCCGACGCTGACAACGCTTTAAAGACCGAGGAAGGGGGTAAGTAATCTTTTCGAAGAACACCGAATTAGGTGCTGACATGGTCCCTTTTATAGTGATCCAGAAAAAGACTGCGTTGGACTCTTTAAATGCAATGGAAAAATGCTTCGCGACCTTGAGAGACAAGTAAGCTCGCAGCTGCCCAATTAAGGCCAAAACGCTGACCGTAGTACCAAGATTATTCAATGAGCGGCTTGCACAGTGCAATGAAGAGCTTGCGATGCTAGAATCATCTACACCCACTCACCCAGAGCTTCTTGCTATGAAAGATGCCATCGACCAACGTCGTGACCAAAAACTCCAGTATGAGCACACTTTGTTGAAATTCAAAATGCAAACTCTGCAAAGAGAGAGTATAGCGAACAAGGCTCAAGCACATTCGCAATACATGCAAACAGTTCGCGAAATTCGAGACTCTCATCTTGAGAAGCTTAACAAAGACTTCTTTCAAATACAGAGGGAGAAACACGTTGTTGATAGCAATGTGGCGGACTACATATTTACTTATCCTACGGAACGATCGCAGCAGATCACACAGCAGACCGCTTACAACAAAGAGGTCTCTATCTTGTCTGGTATTGCCAAGCACGTGGGCTTCCCGGCAGCGCCGGGAATCTCCAAGGCTAGACCGAAAGAAATTGAAGACGACCTGCGTAGTATGGGAGTAAGTCATATCAAATAGTATCTTCATAGCTCAAGGTTCTTGCTAATCACCATACCGTTCGGCAGGTTCCCCAAGCTTCGCAGAACCAGCCCCCAATTCTCCGCGCTGCATCAAGCTTCTCTCGACAAAGATCTGGACCGGACGAACGATTTTTGGAGCAGAATCCGTGGGCTAACCCTCAGCACCCCTCCCATCATCAACCACGGCAGCAATTGCACCGACAAATCTCGGTGCTTTCACGTGCGGCAACCCCCTCCACGACTCCAGCCGCTCAGAGGCGAGTCGTAGACTTGACGGAACCTCAAGGCTCCGCATCCACCGTTCCTGAACATCCTTCTGGCCCGAATTCCTCGGTCGCTGCCACGCCTACTACCGCTAAGGGGCCTAAGGCAGAGAAGGCAAACCAACCCTACCCAGTCAAGAGCAAGGTAGACTCAACCCCAAGCAGAGTATCATCAGGTCCATTACAAACTGCTTCTTCAAACCTGGCGCTCTTTGAAGCGAACACGGATAATAACAAGCAATCGCAAACGACCAAGCGAGAGCATATTCACTCACCGTCGATACAAAGGACAACTTCTCAGGACACCCACACCCCAGCTTCACTGCCGAAGCCGCTCCCCTTCCTGCACACAGGCACCTCGTCCTCTACACCCGCACCACGGACATCAACGCCAGGCCGCTACACCGTCATCAAAGCCGAGGACCCCAACCACGGTGCGCGACACTCTTCGATGCCCAGATACCAAACACCGCCCGTGAGCATAGTAGGGAATGGTCTGACGAATCGATTTTAGCTTGACGATGTTTGGTATAGCTATGATTATGGGAGGAGCGATGAGCTTATGGTTAGATACCCACTGGACGATGGACTCGCATCGTAATCATGTAAGGCGCTATTCATGGATGACCCCGCGGCTAGACGGACGGGCGAATGGTACCATTTCTGAGGGAATCGCGAGTGGGTGGTTCAAACCGGACGACTTGGTTATGTACTTAGTCATGCTCATATTCAGAGGATCATGTTCATAGTTTTAGGACTAGGCCCAATTCAAATTTTTCATGTCCAAGCTTGCCTATGTTCCACACATTAACAATCGAGTGATTTACAACAGAAGAGCACCAATCGGCTTCGTCTCTTTTGTCTTGTTTGATGTCGCTTGGAATATACGTCTGCACTGAGGCTCAACAGAGAGAGCAAAAGGGGTGCACAGATTCTATGACTCGGTGAAGCCGTCATACCTCAGACGATCCAATCATTACTAACGACGACATTTCCAACCTGCTTGAATAGCCATTTCTTTCCATATCCAGACATCTCTTCACTTCCATCACAGTTCAGCATCAGCAACCCTCCTCAACCGTCCCCACATCTCCCCCACCAACCCCCCCTCAACCTCCCTCCCCCCAATCCCCACCCCCTCCCCAAACCCCCTCACCTCCTCCTTGAAAGCATTACCCTCCCCATGACTCAAATCCACCCCATCGCTCACCTCCCGCATCAACCCAATCGCCACAGCCTGCCAATCGACTCCAAACCTCTCCAACACCTTGACGCTCCCATCGCCTTCACCGATCAGACCGGCAATCTGCACTACACATCGGAGGAGCACCCATTTCCTGACGACGCGCAATGGATGCCAGGGTAGGGGGTAGCGGATCGGATCGATGTGGAAGTAGGCGCGGAGGGCGTAGCTTAGGGCGCGGGGAAAGGAGTGGGTGGTTATGGCGTTTAGGAAGGCGGTGTGCAGGATTGTGGGATGCGGTTGTCTGTAGGGCGGGTATGGGGCGAATAGGCTTAGAGATGTCTTTAATAATTGAGCCGCTTGGTCCGGTGATTTGCTGGCGGCTTCATTCTGCAGCTCGATGGCACGCACGCTGATGGCTTCGAAGGCCGTATCTGGTGAGGGATCGGGGAGATTGTTAGTGCTGCGCGTGCTGCAGGATGGGCATTTGCAGGTGAAGAAGTAGCGGGTTTGGAGCTCGGTGAGGCGGGTTGCGGTTGGGGAGGTGGTGTCGATGTAGGAGATTGTGAGTTCGGTGGATGCGGGGATGGGGGATAGAGAGCGGAGGGTTAGGATGGGGCCGGAGTAAACGATTACGGCGTTTGGGGTGCAGCTGTGGTTCATTAGGGATGAGAAGGGGGAGATGCAGAGGCCGAGGGGGTCGAAGGTTGGGGTTGTGAGGGTTAGGGTGTTTATTAGAACCTGTGGTACATTGAGCAAAGAGCAAATGGGGATTGAGAGATGATTGCGTACTCGAGCCGTGAGAGTCTGGATGAATGGGATGGGCTCTTTGCTTCCAGAGTATGTAGAAGCGGCCTGGCTCATCAACTCGATAGTCTGCCATGTGGTAAGGCCCTCCGCATTTTTGGTGTGATTGGAGCGAAAGTCATCGATGTGAGATTGCAGCTTCAGAAACGCTTGCCACTCTGTGTCAGGCAGAGACTTTGCTTGCTTCTGGAGTAGTAATTGGATCACTATGCGGACAGTATTCGGGAGGACATTCGGGTAGAGTTTGGCGAAGATTTTGCACTCAAAGCGGTGGTGTCTTTTCCATGATTGACCCTGGCAGTCCTACGTAAAGATGGCTCAGTGGAAGAGTGATTGGACAGTTGGACAGGTTGCATGACTTTGATGAGCTGCTGAGAATAGACAGGTATCATATGCTCATGCACGACTTTTCAGGCGAGTGTAAATTCTGACATCGAACACGAGCTTAACATGTTACTCTTTCAAGATATAAATCTCATGAAACGTGCAAAGCGATCAATATTGAGATAGCATAGAATTTCTCATAGAAAATGTGGTACGAAAACTTGGGTAATAACCAGCATGTAGATATCAGACCTACCTTGGAGCAATACCTATCGATCTTACACCCCTGACAAGCTCTTAACTTAACCTCCTTATCCTTCTCTTCTCCAAATTGACCCACACCATTTTCCGGCACCCATACATAACAATTTGAGCACGCGTCTTTCAAGTGCGGAGAGTCCAGCACTGACACAAGTGGTCGATCGATGCGAAAGATTTCTTTACCAGCGTCAATGGCTTGAGATGTGAAAAGCCCGCTGCCTGCACTGTTGGGGGCTTGTTTGGGATAGATGTGGGATGGAAGGTTTGTCATTGTCATTGTGGGAGGAAAGGCTTGCTTGCTACGAAAAGGGTGGAAATTGCGGCGTCAACGTTCAGCCGCAGTTCCATTGAACCAAAGACAAAAACCCCTTAGTGTTTCCGGACGTCACGATTCGGTCTTAGCTGCCAACATCTTGATTCTAGCTCGCATGACGATGGATGGTCACGACCTAGGAGATGGACAGTATCTCTGATCCATACTTTATCCCGCGAGGAAAAGGAAGTCTCGGTCCGAACAACATAGGCAAGTATTCAATTATAGCCACTAGCCAATACATAAAGACTCCAAAGAAGTCTGATCAGTGGGGGACTTCATGGCAGCCCTGAAGATATCTTTCCTCTAGTCTATCAATTGAGTCTTTCGTGCATCCAGATCACGTGATTCATAACACATGGCCTTTTCAAGCCCTGCCCATCACCGAACAGTCTCCTCGCCGCTCAATTTCCCATTGACTTTGGGCCAGACGACTGCTTTCTCCAATGCTTGCAGTACGTCCTTCTTCAGGTCCTCCCCGTCCTCGATACCGCAGCTGATGCGCACCAGATCATCCCATACGCCAGCTGCCTCTCTCTGCTCTTTCGGTATGCCCGAATGAGTCATGCTAGATGGCACTTCACATAGACTCTCAACACCCCCAAGACTCTCAGCTAGGGTGAAAATGCTCGTGTTCTGACAGAATTTCTCTGCGGCTGCAGGACCGCCCTTGATACGGAATGACAACATGCCACCACCAAGACCCGATCGGTGTTGTTTCATCGCAATGCCGTGTTGAGGGTGTAAGGAGAGGCCAGGATAATTGACAAGCAATGTATGGGGTGAAGACGCAAGAGTATTGGCGACGAGGAGAGCATTATTGGACGCCTCACGAGCGCGAAGGTGTAAGGTCTTTAGACCACGGTGAGCAAGCCAACAGTCGAAAGCAGAAGGGACGGCTCCGATGGCATTCTGAAGGAAAGTAAGGCGCTCTTTGATCTCCGGAGAGTTGAAAGCTGCCGCTCCCATGAGCACATCCTGAGAAATCAATCAGCAAGGTGTATAGGATTTAATGGACAGCAATGCTCACTGAATGGCCATTGATGTACTTCGTTACAGAGTGGACGACGATGTCCGCACCGTGATCCAGGGGATTTTGCACGTATGGGCTCAGAAATGTATTGTCGACCACGACCATGATGCCATGTTGATGTGCTATTGTGGCCACATTCCGTATATCAACTAGGCTCAAGGTGGGATTGCTGGGGCTCTCGATCCATATCAACTTCGTCTCATCCGGCCGTATCAAATCTGCAACATCGACCTCAATACTAGGGGAGAACGTGACTTGGACGCCGTGTGCAGCTGCGACTTTTGTGAAGTATCGATGAGTGCCACCGTACACATCGGAGACAGAGACGACATGAGAGCCTTGAGCGAGCGATTGGAGGATTGTGGCGGTGGCGGCGGAGCCAGATGAGAAAGCGAGGGCATATTTGGCATGCTCGAGAGCTGCGATGGCTTGTTCGAAGTTATCCCTAAGCAAACTCGTAAGCGGTAATCGTGGTGAATGGGTCGGAGGGGATCGATGTACCTGTTGGGATTCGAGCTTCTGACATACTCATATGCGCCGACTGGCTTTCCGACGCCTGTCTGGGCAAATGTCGTGGAGAGGGATATCTAGACTAGTATTAGTATGACTTCAATCCGGTCGACCACTCATTGAGATATACAGATTCGATGACGGCACCAGTAGTAGGATCATGCGGACTGCCAGCGTGGACAGCTAAGGTCCCAAAATTGTGCACAGGCGAAGGTGCTCGCGGAGGAGTTTCGATGGAAGCGTTTGTGGCGTGGGGCGACATTTTCTACGTTCAGCGGGGTCTAGTGTCCCTGCAGTCTCGTTCAATTGCTGTGGAGATTTGGACAAGAAGGATTCCCAACTTTATTGTCGTGTTTATACGCAGGGGATTATGGATGAGGCTTGATGATTTCCAAGCATCGTGCCTGACTAATTGTTGACGATGAATCCGCAAGAATAACGTGGTGAATGAAATGATGCCATCGACCTAAGCGTCGCCCAACAACCGCTTCATCATTGAAGATGCTTATTCTACTACACACTTCACCTGGATCACATTTATCTGAATTGTTTGATGCACCGCATGGGTTCCGACTGCCGAATGCATCAACATCGATGGTTTTGATAACGTCGACTCCTCTAGAGTACGGACAGCTACTTCCTAAGCTAATGATCTATTAGTGAAGTAAGGATGCGCAAAACTAAATGTTAAGTAGGTGTTGCCTTCACGTTGATGATACTTCTGAGAAGATGCAGCTTCAGCAGCGACCTAATTTTCGACGTTTCCCTTTGGAATCTCTGGCTCTAGCGATCCCTTTTCCCCAAGATGGATAATTGCTCTGAGGATGTCGTGGTCCTCCTTCTCCATTTCCTGTTCCACAAGCTAGGCAGCCTTCTGTTAGCCTCGGTCGAAGGATAAATAGCCACCTCCACTCACGCGTTGGTGCAAGCTGACCCTCTCTGTTCTCTCCTGGGTCTTTTTGTCTTCCCTCCGGCCAGCGGCGCGACTACCCCTTTCTGGTAATTCATGTCTGAATCGACAGTTGTCTCCTCTTCTGCAACGACCACTCTTAAGGAAGTCTTTGCATATTTGGTTCGACCTCTCACGTTTGGGAGGCGCAACCCTTTCAGGGCCGTTTCGCTTAGACGACGTTTGCTGAGGAGTATCCTCATCGCTGTCTGACGCAGATGAAGATGAACCGCTTGACGATATGAGATCTTCCGAATCAGTAGAAGAAGATTCCGAGCTCGAGTCGGACACGGAAAGTTTCGACTCTTGAGTTGTCCGCTCAATACCAACGTCGACCGCCTCATTGGAAAAGCCAACAGCCTTGCACGAATCTTCATCGGGACCACCGGGATGACCGTCGTGGTTGATGCTCAAGATCTTCGCATCAACATCCTCATCCGGTGCCCGTGGTTGCGAGGTGGGTGTCAGTGGACCAGAAGGGGAATGAGCTTCTCGAGACTCATGTAGGGCGCCATTCGAACCAATCTCATGAGTGCCTGCTGCAACGATGTTTTCTTTCGGTGCTTGTGTGTCAGATTCGACCTTAATGTCAGCTCCATCTAGAGCAATTCGATTTTGCTCCTCGGGCTTGATTGTATTAGTATCTGCGACCTTGGCATTACAGGACTCTCCACTGTCCGATCGCTTTCTCTTCTTAGCATCCTTGCTTTCAGCCTTTTCATACGCTTCAGGGTGGGCTTCTAACTCTGTTTTGAAAGCCTTGGCTTCTGCTTTGGCAGCGCGCTTCTCTTCCTTCTCAAGTTGTCTACGAAGCTTCTCCACTTTCCTTTTGGCCTTTACGGCCACATCTTCCGCATTCTCTTTAGGTTTCTTTCGCTTTTGATCTGCTTCGGCTTTTAACCTTTGCCTTCCCTTGGCTTCCGCCCTCTGCTTCTCCTGGTATTCCCTCCGAGCCTGGTTCGCTGCATTCTGCGCCTCATCCCGCTGGCGCCTACGTTCTACTGCTTCCGCCGCTCGTGCCTTGGTAGGGAACCGTTTTCTACGCTCTTCGATCCAGGCTGCGATATCTGATGAGGAATGTAGTGTGGAGGTTCGGCCTTTGTATTCGAACTGAAGCCTGGAAAAGTAATGTCAGTATGGTTGTAAACACGAAAAGAATACAGCGATAGTCTTACAGCTGAGAGCGCGGGTCAAAGCCTGCAGCAGCAGCTGCGAGTTTGGACTCCTCATCTACGTCATCTTCCTCTTCTTCACTTGACTCGTGTTCCTCAGCCTTCGGTGTCAAGCCTAATTGATTATGTTTCCGCTTTTTCTTCCTCGATTTTCTGCTATGATCTTGGGGGGCGGGTGGCTTGACGGGGAGTGATAGAGCGCTGCCAAAGCTAGGGACTGCCGGAGGTGCTTGAGGCCTAGGTTTGGATCTGCCAAAGGCTTCTCCATACCCACGCTTTTGACCTCGTCCGCGATGGCCAGGGAAGGGGTTTTGAAACCCGCGAGAACCATGTTGGAAGTTCTGGAAGTCGTTGTTCTGATATGCTGAATCGTTGCTGTTTGGTGAACCATTTGGAAAAGGTATGGTGCCGCTAGAAGTTGGCTGCGGTAAGGTCTGAGAGTGATGACTTTGTCGATCATCTTGGAAGCCCATGCGCATTGCTGCACCCATTGGTTCAGGCTGGCTAGCAAAGCCATTGAAGTTCTGTGGTTGAGAACTCATTCTAGGGGGGCTCTGGGCTGCAGAATGAACACCATTGGCTGGCGAGCCGTATCCGTGGGGGGGACATGGTTGCTGACCGCTGTAGTACTGCTGGGCATGCTGGTCATGTGACGGATATCTCATCTGAGAATGCTGCGAAGAGCTGTTCTGAGTAAAGTTGGAGGTTTGCTGTCCATAATCTTGACGGATATTGGGAGGATATTGAGGGAGTTGTACCGGCGGATAATTGGGTAGAGGATACCCATCCTGTTCCTGACTGGCATGCTGAGTGCCAAATTCTGCGTTCTGGGATCCCAACTGTCTGGTATTCCCCATAGGATATCCTCCGTGGCTAGACGTGACGTGGGAAGATCCAAAACTTCCACCTCTAGAGCCTCCTCGATTGCCCCCTCGGGCATGATCCCACCTTCCTCGGCCTCCCCTATTTTGCCTGGCCCCATAGCCATGACTCCCCTGCTGTGGCTGAGAATACGCAGCGTAGCTTTGGGAAACCTGAGGCGGCGCTGGAGGGGGAGGGGGAAAGGTGAAAGGTTGACCACTCATCTTCGTCTCATTCTGTCACTTCACGCTGCCTTCTTTCTCCCGAAAGGCTAGAGGTTAGAAGGGCAGCCGGCGGAGGGATAAGCCATGATATATGAAGCGGTTGCACTCTCCCAAATCATTCACTTCGCTTTCATCTTTCATTGTCCGTCGGTCAAACATCGGGCCAGAATAATGACGCGCTAATTTAGCTTCCGCAGACTCGTTCTTACCTCGATAGGCTTAATTTAGATTTAATCTTCAATATCAATTCAATATCTTTTACTGCAGTATGATCGTGTTGGTAGATAAATATTGTATGAATGTGTGGACTCGAAAATCCCAAACAATTTAGTCTCTCCGTTGGTGAGATTCGCAATGTTTATCCTAGTGAGCAATATTCACGCCAGTGGCTTGCTATTGCCGTGACTAACCAACCGCGACATCCAATTTGATAGACGACAATAAGCGATTTGGTCCAGATATCACCCGAAGATACACAGAAGCCAGGTGGAGAGAGTCTCGAAGACAACATCAATGCCAAATATGCAAATAAAGTATCCAGGCTCTACTAACCGCAGTGAGTGTTATGCTGAAAATGCCTTAGGTAATCCAGAAGATAGGCTTATGTATCTGCGTATACGACATCCTCAAGGCTTCGGATGGGCTGATTGGTCACGGGACTGGCATCGTCAACGTCAATGGTTAGCAACAAATACTGGCGACGCTTCTCTTATGTTAACGCCTCTCAGTTGAATTCCGTCTCATTGTCTTTCGACCATTCAAAGGGGAAATCCTCATTGGTCAAATCAGCAGTGCTTCGGAATACGGCATGAAAAGTAATTACTTTCTTTGCGTGTCTAGGCGCCTTTGTTCATTGAACGTGTAGTACGTTTAGATTTCTTCGATGATATTCTCGTGCCGCCGAACCTCATGTTTGCAAAAAGCCACTTGTAGGTATTCCCCTTTCTCCTTGCTGCTCTTCTGGTTAACGTCCCCTGCTTCAAGACTGTATTGTATTTCACAGGTTTATCTCTTGCTCGGCTCATCTGTACTAAATTCTCTTCTCCACAGCAATGTGCAAGAGCAAGTCTGGACCTGGATGAATGATGGTGACGAGTACTTCTACGACAAGCTGGAGTGGGTCCGGGTGCGTGTAGAGGAAGAGCACTGGACCGATCTATCTCCTTCCGCTCCGTCTGAACGAGGTGCTGAAACTACAGCGGAGCGAAAGAGTCCGTACAGCATAGTGGTACGCTTTGCTCGCTATGTGGTAAAAGTGATGCTAAGGCTCGCAGGCTTCTATGATGCAGTCTGGCCTCGGACCCGTGGAGTGGTGGTGATACCTACGTATTATCCCATCTGTTCAGGAGAACAGCAGGCAGCAGCAATTCTAGTATTCTTTACTATGTTGATTTAAGGGTAACAAGCGTTGGCGTATGGACTATCCAAGAAGTATTGGGCAAAGTAAGTAAAAATATCTCGAACAGCTTTGAGTATCATGTCTATTTCCTGACACGCAATCCCAGGTCACCTTGTATTCGGGCGACTTATGCTTACACCTTCAATCGAGTTGCGAATTCATCCAGTTCTCGTTTCTAGCTTGCCTTAAACTTTTTTAGGATCCTTCTATGTGAGACACTGGAGGGTTTTCGAAATTTGCACTCGTGTACCTCGATTTCTAGTTCGGTGAATTCAGCGCATGTTTCTAATGTGCTCAGACACGTCTGCCGTGGCTGCGCTCACACGACTAAGCGATCTTCTCCATGATTATAGCAATACTAGTGGGGAAAATATGCGAATTCTGAAGGGAGCATCAACACGCTTAACTCAATCGTACCACTCGAGAGTAACGGTGACGTATAGGTATCGGCATGTCGGACTCGATTTAGTCATTGGATAAACGTGCGGTCATGCAGCCACGAAGCCATCTGGAACTTGTCCAGCTTGTGTGTCACTGAATCAATCATGGCAGATACTGATGGTTGTTCTTCAAAGCAATGTCTCACTTTACTCGCTATTCATTGGGCACAGCATGTTTCCGAAGTGCCAGTCCCAATTATCTGTCATGACAAACTTTACTACACACAGTAAGCCTTTACTCAAGGTATTTCAGACATGCCTATCGCCTCAAACTGCCCACCCTAGCCCGGTGCGTGCCACTTCATTCATCGATTCGACCTGAAACGCCATATGACTTCGGTAAGTGAGGTGAACTCGCCTAAGTGTACACTATAGATTCACTTCCGTCATCCGACCTCACCTCACTTCCAATCTCCAACACCGATCGCTCAAACAATATTCTATCCATCGTCTCTTTCAGGCTTCCTTACATGGCTGTATTGATCAATTTCATCTACGAAGGAATTTCTTTCCTCTAGGTTCGGTTTCCTAGAGAGCGCTTAGTTTAAGGAACCTGGTGTTAGTAAGTAATCCTAACTTAGTGATCGTGAGCTCCGAGCTGATACTACTTAGAAGTCCCGGAAACTAAGATCGCCTCCTACAACCAAGTATTCCGTCAGATCGATGGTAAGAATATGCCCCTTGACTCGTCTTACTAGGCTGATCTCTATGAGGCACGCCTACAACAGAAATTCCCAGTATATGACAACGGGGATGTTGAGATTCTTCTATCTCAGGATCCTAATGATCGACTCGTGCTAAACAGTACCGTCCTTGGCCTACATTCCTCGTATTTCAAAGCGACTCTGAGTGAGCGTTGGAGTTCTCAGTCCCAGGGTAACGTGAATTCGGGCGCTACGATCAAGTGGCACTACCAACTTCTCTTCGACAATGAGAAAGACGACGATGGCGGATCTGACTACGACGTCTCCGAAGATATGGGTATTACAATGCTCTCGAGGGTAGTAAGTTGATACTGCAACCTTCTCAGGACTTCATAATGACCAATATCTAATAGGAGTCAGCCCCAGCTACTGTTCAGGCAACCGCCGATGGGTCAAACAAGGCTTCAATGGTGCTAATCGACGCACCCTCTGACTGTTCCGAGGACGACTACAAGGCAAACGCTTGCAAAACCATCATCTCAGCTCACCGCACACTTTTCCGGCTCATGTTCCACGTACCACTGGATGTTCCATCTGACGACTTTCAGACAGCCATCAACCTCGTCTTCGATCTAGTCATGATTGGCGATGCTTATGATTGTCTAGATCTCCTCACTTGTCACATTGAAAATCACTTCGCGAGGTGCTATGAAACGAATATCGCCGAGCTATCCCAAAACAACTACCAGAACCTCCTCTATATTGCCACCAAGATTCACTCTAAATGGCTATTTCGTCAAATTGTCTGTCGCATCATACCGGATCCAAGAGATCAAATACCCATATCCAAATACCTTAGCGAATTCGACATGGACGCTGTAAGCTCTCTCGTCACTGACAAACGTGACGAGTTGAGCGCTTCAATGGAAAATATTGACCGCAGACTGATGATGCTCACGCCGCCAAAGGGAACAGTGTTTGTGCGCGATCGACCTACCAAGAATTGTGTCATAGCAGCCTTTCGCAACTCCCTGTACAAACATCTTCATTCTTACGACCCGAAGGTCTCCCCTCGTAATGCCACTATGAGGAGCTCGTATAAGAAATACAAGACCCTGAAGGATTCCCTTCTGACATGCTCTCGATGCTTTACCTATAAGGGCCGTAGGACAAATTGGTCGGAAACGCCTCATTACGATAAATTTAAGTATCAGTTTGGTCATCCCAATGTAAAATCCTCCGAATTTGAGAGAGCATTCCACCTCCTGCAGAACCGAGCAATGGACATCATCAATCCCTTGCTCAAGGATGTCGTGAATCCGCCTCTTAGGAAGTTCAAGGATCGCTATGACCGTAGCTTACTATGCATCGACATCACGGAGAGCGAATTGCCCTGGGTCCATGACACCAAGCCTATTGGTGGTGGGCAGTTGTTTGGCGAATTCAGCTAAGTAGGTGATGCTTTACATTCTTGTGACACCGCAAGAGCCTTGATGAGCCGGACCTGGAATTACTGTACCGTCTTGTAACTCTTGGATGCGAAATCAGTGTCAATCTTACTCGCGCAGAGGAGAATAGGAGGAATTTCACGCATGTGATATGGGAGACCAATGGCTAGTGTTGAAAATGTCAGAATTGTCAACGCAGCACGTTCATCGTATGAAACAGAATAAAGTAGGCTGACACGGCTGTACTTTAACGACGTTATATTGCAAGAAGCGAACTAGCTAGTAATGCAAACGCAACATGAGAACAATCCACAATTGTACCTGCATGAGAAATAGCGAAACGGGGAATCGATACCGCCTCGAGTCTTTTATTTCAAACCTCCTTCCTGGTATCTTTTTTTTCATGTCCATCATATCGTTACAGTACCACCGTATCTATCCTCTCAGCCTCAGAAGTCCCAAAATCCACTATCCTTCGGCGCCTGCTGGATTTTGCTCGCGCGAAACTTCCCTCTATTGGCACCGCCCTCCCCATCCTCATCACTATCATCTCCGAAGCCCCAAGAGCGACCCGCGCCTTTCTTACCTCCCATACCGTCGCCACCGGTTTTGATGCCCGTTTTGCTGCCACCGTTTCGGATGTTCTCTTTGTTGCCTGCGGCGGGGAGGATGCGGTCTTCGTTGTCTTTGGCGCGGGATTGGGGGCCGGGGGAGTAGTCGGTGGCTTCCCATTGCGCGCCCATTTGATTGACTACTTTGGCGCGGGCTTCGGGGATGGGTGCTGGCTTATTTTGGGTTGAAGAGGGGGAGTCGTCGGTCATGCTGAAGTGAGGGTCAAAATCTTTGCGTCTGTCTTTTAAGTTTGTCACTGTGGCTAGGGGATGGCTCTTTTTCTCGGGGCTAGTTGAGCCTTCGTTGAATACGTTGTTTTGATAAAGACCCAACCCTTTGATGTTTCCCATGCCGCGAGGATAACTAGGTGGGCGCTTTTCGCCTGCGGGCGTGCCATCGTCTTGGAACTCGAAGTTGGTGGTTGCGTCAGGGCGGGCTTTGGCGACGGCAGGGTGTTTGGCGGGACTGTCCATGACTGGTTCGTCGTCACTCCAGCCGAAGTGACGCACATCTTGGCCACGGATTTTAGTGGGCACTTTGTCTGGAGTCATGAAGTCTTCATAATCCCAATTGTTCTGATGCTTGGATTTCGGACGGTTTGGCATGGGTTGCGGAACCTCGTTGGTATCGCCGAACTCGAAGTGATTGTACTTCTTGGGATTCGCATTGCTTTTCTCCGGAGAAGTAATCTTCCCAGGCTGGGACTCTTCCTCTTCGAACAGGCGAATTGGTTTGAAGTTCTTCCCTGCGCCTGCTTTGGGCGCAATGGGTCCTGGGGTCACGTTCTCCTTCTGAGGAGATGCCATTCTCCCCTTGGAGACTGGCGAAGCGTCAGACTCATTACCGACAAAGAGTTCATGATAGTCTCTCGGTGGTGGCTTTGCTGATTGAGCTTTTGGAGCACGAGGACCACCATTCTCTTTCGTTGGTGAACCTGTTCTATGTCGATTTGTCTCCGGGGATGCATCCGAATCGTTGCCCACGAAGAGATCATGGTAGTCTCGAGGTGGTGGCTTTGCGGTCTGTGCTTTCGGAGCATGGGGAGCAACCGAGTGGGAGGGCTCCTCTTCCTCTTCACGAGGGGCAAAAAGCGACAAGCTGGCATGTGGATCCCTCGTGACGTTCTTACTTTGGGATCTTGGCTTGTTCGTCATGGCTACATCGTTCGCTGAACTCGCTGTAGAGGGCCGGGAGGAACCGTTGCTCTGAGTAGTACCAGCGACGCTCGAGGCAATCAGACGCGCCTGATCTTTGCCGTCACGAATGGGCCAGTTCCTTGCTCGAGCTCCAATCACGTCGACGAGCTTGAGTAGAGACCCTTGGTCCCAGTAGAGGCGGACTTGTTGGATTTTCCTACTCGTGTCAAAGTGGACAATGTGCACCTAACGTCAAAATAAGTTCGAGCTCTAGTCTCAGGTGAGTTCGTGGGTCCCTCACCATTGGGAAAGTGACAACACGGTCAGCTACAAAGTTATCGTCCAAGCCCGGCAAGTATGCTCCACCTCCAGTGAGGAATTCCAACGTAGTCTCGATGTCCAGACAGGCTGCATCATCACCTTCGATGCAGCTTAAAATCTTTTCCTCCTTCTTCTTGAGCACCTTCTGGTGTGCTGCGTGATGCTTGACAATAGCCGCAGCTGTGTTTATACTCGTGAGGGTAGTAATGTAATTCAGAGACGCATTGTCGCTCAAAGTGTTGGCCGTCGGATTCGACAAGTAGCTCTGATAGATGGCTTTCAGGGAAGTCATTGCGGCGAATGGCGGGAATACAGCGACGGTGAAGGAATAGGCACTTGTACTGGTATTTCAACCGTGCTGGTTGCTGCGAGGTCGGGTGGGATGTGTGGCTTGTTTACGGCTTGGCAGCGCCCCTATCGATAGACCAGCACAGGAGTACCTCAGGACCCCTCCTGTGGGGCAACTGTGAGATCAAGAGCGTCGGGTCTCAATGACAACACAGGAATGGCCTTGGATCAGCCAGAGTTCAGGGAACAGCGTGTTGATTGTGCCATGTCAATGTCGTATCATCTACCATGTGAAGTGTGAACGAGTCGTTCTCCAGCGGTTTACGCGACGGACGCGGCGCATAGCAACGCCTTAGGGTCATGCATGATGCAACTAGTAATGAATGCACGATGATCAGGAGAATCAGTTGGATTGCCTATGAGAGATTGATTGTTTCCATGACTTTTTCCGTTCCTGCCACTTGGGCCTCCGTACGACAAAAGCATTAATCGCCGTCAAATAACCCTCGAAGAATCCTGGTATCTGCTCGTTTGGTATCATGCGTGCCGGAATGGCCTCAAACGAGGCGAAGCCATTGCTATCTCATCAAAATCCTTCGATCGTGATCTCGTCGACCCTACCCTCATACCTCTCATACATTCAAGTCGGCAAAAGCCAAAACAGAGAAAGCTTGCCGGAAGCAGCCCGTTCACCTGAAAACCCGACCAATTCACAGAGGCATATTGCCCGGAGGTGTATTCACACCCATGTAAGCGTTCGGGGCTTGTTGGAACATGTTGGCTTGGTTGGCTGGCATCTGAGCTTGACCATCCATCGCGGGCGTCATCAGAGCTGGATCCATGCTCGTCGGCCAGGCTTGGTTGTTCGGTTCGATACTGGCATTTTGAATGTAAGAATCCCAGGCATCCTATCATCAATTCATTAGCGTCAAGGGATCATGGAGTCCGGACGCACACGGACTCACCCAGTCGAGGTTCGCGGGCGGCATGTCTGCACCGAATCCTGCATTTCCAAGGAATGAAAGCGGGCTTGGAGCTGCTGGAATGCCATTCGCAGCATCTTCCATCGAGAAGTTCGGCGTCAGCCCAGAGGCTTGCATGTCACCCATGTTAGGGTTCCCGGCCACATTGGAGTTGAATGCTCCGTTGTTGAAGAGCGCAGCAGAATTTGGAGTCATACCTCCGTTACTAAGCATGCCTAGGGTCATGGCTGCTGAATGTTCAGGTTTCTCTTCCACCGGTGCCCCATAAGCTTGACCATCTGTTCCGTTAATCAAGCCGGGAATACCCATACCTGGGAATGGAAAAGGGGTCTGCGATGTTCGACCCGGCCCCTGATGTCTGTTCATTTTTTCCAGAATTACGGTCAAAATCGCCGAAGCTTTGTATGCCTCAATAGACTGATCCCGCGTTTCCTTCCAAATATCATTAGAAACTTCAATTGCTCGTATCATGTCTCCTCGTCGTTCCAAGCCCCATGTGTACATGTCGCCTGAACTCTGTCCCCCACCTTCCGACTCTGACCCATAGCAGAGATCGAGCGCAACGATCATTGCGGCAAGTAAGAAATCCGCAGCCGTGAGTGAGCTGACGAAGACCTTCATACCATGTAACCGATGACCCGGACGAGATTCATAGTGAAGAGTTGCTTGATGGCTGAGAAGCTCCATAGAGGAGTCCACGCAAGTTCGGCGAGAGTGGGCGTACCGATTATTCTCTCGCGCTCTGGTCAGAAACTTTCGGTGGAGGACACATTGACCTTTGTGGTACAGAATTGACAGATTGTATCGTTGCATGACTAGAGCTCCGGGATCCATCATGGATTCTTCGATTGACCGCAGACGCAAGTGTGGAGGAAACTCTGCACGAGCTTCCCTAAGATCTTGGTCAAGAGCCATTACCTCATCGTACGCACAAGTTGTTACTTGATGGAGCCTTTCGACGACTTTTCCAAATACAAAAGCCATGCAAGCTTTCGCGCACATATACGACACCGGCGTGGGTTCTGAAGGAGGCCTTGATTGAGGCAGGATCTTAGTATCTTCATCAAACTCATCATCAAAGAGATTTCGAGGTAATTCCGTGTCACAGTCCCCTAATCGAATCATGCTAGGCAATCCGATCTGAAAAGAGAAAAGCAGATCCGACTGTCTGACAAACGTCCATACACGTCTTCTCAGCTCACCTTGGAATGGTGTGATGTCGTAGTTCTTAGGATCTCGGTGGTATCCCATACGCATGGCTAGACGTACAATCATGCCCACCAAAACCCAAACACCGACTTCAGCGTCACGATTCCTCGCATACTCGCAATGCAGGTGAAGAACCATCGTCTCTATCATGTTGTTGACAGGTTTGGTGAAGTCGGCAAGAAGGAGGCATTGTCCGGTAAGACCACGATAATTTGCAGCCAGAGCCAGAGATTTTCCCCTAAATTCAGGCGGTTCATCGTTCATTCGAAAGTAAGAATGCATTGCCAGACACAAGATCGCAAATATTTGTCCAAGCCATGCTGGTCCGCTCTTCTGAGGATTCTCCCAATGCTTCTCGTATGCCCTATACCACGATGGTGGATGCAGAATGTGGACTGCGGGATCGTATGAGTTAAAATATCGGGACACGAGCTTGTCGGTCACAGAACGCTTTGGCATCTGCGCTAATAATTCTGAGTAGGGAGGTGGCTTCGCTCCACCAAAAAGAAAAGTCGGTCCTTGCGGAGCTGCGTCAACGCGGCTTTTAGCTTCTTGTACTTTCAGGACCTGCTCTTCGTATTCCCTTTTGTGTTGTGAAAAATAATTCTTGACTTCTTTGATATCGTGCAAAATCGCAGCCCAATGAGCATCTCCATAATACATAGACTTGTTGTTATCAACTCTCATTACACCCAGCGATTGGGCCACCTGGTCCGTCTCGCTTTCTTCCGCTCCTGATCCTCTCGGCATAGCGTCTTCTTCCTCTCCATCAACATCAACGTCCTGGGGGTATCCCAAAGATCCCGTGCTAGAATTCATCGACAGCGCTCGTGTAGCTGCTGCTGGACCTGCAGCCTGCGAGCCGTTCGTCATGAGCGAAAGGACCAGACCCTCAAGACGGTCAATACGATTCTGCATGTCATCAGGGGAGTTACTAGATTGCGACGATGAGGACTGCTTCTTGCGACTGCCTGGAGCTGCATAGGAACAAGACATTGCATCTCCTCTTTTCACACAGTTCTCGCACGGTTGCGATCTGTTGCATTTGAGCCTGAAAGGAGCGATTTAGCCAGCGTCCAATGGACCTCACTGAGTGATGATGAGATTCGCAAATGGTAGGTCGAGTGCTCACTTTCTACTCCTGCAGGGGGCGCATGATAACGGCACCCTGTTCCTTTTTCTTACTACTCGGTATTGGCCATCCGGCGAGAATTGACCATTGCTAGATGCCGAAGCAGATGGAGGCGTAGGCGTCATGCTGGGAGGACCTCAGTCTTAAAGGTAGTTGCGGTAACTGCGAAGCGTCGGTAATGGGATCAAGGAGATCTCTCCCGTGAAGTTTGATATCAGCCGGTCGTACCCAGTCCGTCAAGCTGCGAATTACGGTGATTCCCCAAGGCTTGAGGCTGCGCAAGGGATTTGGCAATCTTCCAATATCGTAGTTACTTGCTGTGTCGCCAGTGCTTCGAATGACTGCAAACCACAGAGCGCATACAAAGACGCGCTCCAGCGTCAATCCTGCGTTGATATACTGAAGGTCCAGATGAGATTGTGATTGTGTTGATTCGTGAAGGTGAAGGGTCCGGTGTCAATGCTCGGGATGGAGTGAATCGTAGGAATCGAGTCCTAGGACAACTAACCCACCAACAGGAGCTGACAAAGCTAATGAGGCTACGCGGTGCCGATCATCAATCTGCTATATGCCTCAACAGGCCAGGCCCGGGTACTGACTGTGAGTCATTCGAAAGAGAAAGAGCAGCAGCTACTTCATGACAACGCGCTCTAATGGGTGGATGCGTATATGCGCAGTCGATTGATAGCAAGTCACGGCGTTTAGACCACTTTAACAGCGAGCCCAAATCTGCGCCAGGAGAGATCGGCCGTGTAGGTCCGGAATTCTGCCGGTGAAAGGGGCACACACATATTCACTCTCACGAGGCAATCCAGCATGATGTTAATCGGATTTCTAGTTACAGTAATAACACGACACCCCTTCAACCTTCCTCGAATATCGGCTGCCCGAGTGAGGAGTGTAGAGCAAGGCTGCAAGGGCTACACGCTTCACTATCCTCCCGGCATACAATAGAAATTCATAGGAAATGCGGGACGTTTGACTGCTGCTTTTGTTACATCTTGATGCAAATATCAGCTGAATATCCAACATTCTCACTGCGAGGCCATACTTTCAGAACACACCTCAAGTAAAGCTCTTCGTAAATGTAATCACGACGTCCTTCAGCTTGGCATCGATCTCCTTGGTGACCTGGCCCTCTTTGTCGATTGATGCCAACAGCTCGCTTTCGTTATTCTTCAGGTGGGCTAGGAAATCAGACTCCCATTGCATGATCTTTGCTACGGGGACGTTGTCAAGATGTCCGTTGACACCGGCATAAATCAGGGGGACCATTTCGTTGACAGCCATTGGCTGATATTGTTTTTGCTTTAGTAGCTCGGTGAGACGTTCGCCACGGTTGAGTGTTTGCTTGGTGGCGGCATCAAGGTCAGAGCCAAATTGCGCGAAGGCAGCGACCTCACGGTATTGAGCCAAGAAGAGTTTCAGGGATCCGGCGACTTGTTTCATCGATTTGAGCTGAGCTGCGGAACCAACACGAGAGACAGAGAGACCGACGTTGATAGCTGGACGTACACCTTTGTAGAAGAGTTCAGCTTCTAAGAAGATTTGACCGTCCGTGATGGAGATGACGTTGGTGGGAATATACGCGGACACGTCACCACCCTGGGTCTCGATAATAGGCAGGGCCGTAAGAGATCCACCGCCGTTCTTGTCGTTGAGCTTGGCGGCACGCTCGAGCAGGCGTGAATGCAGGTAGAAGACGCTAAGCACTTTGTTATCATCTTGAGACGTAAAGGACGCCCTGCTTAGCTAGATATACTTACTCTCCGGGATAGGCTTCACGGCCTGGTGGCCGACGAAGCAAAAGGGACATTTGACGATAAGCAACGGCTTGCTTGGTCAAGTCGTCATAGACAATCACCGCATGTCGGCCATTGTCACGGAACCACTCCCCCATAGCACATCCCGCAAAAGGTGCAATATATTGTAGGGGCGCAGCTTCCGAAGCTGTGGCAGCTACGATGATCGAGTACTTCATCGCGTCATTCTCCTCCAGAGTCTTAACTAGCTGGGCAACCGTAGAACGCTTTTGTCCCACAGCGACGTAGACGCAGTACAACTTCTTGGTTTCGTCGCTGGTATCGTTCCAGCGTCGCTGATTCAGCATGGCGTCGAGAGCGACGGCAGTCTTTCCGGTCTGACGATCCCCAATAATAAGCTCACGTTGACCTCGTCCAATCGGTACCATGGCATCGATAGACTTGAGACCAGTCTGCACTGGCTGGTTCACGGAATGACGGGGTAATATTCCAGGCGCTTTAAGCTGAGCTCGGTATTTCTTGGAGGTATTGATTGGACCCTTGCCATCGATGGGGTTACCGAGAGCATCCACGACACGACCAAGTAGCTCCGGTCCGACAGGTACATCAACCTTTGGAAGACGTTAGAGGATATCACCTAGTAGAACGAAAATGACTAACAATCTCTCCTGTACGCTTGACAGTCTCGCCTTCCTTCACAAGACGATCTGAACCGAAAAGTACGACACCAACTTGACCCGCTTCTAGATTCATGCACATGCCTTTGACACCAGATGCAAATCTATAAATGTAAGCTTCGCTGCAATTCGCCTTCAGAATTTATGAACTCACTCGACAAGCTCTTCTGCCTGAACATTGTTCATACCGTGCACTCGAGCAATACCATCACTAAAGAGCGAATAAGGTCAGACATGCCATTCTCTTGTTCAATTGATATTTTTGCAGCATCCCACATACCCGACGGACAAGACACGCCCAGTCTCGGCGAGACCAGCTTCCTCCTGAACACCACGGATTCTTTGCTCGAGAATGGACGAAACTTCTGTTGGTGAAGCTTTCGCATCGGCGGCGTAATTTCTAGCTTGTTTTGTGGCTGCATTGAGAGCAGCTGGTGCAGCGGTACGACCCTACACAGAATGCGGCAATTAGAATCTACCCTTCAATTACCTTCAATGGCGGGGTGGAAGAGTCGTAAAGCTCGGAAAAAGACTGCAGTGTATCTGCTGGTCTGCAAATACACCACGGGGCGTTTTATACTGAGCGTTGGGGAGCTTTGAGCTTACCACAGCGACTCGGCCAGTCACGGAGACTGCGCCGACCGCACGTCCCGATTGCCTCAGTGCATTCCGAATCATCGTTTCTAAAGTCTCAAAACAGTAGGAAAGAGAATGAAAGTAGTGCCAATGGGAATGGCAGTGGCAAGAGAGGACTTGAGGTGTCGATGGTTTCTGGCAGTGAGTCGTGGTGAGGAAGACTTTCTGCGAGGAAAGGAAATTCGGGCTAAGGATTCCCATGGCCCTAGTCCGCTTTGGGCCATTGAGCTGCTTACCTTACCTTAGGTATTTCAGCTCGCCCAGACTTCAAACATCATGAGGCCAATCCCTAAATTATTCAATTCTCCAGTAACGACTTTGGATACACAGCAGCTTTAAGATGTCACTCAACCTCGAGAAACAACTCTTATTTGTAAGTTCTTACCAACAGAAGCAACGATAAGCTACTAACATTACCTCAGTACGGCTCATATCATCACACTCCTGTAAAGAATTCTCTCTGATTTACGAAGCTTTACAGATTGTCACGTTGGATGCTAATGATATGATAATTCAAGGCGAACAAAGCTATACACATAGTATGCGTTCCATTGATATTGATGACATTCTTCCTATTTGTGAGTTTCTTGGTAAGCCCACATCTCGAGTTCGATCCTGACGGAATTTGGTTACAGGGAACTAATACGCCCTCACTTATCCCTATGCCAGACTGGCTTACCATTCCAAGCCTCCCTCCTAACCTAGGCACCCTTTTTACATTACTATATGCAATACTTTACATTCTAATGGAACCCGTCGCTGGGGGAATCCTTGCTCCGATTCTACTTGCAAGTACGGCGTACTCAAAGCAGCTCACCAGTACATACGGTGCAACGGCGAATTACTGGGCGCTCGGCGTCTTCGCTACAAGTTGGATTGCTCAATTCATTGGCCACGGTGTTTTTGAGGGCCGAGCACCCGCATTACTGGACAATCTGATCCAGGCCATCTTCTTGGCTCCTTTATTCGTCTGGATGGAGATTTTGTTTGCTTGTGGCTATCGTCCAGAGCTACATTCCAGGGTCGAAAGTGCGGTCCAGACCGAGGTGGCGAAGTATCAGAGATCGAAGTCCCAGGAAAATACGATCTCAATGAATGGCAAAGCGAATGGCAAAGCTTTGTCGTAGCTTCGAGAGTGCCAGAAAGAAGAGGAGGTGTCTTCGTGCATGAATTAGTCATTCAGGTCTCACTATGCTTTAATTCCAGCTTCCTTCCAATGTTCCTTGGATATCATGCGGACAGGCGACTGAGGGCATGGCAATACATCAGATGCTGCTCTGAATAGTCAACATAGATCAGGTGGAGAAAGCAGGCAGGCGCTACGCGTTGCAGTCCATTGAGTTGTATAATGCCACGATTCATGGTAAACCTTTGGATAGCACAAATCAGATTTTAAGACTCATGTTTACTCATACAGATAGAGATTGGTCTAGTGAATCAATAATAGGGGAAAGCCATTTGCATCGTCACGTGCCCCCGAGGTTATGGTAGCGGCAGATTTTGTGCTCGGCAAGCACTAAACCCAAAAGGCTGCTAGCTCCCAAGCTCCGGCAGCAGTGAACAATTTGTTGCAGCGAATTATTTTTCCTTGCGCCTGGCTCCGGTAAGTCTTTGACTACCAGCACTCATTACGCCGCCAGGCCCCCAAACAGCATTGACGAAGTCTCAAGCAATCTCTCTATCGTATTATAGAGAGTGCGCAAGAAGATTCAAAGTCTTTGCGCTGACACTCTTTTCCTCGGCGGGCTTGAGTAGGTTGTTCAGAGCGCTTCGTTGCCTCTGGACTATGCTGATCTCAAGGTGTGTCTATTCAGCTGTCGCTCTTTCGCGCATAATTGCTGCGACTTTAGGATTGTTGCCTCATCTCTAGAAGACTAGGCTTTGCTAGACGTCAAGATGCGAGCGCACTGAAAAGTGCCGGCAGCCAGATTGTGTCAAAGCCTTGGAGCAGGCAGAAAGGCTCCTCCATCTACATCGCTCTTGTCAATACACATACGTCCGATTTAGCTGCTTGGTCCCAGAAAATGTATTTTCTCTACGAGCTCGAGCGCACAATCACTTTGCATCCCTCGTTCTTTGGCCCACGCGTGAAGGAATACCTCACCAACAGACTACTGGAAGACGTTGAGGGAACATGCACCGGTCAATACTACATTATATGTGTGATGGATGCGTACGACATATCAGAGGGGCGAGTCGTGCCTGGTAGCGCAGTCGCAGAGTACACGGTGCATTATCGAGCGGTAGTGTGGAGACCTTTCAAAGGAGAAACGGTAGGTAGTCTAGTGTTGGAGACAGGAATACCAAATGTGCTAAAACCGCTCGTGGCTGCTAGGTCGATGCTATCGTTAGCTCGGTCAATAGGATGGGTGTGTTCGCTGACGTTGGGCCTTTACCCGTTTTCGTCTCCAACCATGTGCGTTGAACATTTTCAGCGAGGTGGCCGAATATTAACAGCTCGTAGTTGATTCCCGGAGACATCAAATGGGATCCTAACGCGACTCCTCCTCAGTATACGGACAACGGAGATCAAGTCATCGAGAAAGGCACCCATTTACGTATCAAGCTCATCGGCACCAGAAGCGATGTTGGGAGTATGTTTGCAATTGGAAGCATCAAAGAAGACTTCTTAGGGTTTGATGCCTTTACAACCTCACGATTCTCCAACTCACATCCTCACAGGACGCTCTAAGCAGTCAGCATCAGTCGTCATGGTTGATGATCTCCGAATAACACGTTGCCTTAAATGAGAGGGAGAGTTGGCAGCAGAGTACCCTCTCTTGAGGAGGATTAAAGAGATATTGTCCGCTGTCTGATGATCACATCATACTGAAACCTATGCCGCACGCGCGGATGGGATCTCTGGACCATGAAAGGTCGTAGGATTGGAGTAAATCTGAAGTTGGATGTTGACAGCATCAAGCTGCAGTCGCTCTGAAAAATGAATAGCCATCTGATCGAATTGGTGACTGGATGTCTACATACATCGTTTGGGAACAAACTCAGAATTAGATGCAAGATTGCCGGAAGTATGCCACAATAAATCGAATTGCCAATGACCACAAAGGATCTAGCCCTGACTCTTAGATGAACAACACCAAGAGATTTGTTCAGCGTAGATAAAGTAGATTATTTCTGGTGGTCATGCTTTGGGATTAGTGAGGTAGGATTACTACTTACCTAGGTACTTGACTGGCGATCGAGAGGGGTTGCCGGTTGGACGGTTACTGCATCTACTGCATCTACTGCCCCGGAAGCTGCATACAGAATACGATATAGACGAGTGTAGGTACAGACCGCTCAACCCTTGCAGCCCCCTTTCACTGTGCAATCCCAGAAAAGTGTCCACAGCACGGTCAATGGAGCCCTGGTCCTCGCACGACTCATGACAAGCTCTCGGGAGATCTTGACATGGCTTCCAGCCCATACCACGATGAGGAAGATGAAAGGAAACCCTTGAATCGCGATTCGTCATCGTCAGATGTTCGGAACTCTCTAGACTCAACTACTTCTTCCTCCGACACATCGATTGCTTTGGAGCGCCTCAACGGTGATGGGACTGCGGCTGGCAATGGACACACCACAGCACCGCTTCGATCGAAGACCTCAGGTGATGATGACGCCAAATTCGATGAAGAAGATGGGGTTTTCCGCCCACCCTTTCGAGCCTCCAACGATAAGAGGAACCGGCGCATAATATGGTCCTTAGGTGGTTTATGCTTAGGTGGATGGCTACTCGCTTTGGTCCTATTCTTGTCACGGAAAACCTACAAGCATGCATCCACAATACCTTACGACCCGGCGGCTACGGCATCTCATGGGTCTGGGAAAGCTGTCACCCTCGACGAATATCTCGGTGGTGCTTGGCAGCCGAGGACTGCCCACGTTTCTTGGATTGCGGGTGCCAATGGCGAGGATGGTTTGCTTCTGGAGGAGGAGAAGTCCGGACAAGACTATCTGGTGGTCGAGGATGTACGAAGCAGGAAGGAAGGCGCCGAGGCATTGCCCAGTCAAACTCTGATGAAGTCCAAAAGCTTCAAGGCCAGTGGGAAAAAGGTTGACGGGCGAGAAGTGAGCACAAGTCATTCATGGCCTAGTAAGGATCTCAAGAAGGTTCTCGTGATGTCTGAAGAGCAGAAGACGTGGCGACATTCCTCTACGGGCTTGTACTGGCTTTTCGATGTCGCTAGTCAGACTGCTGAGCCTTTGGATCCTGCCAAACCAGAGGAAAGGATACAATTGGCCTTGTGGTCACCGCAGGGCGACGCCGTCGTCTTCGTAAGAGGCAATAACATGTTCTTACGAGAATTGGGATCTCAGGACGTAGAACAGATCACGACAGATGGCGGCTCAGAGCTTTTCTACGGAGTACCTGATTGGGTATATGAAGAAGAAGTATTCGGAGGCAATAGCGCGACCTGGTTCTCCGAAGATGGAAATTTCCTTGCTTTCTTACGTACCAACGAAACTTCCGTTCCTGAGTATCCTATCCAATATTATGTGTCTAGGCCTAGCGGAACGCAACCTCCGAAGGGAGAGGAAAACTACCCAGAAGTTCGAAGGGTCAAATATCCTAAAGCTGGGGCGCCAAATCCCATAGTGGACTTGCGATTCTACGACATTTCAAAGAAGGATCTGTTCGCTGTGACTACTGACAGTGACTTTCCTGATGAAGATCGTTTGATCACAGAGGTGGTATGGGCAGAGAAAGATGGCAAGGTTATTGTCAAAAACACAAACCGAGTGAGCGACATTCTCAAAGTAGCGTTACTTGACGTCAATGAGCGCACAGGGAAGGTAGTCCGTACAGTCGATGTCAACGGGATCGACGGCGGATGGTTCGAGGTTTCCGAGAATACTCGCTATATCCCAGCAGATCCTTACAATAACCGGCCGCACTCTGGCTACATTGACACTGTCATACACAATGGGTATGACCACCTTGGATACTTCACTCCCCTTGACAACCCCGAACCAATCATGCTCACTTCTGGGGAGTGGGAAGTCGTCAAAGCCCCTTCGGCCGTTGACCTTGTTGCGAATCTCGTCTACTTCGTCGCCGCAAAGGAGTCATCCATACAGCGGCACGCATATACCGTCAATCTCATTGACGGAACAGCACTCCAGCACTATACTGAGCATCGGAAGGAAGGCTACTACGACGTCTCTTTTTCGACGAGTGTCGGTTTTGCGCTGGTCAGCTATCAAGGACCAGACATTCCTTGGCAAGAAGTCCGTTCAACGCCAAGCTGGGGAGGTCATTTCTATTCACACCGGTGGGAGAGTAATGTCGGACTAGCACAAATGGCCGCTGCCCACGAATTACCCATTGAAATCTACTCTACCATCAACATAGAAGGCATCGATCTCAATGTGGTCGAGCGTCGCCCGCCTCATTTCGATGAAAATAAGAAGTATCCTGTTCTGTTTCAGCTTTATGGGGGTCCGGGTTCCCAACAAGTGAACAAAAAGTTCAGCGTAGATTTCCAATCATATGTAGCTTCCAATCTGGGGTACATAGTTGTGACATTGGACGGGCGAGGGACAGGTTTTCTTGGTAGAAAGGCCAGGACAGTTGTTAGAGGTCACATTGGTTACATCGAAGGCATGGATCAGATCACCGCTGCGAAGATCTGGGCCAAGAAAACATACGTTGATGCCGAGAGGATAGCGATATGGGGTTGGAGTTACGGAGGTTTCATGGCTTTGAAAACTTTAGAGCTAGATGGAGGTGAGACTTTCAAATATGGCATGGCCGTTGCGCCTGTGACAGATTGGAAGTTCTATGGTAAGCGGCACCCCCTTTGGATAAAGCTTCTCTAATTGGTATCCCAGATTCAATATACACCGAACGATATATGCACACTCCTCAGAACAATCCCGAGGGCTACGAAAACACCACAATAACGAACATGACCGCCTTGCAAAACAACGTCCGTTTCCTGATGATGCACGGCGTGGCAGACGACAATGTCCACCTACAGAATACGCTCAATCTCCTCGACAAGCTTGATCTTGCAGGGGTGGAGAATTATGACTATCATGTGTTTCCGGATTCGGATCATAGCATTTTCTTTCATAATGCGAACAAAATGGTTTATGATCGTAAGTCAATGCCTTTCTATGAGTGCTGCAATGGGTACTGACACCTGAGGATAGGACTTAATAATTGGCTAATTAATGCGTTCAACGGCGAATGGTTACGGACGGAAGATGCGGTGCCTATGGAAAGAATTGGAGCTACGTCTCATCGGAGGTGAATGTGACTATGAAGTATTGATGGAGTTTGATATGAATCAGTAAAGGTGGTTGGAAAATATAATGGATCAGATGTGCTTATGGTATGTGTGGTATGTAGTACTATAGGGACAAAATGATAGACTTCACAAGTTTTCTTCCAACTCTGCCCCGTTGTTGATTGGCGAAGTACTTCATGGACGAAGTAACGTTACCGAATTGTTGAATTGGAGTGGTCTCTGTCTGCTGCTCTGTTAGAGACACCAGCCACCTGTCATAATTACGACATCTTGACGATTTAGACCCACGGATATCATTCATGCCATCTTCCTTTCTCCGTGATTGATGCTTATGAGTAACGTGTTCTACCGTACAGTTCAGCGTCATCGGTCAAATTCGATGCGGCCTTGCTCTATGGACAATTTTTCTGAGGCTCTTCCGGAAGATTTAGAGCGCCAATATAACGAGCAATGCCAACTTGGAGGGGCGTACGTAGGCGCTCTATATAATTCAAAGGTGCAAATACCGGGGCAAGCTGAGCTTTAACAGTTGCTTAGCGGATCATGCCTACAAGCCCATCAAAGGCGGGATAGAGCATTAGGTACCAGGCCTTTCACTAAAGTTTGCTTTCTTCTTTTTCCCCAATCAACGTCTCGAAAGCGATAGGCACCTCCTCTGTCAAATCGCTCGCCTGTAGACTTCTCCCATGCTTCATGAACGCCAATCTCGAGCACTCTCTCGTGATAGCGCTCCCACCCCACGCCGCCAGCATGAGTGTCTCCTGTCTGTCCATATCTCCCTCGACATCCCATATCTTCTCGTGATAAAGACTCCGATAGCCCAGCAGCGTCCCAATACTTCCTGTGAGCGTATCACCTTGCCCACCACTCCTCTTCCTGCCTCCCTCTCCCTCCCCAACGATCGCTTTATCTCCGTCGCTGATCCAATCCACAGGCCCTTTTCGCAGTACCACCACACCACCGAGGGCTTTTGCTAGCTTCTTGCAGCCTGCTTCCCCTGAGTCCGGTAGCTCATTCTCCCCTATTCCAACTGCTTTGGCCAGCCGCCCAAATTCAACAACATTTGGTGTGAGCACGCACTCCTTGTACCCATGTATTAGTTCCGGCTGGCTCTGGATTAACCACAAAGCATCTGCGTCCAACACCAGAGGCACATTCTTTTCCCTCGCTGCCTTAATGACCGCCGCGACAGTCGCTTGCATCAATTTGTCCCTGCCGAGGCCAGGCCCAATGACGACTGCATGCAGGTTGTTGAGCATGGCGATGATGGGAGAGGCGAGTTCTGATGCGGGCTCGTGCGAGGCGGGAACTTCGTTGATCTCACGCATTATAGGGTGCACCATTAGGTTGGGCGAGTAGGTTTTGATCACATTGGCGGCTGGGGGTGTGCAGATGACGTGCGACTGGATGCCCTTAGCTGACATCTGAGACAGGTCGCAGGTGGCATAGTACGAGATCAGCTCCTTCAGGGACGGTCAGCTCTAACGGGAGATTCAGAGGCAAAAAGATGAATTGTACCTAGCCGTGCAGAGGCCATGGCAGAAAAGTATGGCGCGCCAGTGTAACTGTTTGAGTTAGCGATGTCTCGATCAAACCACTGCAAACTGGCACACTTCTCACTACCTCCAATCACTGCGACTCTTCCCAATTGACCTGCTTCTGGTCAGCGAAATGGGCGAGAGAGCTGAATATAAGCTTCACCTTTATGGAACTTCTCAAGCATAGGCGGCACAATCATGCGCACCTTTTTGAGCAATTCTTTGGTCGCTGGAGACATTCTGGAAGTCTCTGACATTGCTCAAATATGAAAAAGCAATATATCGCGTCGAACTTGAATGAATTGGGAGAATGGCCTTCGAACGAGCTCTGGAACAGGGCTGGCCAGATTGAAGTTCACGTTCCACAACTCTGATGTCACGGCTATGTACGTCAGATCTTCCCAACTAGATCTAGCGCCATCAGATATGATGATCATTGATGATATTGCAATTCTTTCCTATGACACAGAGAAGGCAGCACGTTTGGGGAATCCTGTCGCGGACTTGCCCCTCACCGAACATGCTTCAGTAAATATTCGCTCGCAAAACAATTGCACGACCATGGAAAATACCAATAAAACTGGGTCATGGGGCTCGTTTCCCGTTACCGCACTCTAGAGCTGACAAGAGAGTCGTGACTTCTTAGTACCGCTGAGGCTTGGCCTTTTTAGCCATTGCCTCCAATTTCTTCTTCCTCTCTTCTTTCTCGCTCTTTAATTTGGCTTCAAGCCGAGCCTCTTCTTCATCCTCCTTCCTTGCAGCTTTAGCGGCCACGCTTTCCTCTTTGTCGACATCTGAGAAACCGGCTTCCATGTCTTCAGACTCCTCAGATCCGTAATCGTCTTCCTCAATATCGTCAAGATCCTCTTCGTCGGTGGCTGCGTACTCGTTGTAGCGATTGCTGGAGGCATAACCATCTCGATCTCTTGAAGTTGGCTTTGACGTCGCAGTAGACCCAGCTTTCATAGTTCCCTTATACGTTGGTTGCGGCTTCGGTTTAGCCGTTCCTTTGTATGCAGGTTGTGGAGCTTTTCTGCTCTCCGAAGACACTGTTGCTGGGCTGCTGCTCAAGCTACCCGATGAGCCTGGACGGCTTCTATCTTTGATGCCAAGCTTCTTGTTCCTGATCGCCTTCTTTTTCAATTTCAATTCTTTCTTGTAGCTAATGGTTTTGTCCTTTGGTTTATGACTGATGACCCCCACGGCCGGAGGCATCGACTGTCCGGCTTTTGCACGAGCCATGATTTCGGCGTACGAGCCTTTCTTGGGGGCTTTCATAGTATCCACTGCAACATTGCTGGGAGTCGGAGAGGGGACGGCTGCTGCGTGTGGGTTTAATTGAGCTTTACCAGTGCCTCGATAAGGCACTGCCTTATTCGGGGACGTTTCTGTGCCAGGCTTTGGCAGTACAGTTGCTCTTGCAGATCGAGAGTCGACTGGTGTCGAAGAGCGCGTGACTTGGCTGCTCCCAACGCCATTCTTCAAGATTTTATTTCTTGATCCTTGAAGTCCATCTTCAGCTTTACGCTTGCTGTTATGAACAGCACCATCCGCCGCAGTAGAACCACCGTCCTTTGTTCGGCTTGCTACTTGCCCGGAGTTCACACTTGGTGGCCTATTAGGCTGGATTCGCGGGGTCGAGGGCTGAGCAGCGTTGCCGCCGATAGAGCTCAGGACAGAATTGAGGAACTAGTCGCAGAGTCAGTAACGAATGAAGTAAGCGGTAGAAGAGGCGATCAAAGTGACTCACGCTCATGATCAAGCGGAGTGTTGTTAGTGGGCAGATTCAATGTCACCGTTGATGGTTGGTGGGCAGATGCTGAAGAGTCATTCTATGCTTCTTGGTGGGTGGACAAATGCCTCCCTTAAAAGCGTGTTTGGATATGGTAAGTTTTCTCATGCAACGAGTGACTCAGAGAGGTGTTAACAGATGATGTGAATGTCACACAAGAAAGAAGTTGAACGAGCGCAATTAGGGATCCTGTCCGTATGCAGCCCTAAAACGCCACTCGCTAGCTCCCGTCTTTCCCACAAGTTATTGCCAAAGGACCTCTATCTCTAATCCTACTGACTCACGAAACCCATACATAAGAACTCGACGTGTCAGTCTCCGCCCATCTCGCGGTTAAATCGATTGACTCTCTTGTTCGAAAAACCATTCATCAGAAAAGTGTCAAACAGTTCTGACACCATACCATTCCATTCCAGAGCGCTAATATAGATTTCAGAAAATTCATTATGAAGCACCTCGCGGCTTACCTCCTCCTTGGCCTTGGTGGAAACACCTCACCATCCGCCAAAGATGTCAAGGGCGTTCTCGAATCCGTCGGTATCGATGCGGACGACGAGCGATTGGACAAGCTGATAGCTGAGCTTAAGGGCAAGGACCTGCAAGAAGTATGATGAGCACGACCGCTTGAAATGTGCTCATAATGCTGATACGTTGTCCAGCTCATCTCGAAAGGTACCACCAAGCTTGCCTCCGTACCATCAGGTGGAGGTGGAGGAGGAGCTGCTGCTGGAGGCGCCGCGACTACTGGAGGAGACGCTGCACCAGAAGCGGAGAAGGAAGCCGAAAAGAAGGAAGAGGAGAAAGAGGAGTCGGACGAGGATATGGGCTTCGGTCTGTTTGACTAGATGCCAAGGACCTTGAAATTGCGAGGGATTCGGCGCAGCAGTGACAAAATGTGCGGACCTGTTGGATGGTACTGCAAAGCTTAACATAGCGGCTTTTGCAACCATAGACTACTCAGTGTCTAAGCCCTTGTGTGTCAAGCTCAATAAGAACCCTACAATAATCAAATCTTGCGCCCAATATTTGACTTGACAAAAATTGACTGAAAAAGTTCAGCATTAGTTGAGACCCCTCTGTGATATTGTGACAGTGGGAGGTAACTCTCCCAGCCATGAGAGGATTTCTATTCAGAGCTATCGTTATTCTGCAAGATTCATAACATATGTCCGAGGGTCGCGGACATTCGTATAGTACTATTGAGCTATTCTAGAATGCGACTAGCGTATCTAAGCGAGCCTTGCATCCCACTACTCCAAACTACCACGACCTCAGTAGCAGTCTACATCGACAACATATTGCCAGTCATCTAGATCAACGGCAGCCTACTGAAGGTTGCAATCATGGCTGACGCAGACTACAATGCAGAGGAAGCCGCTGGTACGTGCGAGCTCCAGCCCAGGTTATGGCCTCCGATAGCAGTCCTTCAGGATGACTACTTCAGAACATTTAAGACAAAGTGGAGGATACATCCTTGAAGTTGTAGATGCTGACCACATCCACTTCAACAGAGCTTAAGAAGAAGAGAACCTTCCGCAAATTCTCCTACCGTGGCATCGATCTCGACCAGTGCGTACCCTCCAACTCCCAGCCTCTATCCTTACCACCACTGACGCATATGACATCAACAGACTCCTCGACCTCTCCTCCGAACAACTTCGCGATGTCGTCCACGCCCGCGCCCGCCGCCGATTCAACCGCGGTCTCAAGCGCAAGCCCATGGGCCTGATCAAGAAACTCCGCAAAGCCAAGCAAGAAGCGAAGCCAAATGAGAAACCAGACTTGGTGAAGACGCATCTACGGAATATGATTGTGGTGCCTGAGATGATTGGGAGCGTGATCGGTATCTATTCCGGGAAGGAATTCAATCAGGTGGAGATAAAGCCGGAGATGGTTGGGTTTTATTTGGGGGAGTTCAGTATCTCATAGTACGTTTTGCCGATATATACACCCAACAGCGAGTTGTGTGAGTCGACAAGGTCATGGGCTAATCTTGTTTTGCAGCAAACCTGTCAAGCACGGTCGGCCGGGTATTGGTGCTACACACTCTTCGCGATTCATTCCGTTGAAGTAGACAAGTCTTGGACCAGAAGTGGAGACGGTTAGGACACTCGTAGCGATGACGATAAAGCTCGCTTGTCGCTAGCTTGAAATATGTACTCACATTGAATGAACCATTTTGCGAATCACCATCGAACTTCAAGGCTTGGCCGATGATCCGATACTGTCTGATTCTGTCTTCTGCGCGCCCCTATTCAATTCAACCCATTCTGTGAGCGGCCGAGGGTGGAGCAGCTCGGTGATTAAGCCATCACCTATCGCATCTATCACATGACAGTGATTCTTATTCCTATCTGTCGAGGGCTACTGGTCTTCAAAACTGGTACCCTTGGTTATCATGGTGCTGCTGCTACCAATAGGAAAGCAGAAACCAGACATCTAGACCCTTGGATCAGATGGCTTTCGGTTTTGGTAGTTCGAAGAAGACCAAAAATTCCTCATTCGGTTTTCGATCAGTGGTCTACGTTTTTTGACTTGCTTCTGTCATCTTGACAAGCTTTCCGTTGTATGATTGCGACTGTCATGTGCAATGGTTTTATCAGGGTATTATATAGTTACAATTATCCGGATAACAAACTAATAAAGAACTCTGTTTCGATTTTCTTGCTTAGCATTGCTCTTAAGATGAAGGTCAGTTGTAAAATATTGTGTAGGTGTTCTATTCTTTCATTTTGATGCTAAATCAATGGATATTTGCGATTCTCAAATTTCTGTCATTCGCTGTCCTTCGCGTCCTCAGGCTCTGCAGGCTCTGCAGGCTCTTCAAACACCACCTCGCGTAGATTCTTGCCCTCTTGCTCCCATGGCAGAGACTTCGAATCTCCTCCAACATCAGCATCCTTCTCAGAGGCACTTCCTTGCCTCATGCTTCCCCTCCTGGTCCTTTCATGCACAACCCCTGGGAAGATTCGTGGTGAAGGAGGCATCTTGTCCGTCCAGTATGCTGTGTTTGCTTGCGATGGCGATACGATTTGACGACGATCGAGCTGGCGTTTTCATCGGCTGTCTTACACGGCCAAGATCAAGGTTCTTGACGTCAGCGTTAGAATTAGAAGGGCGTATGCGAGCTGGAGATGCGGGACTAGTGGCGGTCTGCATTGCTCCGGGTGGTACCAGTGGAGTCTGAACTAATGCAGGCGAGTCCCGGGTGGAAGCAGATGCTGCCGCATATCGGTCGAGCCTGAGTCGTACTGTCAGTTTTGGGCTGGTATAAAATACTTCGAGAAGGACTCACATGTCAAGTTCCTGGATGAGCGTATCGTACCGGAACTTCTCTCGGAGATTTGGCACGTTGCTTTTTGCGACGTTATTACCATCGACGCCGGGCAGATGGTAATTGGGACCCAACCATCTCTGCTTCAGCTCGTGTTCGAAGCCACTCTGGATAACGGAGTGATGGGCCAACTCACACATGTCGACCGCACTCAATCTGTAGATCTGTGCAGCCACGGAATACTCTTCAATGAGCGGCTCTTTGGTGAACGCGAATTGAAGCGGATCGTCAGTTGACAAGGAGACGTTGAGACCTCTTTTGAAATACTTTTGAAAAGGATTTCTGTCATATGCAAGGAAAAGGGCATTGTTACTCAAAGGCGACATCGCAATTCCAATTTGATCTAGGTAGAAGATGTATTGGAGTAAAGGCACCTTCCTGAGCATTAGACCATGACTTATGCTATGGCAACAAAGGACAGCAGCTGCAATATGGTCGACATCGCCAGCTTCTCCACAATGCGGTCGAAGCACGAAAGTATTGAATCCCCGCCTTTGCCGCCATTGATTGAGGGAGGTCATGTTAGCAAAGAGATGATAGATCCAGTAGGTGTACGGCGGATTTTGCTTAGTCGTCCATTCTCTCGGCGGTGGGTACTTCCTGTAAAGCCGAACTTCCGCCTTGCTTTCATCGTCGACGCTATCAAAGCCAACGACGCGCTGCAAAAACACGTGGAGTTTATCATGAGTTGAAGGATCCTTAGTAACCTCGTAAAGTGGTTGGAAAATGTTGATAAGGATTTGTTCATAGCTGTCCATTTGGCCGTTCGCTTTGTACAAGCCATAGAGCCTTGGTATTTGTATGAGCCATCGAACATTATGAGAGACGAGCTTATTATCGATGACCCAAGCAGCGAGCTTGTCCCATTCATCGATGGATCTACCATATATAGAAACTCGCCATTCGACAAATTGGTACTTGCTTGATTCCAAGTCGGATATGACCTCTTTAGTGATCTCGGCAAGGTAGCGTCCCTTGATGTAGTTGTCAGTTTTTAGAAAGATTTCCCTCAATCTCGATTCTCCAATTGGGTTGTACTTGAGGTTGAATTTGTCGAAGCGATGAAATGAGTCAGTATGGGCCTGTTTGCTTTGTCAGCGCCTAGAGTCATATACCATTGGGCCACACACGACTCAGGATCGGCATACATGCATGTCAAGAGTATCAATGCTCAAGTCATATGCCGTCAGGTTAATGCTCTCAAACACCTGATGGAGGGTTAACTCCTTACTATCCCGGAACATGACAATCTCGTCCGGAGATTTTTTCATCTTGCTCTTTATGAATCGCAGTAAATGCTTCTGGTTCATGCATGCGGAGTGATGGACATGCGTGTCAACTTTCCTCACATTGTAAAAGTCCCTATGGGGAGCCTTCTTGGAATCTGCGGTTTCTTGGTATGAGTTCATTAGAAAGTACAAAAGAAATCTGCCCTCGATGATATCTAGTTGTCGATAAGCAAAACTTTTAGTGGGTCCATCAGATGATATCACCTGGATCTCGTCCATGTCCTTATAGAAATCGCGTAGGGTAGGGACCTTGACTATAGGGGGCTTGGTATTATCAATCTTTGAGGTACTAAATATTTGATAAATGCTACCCCGATCGAGAGTGAAGGAGATGTCCTCATCGTTATCAGGAAGCGGAAGAAAATCTGACATATCGAAATCCTCTCCAATGTCATGTCCAGGCTTTCTTTGTTTCGCTGTTGGTGAGACTGGCGGAATAGAATCAGAGGGCAAAAGGTTGGTTGCTTGGTCATTCGACTCTAATAATAATCTACTATTACTGAGGCTGTTACCGTCAGATCTTTGACTGACTGGTCGATTCTTATTATCGTCCCATATAGGATTCGGAGGTGGTGGATGGATCTTCCAATCAGGACCATCTTTTGGATTGTCGCCAGGACCTTGCAATGAGAGATTGATGTACTTATGTCGGATGTCCAGTACTCTTCTAATGTTGACACAGATGGCACTCAACTCTGGCGAAATGTCTGAGCCCTGCATTGAAGCATTTCCAATATCGCCCCCGATGCAAGGCTCTTGCTGGTAACTCTCCTCCCCATCTGCATGGTCCGTACTAGAGTCGACATCGATTTCAACACTATGAAAGTCTGCGCCTCTCAAGCCAGCTGACTGCAAATTGGCGTCGGGGCCTGATGTTGGAAGCCTGCGATTCCGATCTCTTGGAACGTAGCTCCGAGTACTTCTTCTCGAAGCTGTACTTGTTGTGCGAGCCAACCCTCCATCATTGTCAACAACGGAAGTGAACGTCCTTGCCCGAGACAACGGACTATGCGCTTCGGGATCTTGCTTCGATTGTTCTAGCTGATGTCTTTGGTAAAACAGTTTGGCTTCTTCATGGCTGAGCGACTTCTCTGAAGCAGCGTTGTAGTAGGCTGTCTTGGTTATCTTGTTCTCATGGGTTGTGTCATGCTCCAATTCGCTTTCGCCATCAGCATCATCATGGCCCCTCGCTATTCGCTCATGCTGTGAATATCCGAGTGGACCAGCTCCGTACTCTTCATCCTCTTCCGACAACATTATTGAATCTGTTCGATATCTGGTAGCCTCACGAAAACTGTCAGTAATCCCTAATAAAGTCGTACCTGCGTCTGAAAGTGTCATGACATACTAACCTGAGAGAAGAGAGCCATAGCAGTGAGCGAGGTCGTAGACTAGTAGCTGTGTTCAGCCCTAGAAGGGTTAACCCGCCAACTGAACACACTCCCCATTCCCCAAATGAACAGCTCGTAGGGCTGAATTGTGGCTTAGAACATCATTTTTGAGAAGTCATTTTATACGAAAACTTTGTATACGAAACTTATGTAAATTTTGATTTTAGGAAGATTTCGTATGAAGCAATTTTCAGTATCTCGCGTGATTATAAAGATACAAAGGGGGTGTTCGGTTGGGGGGTTTGTTCAGCTAGGGGGTTAACCCTTCAACGCTTTGCTCCGATTTAGTCTCCCGGTACAAATCTTTCTGCAACATCTACATACGGGAAATTCAAAGTAGGAGCTTCCAAAAAGCGGACAAGTAAAGCGATTAGAGTTCTCTACTGAATTAAGCTTGTGATTGACTTTATCTTCCCCTATAGACACGACCCTTGATTTACGTTGTGGGGCACATCATGATCATGTACAAGATCAAGCCCACTAGGCTCTCATCTTTCAGTGAGGCCTTACAAGTATATCTTGCTATTGCCTTGCCTATCAGCGAATTCGAGGTTCTTTGCCATAGGCATTCCTCCACCAGAACCAATCATAAAGGAGAGGCGAGATTGACGACTGAACAGGTTTTCGCACATGTATAGTATTACAGGCAAGTCCCCGACGGTGACTTGGAGCTTGGAAATCATAAAATTGATGGGCAGGGTGAAAGAAGGTTTAACTTGGCGCAGTGGAGTGAGAACAACCTGCCATAAGGAAAAAAAGGGTTGATGGCTAAAAAAGCGAACACAGTGAATCGAGATGCACACTTGTGCGTTGCAAACGTAAGCTTGCAATGCTAGGACGAGAATAGAAAAATGCTAGGACGTGCATAATCTTTTCAAGCCACAAGCCAGCTACTGCTTGACCCACATGATGACATGTAACCTTAGGTTAAAGATGGTGCTGCCCTTGGAGACTGTTCTTGGAACGCTCTCTGTGGAGCATGGTAGAACTGACCGTTTCGCTCGTAAACGGGCTCGGTGCGCCCATCCGCATATGTTTGCTCATAACGAACGTACTGGGGCTCGACTTGCTCCATCGGCCGAGACAGAAGATAGCGAGCAGGGGGCTCTCTCATTCTCGAATCTTCGTAGTCAACAGGAACTCGGACATATTCGAATCGGGGTTGGTATTGCACCTCTCCAAGATCTCGGTCATCGATATATTCGTATCGAACTTGCTGAGGGAATTCATAGCTCAAGACCTGTTCTGGGCGGTCTTTTTGCCTACGCGGAGGGGGCGAACGCGCATGGTACATCGGATCACCTCTGTCCTCCTCGACAGGACTTCTTGGCCGGTACAAAGCCATGCGTGAGGGGGTCTCGTGAGGTGACCTTGATGCAGGGCCGTAATCCGATACACGCGCCACTTGATAGGTGTGACTGCCGCTGCGAGGCCTCATTATGACACTACCATTCGTTTCCTGTCTGTCGTGATTGCCACCTTGCTGCGGAAAGTAGCGCCCGATTGAACCCTGCTCAACTCTTGTAGCTGTCACAGGCATATGTGTATTCGACGATGGATGATATTCCCTGTGATATTGAGCACGAGATCCTGATCTCTGCAAGGTACCGTTCAGGATACCATTCCTCAAGTCTGAGGGACTTGTGCGGATTTCTCGGGCGGACATCTCATCTCCTTGCCCGTTGAAGTCGGTCCCATTTGCGGACCAATAGTCATAGGCGCCATCTCCTCCCAGATGCTTCGACTGGTGATTGGCTTGAGGGCTTTCTTGCCACTGGATCTCTGAACGGTAACCTATCTGGTTGTCCAGTGGACAAGACCTATAAGAGCGACCAGCGTCCGACTGAGACAGGAAATTGCTCAAAAACTGATCTGCAGCATTGACCGTCTCATTCGGCGAAGCATTTGGTGCTTCAAGATTTACGGACCCTGGCTTCGCACCGATGTCGCCAGTTTCGGGGGTGTGTCCATATCGATCACCATATTCTGTGGGCACCTCATACTTTGTGAACTCGTCATGATGCTGTGGCATCGTCTGTCGGTCATTCTGTATGACATTTTGCCCTCGAGATCGCGGCATAAGATCAGACCTTGGAGATTGAGGGAATGCTGTATGCTCAACTCTGTTATAAGATCTGTGGGAATGGCTTTTGTCGAATTGGCTTCGTGGTGGCTTAGCACGATCATAGGATTGCTCGCTGTCCATCCGGTTTAGTATTGCTCTTTGACTCAAGTCGAGCTGGACCTGGGGAGAAGATGGCCGGACGCCCTGTTGTGTAGGTGGTCTCCCAGACTTGTCGGGTAGGCTAGTGCGCGACTTGGCTTTGAAATTGTTTCCGAGGAGTGCAGGCCGATGAGGATCATACTCATCTTCACCCGGAGGCTCGAAAGGCTCGGTCATTGGAATTTGAGACAATTGTTGCGAGGCACTACGAGACTGTCCATACAACTGATCACCTGAAGGATCCTTAGACTGGACCGCGACCTCACTCGTTGCCTCTATCAGAGCTCTGGGCGGACCCTTTGAGTCCATGTCAAGTTCCCTTCTGAAGGGCGGATGTGGTCCCGTGTTCGTTTTGCCTCTCGAGATAGGTAAAGAAGACGGGAAATAGCCTTGGAAAACAGACGCTATGATTGCCAGCTTGGAGTCAGTCATGCCAGCAGCATTTGCAAGTCTTGAGATGATAGAAGCATCCGGAAGGTCTATCATATCGACCTTCCAGTCCAGTTCTGGTGCCTGCGGATAGGCAAGCATTTGGGGGCCTTCCACATGGACGGTCCTAAAATGATTGACGAGATGGGGCAGCGTGAACAGCTTGGCGCCTGTCCCGCTTTGGATGCATGTCTTGCAGCCCAGTCCATTTACACTTCTGACCGGCCTCATAGTTGCATTGTGGTCGAGGCCATCGATAAACATTGACAAGCTGGGTTCATTGCGGAAAGTCGTTTTAAATCTGGAGACTGTGAGTTGTATGACAACATGAATCCTAACACTGCCCGGAAGGTCTTTGACTCCTCCAATCCCAATGAACACCTCTTTCGCATGCTTAGCCATTTCTTCCATTTGACGTTGATAAAGATCCGGAACTGGGCCTGGAACAGCTGGCGCCAATCCTCCAGTTTGGAAATTAGATTGATATGGCTGGGGAAGGCCGTTTCCATAAGTATTGCCGCCAGGGCCAGGGAAGTAAGACTGTGGATTCGCAGCAAGCTGCCCTTGTGCAAATGCTGGGTAAGGCTGCTGAACCGGGTATGAGGAACCGTAAGTCTGCGATGCATGACCTTGTTGTGTGGTCGCGTATGGATTATAGCTTATTGCATTACTTACATACCCATTTGGAGCTCCTGCGTAGCCGGCAACTCCGCCAAATGTAGTACTAGGAGTGTAAGACTGAGTCGAATTTGTGGAGAGATGCCTTTCTTGGCCAAGTCCTGTATATGTAATTGCGGATGTGTCCGCTGGGTATTGAGAGCTATCCTGTGCTTGGGGTGATGTTACCGGTCTCGTCTCCGAGCTCTGATCGAAGCCTCCGTGGGGAGCGAACCCTAGCGGGTCGTTCGCAGATGTAACCTGGGTAGGATTTGCAGGGGTTGGGACCTTGTAGTAAGCCGTTTTGGCGACACTAGGATTTGGGTTGAAAGGAGGATGTTCTGGCCACTCGGCTCGCCAATGCACGACTATGTTTCCTAGGCTGAGGGTTGTGGTGTGTTTCGCGGCATAGTGCTGGATCACCCCCTCAAAACCATAGAATTTGAAATTTCCGTCACACCCATTGCACAGGAACAATTCCCTCTGAAAGGAGTCAGTTAGTGGTTTGACCTTGGTATCAAACAGCCACTTCATGTTTTCCAGTATTAGCTTTCTCGTTGGCGGTCCATTGGGCGGGTCGTATTTGATGCCTTCACCCGCGGCAGCAGCAGCTTCGTCAGCTTGGGCGACCTCAGCGTAAAAGCGTTGGCGGACATGCAGCAGGACTTCTGCAGCAAATATCGGACTAGTATCTTTAGTGACGCTTCTGCCTCCTGCCCATTTTGAATTAATGAAATCCTCAGCCAACGCGCCGAGGCGATTCCTGACAGGATTCTGGAAGGTCTCCCATTCTCGATCGAATGTTTCCTTGGTCACTTTAAGCTGGACTTCTTGCTGCTGCCGCTGTCTGTACTCTTCAGCAAGGAGTTCATCCTGCTGCAACCGCTCCTTCTCTTTCCGCTCGGCATACGGGAGCTGGGTGAGAAGACGAGGTTTCAGGATCTGCCAGGCTTGGTGTGTCATTGGCTGAGTTATCTGCATGGCAGCTTGAAACGATTCCATGTGACTCAACACACTAGGCGTCAACGGAGGGTTCAGGGCTGCACATCTACGCTCTATTTCCGCCCGTCGAACTGCCTTGGCCTCGTTGACGTCTCGTATATTCCGTTCAGGTCTTGGATGGTGAATTGGATTCTGCATCGATTGAGGCGTACCACCTAGATGCTGTATAGTAGCACTCCACGTAGGCTGAAGGGGTTGAAGGGGTGCCGTGACTGCGCCTAGTGAATGGGAATGCACATTATCAATTGATAGGTTAGCGACTGCACTGGTGTGGCCTCCGTCGTGCCGTGCGGAGGAGACCGTGCTTTGTGGAGTTGATCGTTCCGAATGGGTCTCGTCCTTGATGGGGATAGGCTTCTTACTAGTGGGCACAACTCCAGATGGTACTGGCTTAGGATGATGCCGGGAATTGACTCTCTTGAGGCCACCCTTGGATTCCCATTGTTCCCAACGGATGACGTCCTCAAGGCGCTCGTGTCCCTGGCCGGCCAAACCCTTGATCCATTCCTCTGCAGGGCCAGTACCCAGGGCTTTGGCATCCTCAAATCTGCGTATCACATCCTCGATACCAGACTTGTAGAAATGTTTTGTCATTTGTAGAGTGTGAGGGGTTGTCTGGTGCTTCAGGAGGTTGTGGCTGATGTAATGGTTCCCCTCGGAGACAAAAGCGAAAGGAACAGCAGGCACCAAAAACGAGGGGCACGTGGAAAGGTAAAGATCAAGCTCCTGTTGGATAAGTCAGTCCGTCTGCCTTCTCCACCGGCAAATGATATTAAGCCTTGATTAATACCTTTTTAGAGATGTCCTGGAGGCATGAACCGCAGCATCTAACACCAAATGGCCATACTATCCTAACGCCGGATTCTCCAGGTCCAGCCTCCCAAGGGCTTTCCGAAAATGTTGCCGGATCGGCATCCTTGACATGACCACAAATTTGACAGTTGCGGCCTACAAGTAGTCTCCACATGTCTAGTTCCCGCAAGCCACGGATGGGCCTTGGTAATCCAGGAGCAAAGCGCCTCCGAGAGGCAACCCAAATGGCATCCGCCGTCAGTGGCTGTATGATACTGTGAGTCAAAGGCACCACATCTTCGATCTTTTCGTCAGTAGTCAGGTAGGAATTGAAAGCGTGATTCACGCGCAGCAAACGTCCAAGAAAGACTGGGGGAACGAAACAAAAGACGTGCTGCCAGACTGCAGCAGGCAGAGCAGAGAACTTGCAGGAGAGTGTGGTTTCTTTGGTGGACACCAAAGGCTTGCCATTAGGCTTTGGCCGCTTCATCCTGGATGGGTCGTCTATTGTTCCATCATCCTGCCATTGGAATGGGCTTCTGTTAGTAGCACCGAAGCTCTCATTGTTCGGGGTAAGAGGTCCTCCTTCCTGATATTTCAGACCACGATATTGTTCGGGGCTAGCCTCATCTTGCACGTAATCTTCTCGTTTTCGTTTATGCGTGGTTTCAGACGAGACTCCTAGTATGGGGCCTGCGGCAGCACTAGACGGACTGGACACGTCCTCTCCGGCAGAATCCAGACCTTGCATAGTGTCTGAATAATCTGATCCGTCCGCTTCGGCATTTCCATCCTCAAAGGCAGAGTGGTGTTCACCGATTTGGATCGATCCTCCATGGACATGCGCGTTCGACTGTTCGGGCTCGGATGGGGAGTACAGGTCGGAAGACACTGTACTTCTGGGAGACACGGCCATGGTAGAAATGCAAGTTCATAGCGCGCAAAGTCCAGTGTGTATTGTCACAAAACCTACTGTGGTAAGTAGCAGGAGGCCAGCCTCGGAAAGTAATGTGGCCCCTAGCCGGCGAAGGTGATGAGAAAGTATGGAAAACAGCGGCAAGCGTATACACTGCAAGACGACCGCTCTAAGGAATCAAGTACAGCCACGGGGAGCGAAGCACTAGGATTTGACAGTAGCTCCCGGACGAGCCAGATACAATCCGTAGATGCGAGTAGTAGTAGGAGATGTCAGACGGGTGCAGCTGTCAGGATTAGATGAAAGCTTGGTAGATTCTAAGAATCGAGGACCTTGGAGAGATGCGCAGACACGAGACCCTCCAACGAGGGAGCAACAAGGTATACGGTAGGGCGGTGATGGTGTTTGCGGCGACGGTCGTCGTACAGAAGTGCGCTCGAAAAATGAAGGCAGATCTGACTCGAGGTCTCAAGTAAAGTAAAGTAGGCGAGCTTGAAGAAAAATGAGGCGAGTCAGTGCAGCCAATCAAGGGCCAGCCTCGCTTTGCCAAGATGGTATTTAGCATATGCAAGTTTATCGGGATTCCTTGGCACCCTTTTCT
>JAABUP010000653.1_pt1 | contig 74478 bp, 64 predicted proteins | sample 5559201 | NCBI WGS metagenome assembly JAABUP01 (sample SAMN10711887, study PRJNA513373) | rock metagenome | isolation source: Antarctica rocks | place: Antarctica | reverse complement strand
TCTTACGTATCTTTATCCCGGGGCGAGCTGCCTATATAATAGTTATAAAACGTTTATACCTAGAACTTAAGGTAGTAGAGCCTAAAGTAAAGAAAGCCTATAACGATAAAGTAGAACCTTATAATAAAGATCTTACTAAGATTTAGTACGATAAGAGAACTAAAAAGCCTACTATATAACGTAAATATATAGAGCGTAAAGGTTTCGATTAGGGAATAGAATAGTAAGAATCCTTTAATGCGGTAAAGCTCGCTATCTCAGAAAATGCTATATTAGGAGGAGATCCTAACTAATAATATCACCTAGCTATAGACGTAAGCATCGAAGGAATCGGAGGATATTTATTTTAACTATAAGGAGTACCCGCTAGTACTAAAGCAAGCCCTAAATTCCTTAAAAATAAGCGAGTAGTAATATTTATATTATTTCGTCTTACGGATATAGAGACCCGCTACGTAAATTCGGAGCGAGAATATCTAGCGGTGGTCCGATATTTAGCGGAAGTAAGGTAAATAGTTATAGGAAGCTAATATCCTATCTTTATATATAGCGACTATAACGCTCTAAAGAGCATTCTAAATAAAGGATAAACTAAGAAGGGGAGAATTAGTAACTAGCTTAATCGGCTAGGAGAATATAATTACTACCTCTATTACCGGCCGTTATAAGACTAATATATTAGAGTAGTAGATAGTTTAAGCCGAATGCCCACTCGCCTTATATCTATCCCTAGGCGAGAAGACTAAGAAAGAATAGCTCTTACTATTACCGAAGTACTAGTCCTAGAGGAAGAAATACTACGATAAATATATCCCTTACGTATACTTAAAATACTTGATAATCGGATATAACGATATATAGAGTCCCTAATATATTATAACCTTATAAAATACCTTATTAGTAGGGAAGCAGTAATGAAGTAAGCTTAAATACCGCGAAATAGGAAACGTTTTATACGACGTATAGCTAAATCCTACCGACTTCCTAAGAGCTATAAACCCTAATATCTTAGATATATCGAGAATACTAGGGCGGAAAGCTTATATCTAATCGAAGTAGAAGTTCCTAGGTTTCTTAATTCGGCTTATAAGGATTACGGATATTACGCCTTAGCCTTAACTCTAGATTTCCTTATTAGAAGAGCCTACTAGCCTACTAGAGTTAAAGATATATATAGTTAGTATTAGAGCTATTATACTTATTAAATAAGAGCACGTAGGCCTATTAGGTTATCGAAACAACCTATCTAGTATTTCGAACTAAATGATATATAGGGTATAGATTAGATTAGGCCTATTACCCCTTACTACTTAGTTACCGGAGCCAGATTTATCCTAGTAATCGTTAACTACTTTACTAGGTTTATTTAGGCAAAACCATATATTTCCTATACTACTAAAGAGGTCGTAGATATATACGAGAACTACCTTACCCCGATATTTAGTTAGCTAGTAGGAGTATATTTAGATAACGGTTCTTATTTCGTAAATAAACTAGTAAAGGCACTTTTCCGAGACTATAGAGTCTCTCTATTTACTAGGCTAGTAAGTCACCTATCCTCTACCGGCTTACTAGAGCGGACTATCCAAGAAATAATACATATTATTAGTAAGAGGTGTATCTTACGAGGTACTACGGACGTATAGTTACTTAATATGCGAGAGGGAGTTCTTAAAATTAATATAAAAGCTATACGGATATATAGCTATACTCCAGCATAACTAATAATAGGGTTTAATCCCTAGATTTATTATTTTAATATCGAAGTAATAACCTCCCTCACGGAAGAGGATCTTAATACTAAAGTTCCCGCCCATTAACTATAAATATTTAGTGCTCTATAAGACGAGAATAAGCTATTAGCTAGCGAAGCAGCTTCGTATACTTATTACTATAGTAGCTAAAGAGAAAGGAAATAAAAGCTTCTATAAGTAGGTAATCTTATTATCGTCCGAAATTATACTATAGACTCTTAAAGAGGAAGGAAGCTAGAAGGGAAGTAGCTCGGTCCTAGACTACTAATAAAGCTTATAGCCTATAGGAAGAGCGCCTACGTAAGGGAGATATATAGTACTAGATAAGGTAAACGCTACCACCTTAACGATATCCTACTTTATTAAGAACGCGAGCCTATTATTATAGTAGAGGTTACCCTACTACATCCTACTTTAGGGTCTACCCCTATTATCTCCTCCTACTCTAGGAGTATAATCACTAGGAAGGGAGGAAGAGTATTATTCCTAACTTCACGATAAGAAAATAACCTAGCCTTTTTTACACCTAATTAACACCCTTTTAGTACACCTTATAAATATCTAGCAGAGACATAGAAGCATATTTTCGAATATTAGGGTAGAGTGCTAAATAGTTACTAAGTATTTATTCGCTTCCCGCTTACTTACTCTTTCTCTTACTTATAACCACCTCATAACTACTATTATCTATCGCCATCCACCACCCAACCCTCCCTTACTCCTAAATTACCGCGTTATTAGTTTTATATTATAAAGTATACTATAAACTATTAAAAGATCTATAAAAACCCTCTAAATCATAGCTCCACTCGCTATAAAAGGAAGGAAAATAAATACCGAGATAAGTAAACGAGGAGCTAAGGGTATAGCCGTAAAAAAGGCTAAGAAAGTAAAATAGAAAAAGGATTATCGATCTTAGGATCTAGGTTACGTATAGTAGTCTAATTAATAAAAGAATAATAATACTACTATCCTAGTTACCGCACCTACCTATAATAATACTAAAAAAGCTTAAGAATTAGACGAGACTACTACGCAAGCAATCGCTAAAGCTAATAATAAATTTCGGAATCGTAACGATAAAGATTAAGCTAGCTACTAAGTTAACTACCCTCTAATAGCTAACCACCCCGGTATAGTAGATACTCTAGCAGTTAAAGAAATCACTAGAGGTATCGTAAGGAAGCGTTCGAGAGGTAAATCTCCTATAGAAGCAGAGCCGGATATAAATATAAATAAACTACCTAAGAAAAAGACTAGGGCGTTAGCTACTAAAGTTAAAGTAGAGAAAAACGTACTAGAGTATAAAGTCCCCGATGCTATTAAAACGGAGATATAGGGTGATTTTACTACGAAAGCTTTCCTAGCCCGGGAGTCACTATATAATAATATTTTTAATTCCCCATTTTCGACTAAAGACCTTGCTATACTCGATCTACGCGCTACTAGAGATATTTTCCCTACCCTAGTAAACGTAGCTAGAGAGTTACGTACCCGAGCTAAGAAAGTAGTACTAGAACCCACCCTAGCTATAAAGTCTAAATTCTTTAAGAACTTAGCTTTAGGAGCTAGACGATAGGCGGATAAAATTAATTAAGCGATATTAAAGTAGACTAATAGAGCTAGAGCCGATAATAATTTTATTACTAAAGCTATAACTATTACTTCCACCCTCGGGGTTACTCTAGGAGTAGGAGTACCTTCTCTTACTCCGTAAGAGTTCACTAGAGATAGTATAATCTTATATAACTACGCTACTATAATAGCAGAGAGATTCCGACGAGAATTAGTTCTAATTATTACGTATATAAAGAAAGAAGGGAGCAAATTAATAGAGAAGGAGCACGTATTCCTCGGTCGCACAGAGCTATATTATCTCAGCTCACGCTCCTTAGGCATATAGACTATTCCTATAGAAGAGGAAGAATAATCTATTAAAGAAGCCGCTAAACCTACGCCTCTTAATAATAAAGATACTAGACTTATAACTACGGAACTCACCTAGACCACCGATGATCTTCTTAATTCTATTAAGGAAGTACCTAAGCCCGAGGAGGATGTCGTTAATCCTCCTACTCTTAATCCTCTCTTTAATTCCACTTCCTCCGGTAAACTACCTTATAGAGAATAAAAGGATAACGCTTACCACTGCCGCCATTAGTGATATTACTATAGTGGACCACCCTACTTCCAAATTACGACTTCTTTATATTACTAATCGATCTCCTTCCTACTCTACTATAGAACCAAAATATCCCTCCAACTTTACGAGGACGCAAAGGTCTTCTTTATCCTAGAGCGAACTAACAGAGGTGGAAGTAGCGAGGGGTGAAAATACGTCATTTTAGATGACTCATCAATTCTTATATTCTAGAACTTCTGCTACGGAAGCAAGTAGCCATCAATCTAACCACATTTGACTCATCCAATTATCGTCGTTTTTTATTATAACAGCTGTCGTGTATGAGCAGAGGTCATCAACGCGCGAGGCGGAGTGTCACGTGATCTAAGTTTCAATTGGAAGATACTCTCCTCAAAGCTTGTTCACCACACGAGCACAAAATAAGGTCGAAGCAAAAGACACGCTATACACTGAAGCTTCCTCAGAACCAATGCATCAGCGAACTCAGGCCGTCAGAACATGCTTCGTTCAACGCTCTTATCGATCTCGCCCACGTTTTGCTGCTCACGATATTTGGGCTCCTACTCCGTTCCCTCCATGTCATTGCCTAAGATAGGCGCCTTACGCCCATGAATTTGAACATACTCAGTCATCGCATCATAATATGGACTCCAAATGTCGCAGTGTTGGTACCTTTCCAGGGTATGCACGGCGGGCTTGAGTTCATCCTTCCTGCGGCAACAAGCACTGCTGATTGGGCCCAATGGCTATGCACCTCGCAAAGGATGCTTTACGGCCGATTGAATTCGGACCCGCGCATACAGGACGTCACAAGATCTGCGTTGTTGTATAGACATCATTGCAAGTTTAGACTGGCGGTCTAGAAGTAGAATTAGACATCACATCATTCCTCTCGAGCTAAATGTGCCAATTTATCTACACAGCTTATGATTCTGTCTTTCGTTACAAGTCTAAGTAACATCTTCCATTGGAGCCCTCAAAATGCCACTAGAACTTGCAGCTTGTACTGATGGAGACATGGACCGTGCGTTTGTCATCGTATCTGACGCGTTCGGCTAGGAGTATCCATACATCAACTATGTTTTCCCTAAGCACGAGACTTTGGCAGGACGCAGAACAGGCGGTGATCGTCTCCGAGCCTTGAAGAATGGGGACCCCAATACTGCCTATCTTACGATCACTGACACTGAAACGGGCGTCATGACAGCTGTGGCGAAGTGGAATATCTACGATGGCATTATTCCAGATGAAGCCTCTCTAGAGGGTGAATTCTGGGATACGGAGACCGAGAAGAAGCTTGCTCAAGAGATCTTCGCAGGCTATCTTACGCCTAGAAGAAAGGCAATCAAGAATGCTGTTGGAAAAATAGTTTGTAGGTCAGCTTGGGAGTACGCAACAATCATGCTTACTCAGGCTTTGCTTAGGTCTTGACATGATGGTCGTCGATCCAGACTATCAGCGGAGGGGCGCAGGCCGAATGCTTGCCCGTTGGGGGACTGAGATTGCTGACCAAATGGGAGTCAAGGTAGGGTTCCATTTTGAGTGAGTTGGGTTACAAACTAGCGGCGACCAAGACTGTCGTTGAAACTACTAGGCAAGGGCGTGGACTTTACGCATCGGAGGGATTTCTAGTAGAGATTGAGCATTATGTTGTCCAATTATCCGATGCATTTTGGAGAGAGATACGCAAAGTTTCACATGGATGATACGACCGGAAAAGAGCCAAGTAGCTTGATACCGATAAGGTTCCAATAATACAAGCTTGAGCCTCTCGACAGTGGCATTACCGACATTGTTGTCGACGCGTGAAGCCGCCAATTTCTACAGCGTCTTGTCCCAGCACTTCTACTTTTGGAGGTCACAAACATCTCCCACAACACCAAAGGTTGCCCTGCCCGTGTCTCATTATCCTCTCAAAGTGATTCGTGGTAGACGGTTTTTTCCTTTGTTGGTAGCTCACTTTCATTACCACTGCAGCTCCAAATATTTATTGTCATGTGGCTGGAATAAATTCGTCGTTCTGCTGCTTGGATCAAAATGCTAGCCCTATTAGTCACCTAGATAATCATTGCTGTGGACTTATTGTGGAAATAACGTGGTGGGGCCATGTTCACCTTCGCCGTTCCAAACTGCGTTAGTACCATTACCTTTGAAAGATGTGTCTTGCAGTCGCCTCGCTCTGGTTTTGTTGCTCAATGTAGCTGCTCTCCTTATAGAATGCTTTAAAAGTTGATTGGAAGGTTTTTTAACGAAGGCAGGGACGAAGTGAAGAAGTTCAGATCTGACAATTAACTGTATATTTCGAACGTGAAAATCTTCGTCAAGTCACTGCTGAGTCTCCGCCTGATTGTAACGTCGTGGAGGGTTGTGATACCTTCGAGCTGGATTCGCCAGCCCCTATATTCGCAGAGGCCTCATTCGCTGAGCCTTTCTGTCCTACACTCCAAGCCATTCCCTTCTTTCGAATAACAAAATTGAGTCCTATCGGTGCCAATAAGAGAAGGCCCAAGCAAGTAAATATCTGACCGTTTCCCATGCCATCGATGATGTCCTGCAAGACAGCCACTGCTAAGGCGGACAGCGCACACCGAATAACGTTACGTGATGCTTGAGCCGCGGTAGGAGCTTGTTGATTGATGTTTACTGAACATGTTTTGTTTTTCTGCTTGAAAAATACCAAAATTAAAGCCATAAGCAAAGAAAGTAACGACCACTGGGTGGATCCTTACATGGAAAGGATGAACTTGGGGGCCACTCACATTGTAGCACAATTGAATAGATAACATAGCTAGAGGTACCATCAGAGGGATTATAATGTGCTAGACGGACGTCAGCAACAAGAGCTCAGTTTCTGTACTTGTATCGAGGCGACGGACAGTTTGACGTTATAACCCTCAGCTGAAACCAATCATTGCTACCATTGCAACACTGGTAGGCAAGAAAGTGCTTCGAGAGCGAGATTTTTCTCGGGGGAAGCGAGCTAGGTCGTCCGCTTTCTCCTTCTCCACTGGACTTCTTTACTGTCTGGGAATGACACGGTGATCGCGGTCAATTACCTTGCCAGATATCAGAGTTGATGGCATGCATCCAACTTCGAAAGGAGAACTTATGAGGCCGGCTTTCAACTGATTCAGCTTATATATGTCGATGAAAAAAATGAGTAACGATATGTTCAGACAGCGACATATTGTGTAAGTGATCCCACAGCGACCACTAAACAAAAGCTGTCCTTTGTAGTCGAAATCGGTAGATTGTTCATCAGATACGGTATTTGCATCTTACCGCGTGACTGATGCATCTCAACTCTGGAGCCATATTGCCCAAAGTAATTCCTGATATTCGCTAATCTACTTTACTCATTTCCAACACATCAACACAACCCCTCAAAAAATCAAAATCCCCCCTCCTCCCCACCTCCAATACCCCCAATACCCCGAATCCAAACCCCAAAATAGCAAAAGACTCATAGCATAGCACCGACGTACATTGAAACGTAGATGGTACACTACTACAGAAATCTTTCTCAGATATACATGAGAAAGATTTTCTTCCGTTCAGGATCGAACCATGCTCACTCTCACGCTAACCCTTTTTAAAGTAAAGTTGACGAGGAAATGAAGGTAATCGAAACTGCTGTGCGTGTTGCGCCAGGCCGCCAAGTTTGTCCTGGTGGCAGTTTCGTGATTATTATAATATATATTGGTTTTTGATAAGGTTTGAAGACATGAATAGCGAATTGTGGAGAATCGTTCTTGTAGATGTAAGGCTGGGTGATGGTAATGCTGGCTTTGAAGGTACGGATGAATTTGCGGCTTTATGGTGTGGAAAGGCATGGGCTGCGCAATAAAATGCCGTTCGATTAATCTTTGTGCGAGAGGAAGCCATGACGGTTTAGGGGAAGGCACACTTCCAATCCAGGACAACGCTTCGTGCTGTATCAGGCAAAGGCAGAACTATTGCTGACAGACAGAGTCCAGAAACAATGCAGAGGAACCAGAAGATCCATCTCCAATTGATACTGGAGCAAATCCCGCCGTCTGAGAGGGTCCCCTTAGTTGGCGCAGTCGTGAGACTATTCGAGGTCATTTGAGTACCTGGGTACAAAATTCAGTAGAAATGATGGGGGCCTTCCATCAGCGACAAAGCAGACACATGGGAGCCTCTCTATGTGCAGGCGTTGATATATCGGCAATAACACCACAGGCAATCGAAAAGTTCTTCATAGATCATGATCACTCATCGTTCCCTCTTGCCGGAAAGACCAGACTTACAGGATATTCCTATGATTGGCAGCATTCCAGCAGAGGTAAAGCCACGAATGAGACGTGCAGTGCGACGCCTATATTTGCTAGCATGTATATGATTATTTTAAGGATACAAAGTGGCCGTCTGCCTAGTATGCAAGCTGCATCTCCTACAAGAAGCGGTACAACGCCTGGAAATTGCTGGACAGGAGGTGACCATTGGATTGACCATTGCGATAGTAGTGCAAAGATCTCTGGCAACAAGACACAAGACCGGAGAGTATGTGAAAATGCTCAAAGTAGAGCACCATGCTGCTGACGCAATGAGTAACGGTATATGGCGCTTTCCATCCTGGCTACAAGACGAGAACCGTGCATTGCGGACATGGAACCTGGCTAGAAGTGACCGAGCCTTTGCTGTTGCCATAGCTGTGAAGACAGAAGCATTTTGGCTGACAGGGTTGTGGCATCGTCAGCGAATAGTGTGCAGATGGAGAAGACAGGAAACTTCTTTTCTGCAGACACGTAACAGAGTAGTTTCTTCATTGTTCTCACACGAATTGGTTTCTTATGTGGGAATTGGTATGTTTTGAGAGTGAGCCCTTCATAAGGATCTCACAGCAGATTTTCAGGTATTTAGGCCTTTGAGGGCGAGAGCAGACGTTTTGGAACGACTGCAGCCGCCAGTTTTGCATGATCTTCGATTCTATTGGTGGACGTATCTACGCCAAAGAGCAATGGAGCAATCATGTTCCACGGTTTTGATTAATCTGATGCCTACCATGTCGTGCAACTTTTCCATGAGACACACACCACCTTCCACTAGCTTTAAGATTCATATTACTCGCTTTCATTGGCGTATTTCACGACCAAATATCTCACGTCCTGTATAGCCCTTGAATCCGCATGAGTTTTGAAGTTGCCCGGTTTAGGAGGTTACTTACTCTTCGCGATACTTAGTAGTTGTCGGATACAACGTCGATGAACAAAAGTGTGCATGGCTATCTAGTCAGTAAAGACTCTAGAATGGTCTAGGACCCGCTCACATAGAATAGAGACGATTGCGGTCTGCGTAGTCTTCCTCAGGTGCACTGATTGGAAAGTGCTTGTGATACTCAAGCATGTACTGTGGCCCAATTTTGTAGCGCGCAACATTGACCGAGTTGAGCTCATCTACGGATCCGGTCAGCCATCAGCAGCTTTCATGCGGAGCTATTGACATTCATTGTGTGCCCACAAGACTGAAGGGTCGAAAGTGACAGGATCACCAGTGACCGCGTGTTTTGCCATATTTCCATACCACAAATCGCCATGAATTAAAACCGGCTTGATTACTCGCCCTTCAGGAGTGAGTGGTCCAAGCAGTCGAGGGATGACTTTACCAAAAAGTCACGGGAACAATCCTTCTAGTGCCTCACTCGGCCCATGTGCAGCCTTTTCTTGATCTGCGAAGGCCCGAAGACCACGAGTGAAGGATTCTTCCCATGTGTCACACCACGTGACATCGTTTGCCATAGTTCCTGCATATGTGGTGACATGAAAGCCGAACTTTCCATTCTTGGACAAAGCAATGCTGTCTTTGTGCAGCTTTGCTAACACTGCACAGAACGACCGAGGCTCCGGAACTTCCGCAACCATGGGGTTTACTTTCCATGTACTCTCGATCCACCCAGAATACTGCAGATATGCAGATGACCTGTGACCTACCACCAGCCAAGGAGAATTGCATCAGTCGTTGTGTGTACATGGCTTCTACGTTGTCAATCAATACCAGGGTTGTCGAGAGTGGATGCAGATATTGAAGATGATAGTCACACTCTCCGGGAGCCACAGCCAGTTGCAGAGACATCGACCTTTGCGAAGTAAACCTGCGCTGTGGGAGACTGCTTTCATCCACACAGAATAAAGAAAAATCTTTGAAATCCGAAAATCCAATTCCACAAGTTTGGTTTGGTGGGGTTGGTTCATCCGAATTGGGACTACGAATCCACCTAAATTACCTTGAAGGATTCCGCTGCAATGGCTTATCATGGGAGCGCAGTGTCATGTGACGAGTATTTACTGGGGCACCTTGACACGGAGTCAGGATTCGATGTACCTCTTGTTGATTGTGTGAAGGATGGACGAAGAAGAAAACACTCTGGGAGAACCAATGGGTCTGCCGTGCCTTTTTGTAGACCCACGAACCCTCGTTTCCAGGCCGACCACGCAAGGGTCTGATGCGAATCAGAGTCATCTTCTGTCTCCCATGACCGGGTGGTGGTCGAGTGTGTTCCAGTGAGCAGAGATGGTCAAGCACTCGTCAAGGAGGTGACGCCGAAAAGATCAACCGCACCCCTGCGCTGTCTAAAGCGGCCACGTGGGTCTAACCGGAACTGATCTAGCAAGAATCATGCATCCAGTTGCGTCACGGACTGCTGCACATCTACATCCATTCTTTGAAACAAATTACGCAATAAGTACCGGAGCATGTCCAGAGCCGCGAAGCTCACGCTTGCAGGGACATCCGTTGGAGCCATCGGAATTGTTGTGCTAGTGCACTACCAGCAGCAATCGGAAAAAGCTGTATGTGCCAGCGCCTAATGGGGTTTTTCGTACATTTGCAATGGCTGAATGACTGTCCACAGGCCATGCATGCGGGCGTGATAAGAGACATCGAGCAGCAAAGGGTGAAGAAGGAACGTCAGGCAGACTTTGAAATGCAAAAGGCACTGGAAGAAGAGTACAGGAAGGTGCAGAAGGTGCATGATGGCGGTGGAGGTACAGAAAAAGCTACGGGGAGTGGATGAGGATGCGTTGCGAGAACTCCTGTATTCAAGCGCGCCTTCTGAGAGACACGGCTGTCAAGGAGAATCCCCATGGTGGTCGCGACTGAATACATCCGCTGGCTACGGAGACAGGATCAACGTCTCATCATACAGCAGACGGCATTGGCAACGCTCCACCTTCGTCAAAACCGGGGATTGCCAGCAACTATCAGACGTGCTGGAGGTCAAAATCTGCCAGAAAAGTTGCCTGCCTGGAGATATGCGATGAGTAGCACGTCAACAGGGAGATGGGTCCATCAGCGCAGCTTGTGACGAGCAGATGCGAATTGCCAAACACATGCGATCAGGACGAAGAGGTCGGCCGCATATGTATAAGATTGCCTACTGGATGATAGGTGGATTTCGGGCCCCTATGGGCCCTGTGGGCAGCAAATCACAATATGCCTGTGCTCTGGCCTACTCAGTGATAGTTACATCTCTTAAAGATCAAGATCTGATCACACATGAAATCCATCTGACTTGCCCCATCAATCATGTGACTTGGCCTCCGTAGAATCCAGTGGCTGGGAAGAGCCAGACCGAATCATGCGCCAGCGTTTCTCCGCTCTCTACACTATTTCTTACCCCCAGCCACGCTCTTTTATGAGGTATCGATAAGGTATAACACACGACAAGATGAGGCCGTTACAACGACCATGAGCGAGCTATGTGAGCCTATCGAATTCTGGAGAAATCCACAACATGGCGCATTCCTCGGCCCCCGCAATGGCCTCACCATCCCTCGACGCTCTGTTGTCGCAATCGACCCATGGATCGGAACGCCCAACGATCTGCTGCTGCGGCCGAGATGTGTGCGCATACCTGGAACACAATAACGCCGCCATGGAGGGGCTTGAGAAAGACTTACAAAGTGCGGCGCAAATAGGTCAAGTAAGTGCAAAGCTTCACTGCTAAACTTTGATTCCATGTTTGTTTCCTACGGTCTAGATCGCTTGGTCACAACCATCGCTCATAAAAAATGCCTCTGACGTTTGCGCTGCAGGCGCTTCTCCATAGACATGAGGCATATATGGCTGAAGCAGAGGAGGAGCGGAAAAAGATGGGAGCTTGCATTGAGAGGCTTGAAGGAGAAAAGAGAGAACTGGAGGCAGAAAACAAGAAGACGATAGAGGAAAACCGTTACCTTTTGGATCAGCTGGAGGATATCAACAACAGAGTAGTCGATTGTGATACCCAGATTCTTTCCCTCAACAATACGCTCCTATCCACACGGAAGGAACTGGAACGGCTGAATGTGCTTGCGGCGCAAACAACACAGCTTGAAGCAGAGCTGGCTAATTTTGAGAGAGAGCAAGAAGTTCTTCAACATCAATTAGTAAACAAAGGAAAGGATGAGCGGACAGCTGTACAAAGATGGAAGGGCGCTGAGAGAACGATTGGGACTCTTCAGGAGCAGGTGGATCGTATAGAGCGAGAGGCAGTGGAAGAACGTGTAAGACATACGGAGGTGGTAGCACGATTCGAAAGGAGAAGAGCTGTGGAGAGGGAACTAGAAGGTGCTGCTGGACGGTTGAAAGGCGCAGCAGCTGCAACGACACTTGAGAAGAATGGTAGCAACACCGTGGTTTCACATTTCGTCAAAGACATCCTCCAGGACAATGCAAAGTTACAGCTGGGGATTGTCGAGCTTCGGGAGATGCTAATGGGTTCTAATCAAGAGGTGGAGAATCTTCGACAGCAAATGATGCTCCATCAACCCGTTCAGCCATGCCCTGGCGGACCACAGCGTGTAGTGTCGCTGAGCAGTGAGCTTGCTAAGACGGCAACAAATGAAGCCCTGCAAGATTTCCATGTCCACCATCACTATCATGCGGCTCCGACGGTCGAGACTAAGAAGAAAGGTCCCAGCGTTAGACGGCCGAAGAAACTGCGAAATAGCACTTCGCCAGGACTTCGAACACCGTCTTCGGGTGCACAAACACCACGTACTATGCCTACTTCACCTTACATGCGAGCAACACCACCTTCCGCCGCGGCTACAATATTGTCTCAGACCTCAGTAACGATACCTCCACCTTCAGATCAATCCCATTGGCGCCAATGGTCTATGCAATCTTCGCAGCCTCCTTCATCAACAGCCGCATCTTCCCTACCAAGCTCACCGCAATCTGCATTCGGAAGTCTTTCACTTTTCGATGCACTCGACGATGCTCAGGACTCATCAAGGCCTACAACCCCTGGTTCGACGACGTTTGGTTCACCTACCGTCGGCCCACGACAGTACAAGCGGAGTTCAGACGCTTTGATACGGAGTCTTCCTGCCCATGCAGGTGCTAGTATCCCACAAAGTATATCTAGTGTTCTACATGATGCAGGGACGAATGCGAACGATGAGGACGTGGATGCTAATGCTTTCCCCCTTCTTGAGCACAGTACTATTTTGGAAGAACCCGAAGAAGACTCCACCACCCGACCTTCGACCAAAGATTCTGGCCTTGATGATTTTGTTGCTGACCACTTCACATCGATTCAAAACATGCGGCCCCGACTTCACCGAGCTAATTCTCACGATAGCATACTCTCTACCCGTAACGTCGACATTCCCAAGCTACGATCAAAGGGCTCTCAACTCCTGACCAGCCAAGGATTCACTCCCCGAACATCTCTCGGCTCATCCTCTGCGTCTGTGGGTCCAGTCACTTCTTCCACATCAGCCATAGTCCAACCTTCAAGGACGGCCAGAGGCTACGATAGTAGCAACTACAATCGCTTGCTTCTCGGAAACACTTCAGCCTCCACTGCATCTACTGAGCCAGCTCCAACAGAGAAGTCCAAGCTTGGCAAGCGTGTAGGTGGCTGGATGTTTGGGAAGTGGGGAAACATGCCTACGGCTTCTACAGGGAATCTGAAAGCCAAAGATGTTCTAAGTGCTGTGGGTGAGAGGGCAAAAGAGGGGAAGAAGGTTGAGAATCGACAGTCTACTCACATCGAACCGGTGAATTTGGATGGTTCACTGCTGAAAGAGTCATTGGGCGAGACTTTCCAAGGACGCTCTTTTGGGATATGACAGTCACGTCTCATGCTTGTTTTCTATTCTTATAACGGTGGCCTTTTGATTTTATGATACCCATTTGGATAGGATGTCTGCAATCAGCTCTTTGATTTCACCGGCGTTGTTGCCTATGTCTTGAAAGCCTCTCGACATTTGTTTTCTTTTACTCCCAGCTTTCTTGGTCGTGCCTTGAGATATTCACGCGATGACTCCACACTTGATTGCAACAGTTACCTGACGGAACCACTTCTAAGAGCGATTCCTTTGGATCGGGCAGAACACAAACCCCAGTCCTTCTCTAAGTCTACCCGGCACTCTAACATAAATATGTTTCTGCTTCTGATGGATTCGAGCATTGTCTCACCTCCTCCTCCTCCTCCTCCTCCTCCTCCTCCTCCTTGTCCTTCTATTTCGAATCCTGCTCAACTTATATATATCACCATTCATAGTTGACGAAATCTCACCAGTGGCAAGCTTGTTAGTGAGTTTATTCAATTCAGTGCTGAATGCAATCTTTGTGAAGTCTTTGAGCAAGCTTTCTCGAGCGTTACTCATTGTACCTGTCCTACAATGGCGATGTGTTGACGAGCATTATGCGCGCATCGAACGGACAACATCCCTTCAAATAGGGCGGAATCAAACCGGAAAGCTCAGCAATGGCAACAGCTGGTACAACAGACGCGAAGGAATCGTTGGACTAAGCCCCAGCAGCAGGCAGGCCTTTAAGAACACTTTGAAAAACATACGGGAGCTGACCTAGCAACCCGTTAGCTGACGACATGGCATCCAATCAGGCGAGTTTCCGAGTATGTCTTGAATGGCGAGCATATTCAATAGGGTAATAGATGCCGCTTGTCACCAGCAAAGACATGGGCCAAAGTCACTTCGGAAGCAGTGGCTCGAACAAAACGCGAAGTGAACTTTACTTCAGTCCTCTTGATAATTGCTAATCTCTCTACGCCTTTCGAGCATCTTGTTCTCCCCGCTGGGGTCACTTTCGACGGGCTGAATCGCTTGCATATTAAGTGTTCATACCTGAAATCCATCGGAAATCTGTCAGCAAGTCGTCATGAAAGACAAAATCCCTCGGAAGCCGGAAGTTCACCATTGATCTTGAAGTGAACGATTACTTTGTTTTTCTGGGACCGCCAAGTCTGAATTAGGCTATCTCAGATCGTGTCTTTCATTGCGCCATGCGACTTGCTTTGGGAATGAGGAAAAGCAAAAAAAGGCCTCAGAGGGTAAGAAAATCTTCTAAGAGCCTAGCCAATCTGTTTCGCGACTGCAATAAGGTGAGTCAACCGAAGTGTGACACCATGAAATATGCAGTGGGAGGATAACCTTTCTGCCCAGTCCAGAAAGTCACAGGGCTCGCACTGCCTGATCCCTCCCTTATGATGCTCATAACCCCAGCAACCATTCTCATACGCCTGCTATCTAGTTATAGTAAGACGCGTCAAGTGCTTGACAACTCGAACATCCTGTTATGTGAGCCAAGCGACTTACTTACAGAGGCTAGCAATGGCGAATGCGTTGTCATTTCGTTGCTGGGCGTCGACGGTTGGTCAGTGATCCCAGAGGCGTGGCAGGACTTTCATGAATACTTCAAGCATCTGAACATCTACAAATTTTTCAGAGACATAGAGGCACGCTGGTAGGCGAAGTTATTCTACTGTATACTCAAGCACTCACAGACTTATCGTTTGAGAAAATGAAGACCATTAGGTCAGAGAAGATTATGCATGTTTACTGCTTGCTTTCGTGCCGAAAGTCTTTTGCTACAATTGACTGGCCTTGTCTTCGAATCGGTCTTGAAGACTTTATTCACGCATAGACGCAAGCTGCATGCCTCACTCAAGTGACGAAACTCAATTGCCATGTTCTTTGGCTAGTTGATTGAGAACTTCAAGAACCCCAGTCGACGAGCCGACGTATCATCAATCGTGCTGACAAGCGTCGCAGAGGCCATTCAGATGGTCCTCATCCCTCTAAGAAATCTCTTCGGAGACTCCCTTCTGGAGATCACCACAGGTGAGCCTCCATCCAATGTAAATCAACAGATTAGCTGACGGGAGATGTAGAAGACGCTCACCCGGAAACTATCTATAAATGATGGTATGATGAGAGCATTTGTTGGAGATAGTTGAGGAGAGCAACAAGTTCGTCCGAATCAAACCGGAAATAGTTGAAATAACACCGCGTGGAGAGAAGAGATACAACAAACGCTACGGACATCACTCCATTATTCCTAATAAAAATTCCCACACTTCTTCACAGTAGTCCATTCAATTTCGACGTTGTTGTTTGGCAGGATCAAATGCTTTTGGAATTCGACTAATAAAAGAAATACTTACATTTGGCGTTTACGATTAATTCCAGGGGTCATCCTTACCCTAAAAGTCTTCAAGACCCAATTTCATCTCCACAGAAATGGAACATTCAAATGTCTCGCTGTGAGGTGGGGTCTGGGGTATCTGAAGGCAGGACTCGCAGCAGACCTAAGATTGAAATTGGAATTTCGGTTTTTGAGCCAAGGAGAAAGAAAGAATTTAACTCCAGATTGTCTAGAGCCAGTCTACTACCAATCGAGACTTAGACAAGCTTGTGAGGTCATTTTGTTCTATCTCTCAATCACGGAATCTGATTTGGAATTCCCAAGGTGTTGGCCTAGAAGCACAAAGCCTTCGTTTTCTGGCTTTCGCGAATCGTGTCACATCCAGAGTGCTGACAATTCTGATGATGTCTACGTCAAGGCTTCACCTTGAAGTGAGCAAGTAAAACCCCTTGGGTTTCCTTCCTCACCCGGTACACACATGATACTTTCCTACATATCTCGTCTGATACTATTGATGTCAACAGCAACCCGCAATTCGGCTAAGTGATTGTCTCAAGGAACCCGGGGCTTGAGAACTCAGGACGAAAACCTATGGATCAAAAAAGACTATTTGCAGCCTACTATCACAAATTTTTGTGGGCATAAGAAATCTGTGGAAATCAGAAACTTAATTTCTCTTTTCCTCGTTCTTTCCAGATATCGCGAACGGGTGAAATCTCCTCGGTCAGGGATTGAGATTACAAGCTCTTCTAATTTACCGGAGACTACATACTTGCAGCACTTGAAGAAATCCCGTCACTGTGTTTTATCTCGCAGGTCTACGAATACACGAAGAAAGGCAAATCTAGCGTGAATCCAATGAATCTCATCACCGTCGGCCATCTTGTCGACGAATTGACAGCGTGTGGAGCGCAAGAGAGCCAGATCGCGGCGCTGACCCCGTAAGAAGCTCGGATCTACTTGCACAAGCATCATCCACCGGCCCGCACGACGGTATCGACGATTGATGCGTCGGAAGGCAAGGGATATGACTTCGTGTTACTTGATCTTATTAATCCAGGGGAGCGCAGCTGCCGTTCCAGGCAACCCGAGCCAGCTACTTACCGCCAGCAGCAAAATCGGGCAATTCTCCGGATGAACAAAAGCCAGCCATATGCGCGTTCAAGAGGGACTTAGCCACCAGGACCTTCAGATCCAAGAACCCCAACTAGCTTGCAGTACACCGTGAGAAATCATGTCCCAAAGTACTACAGAGGAAATCTCATCATGCAGGCTAAACGCGCACGTGAAGACGATCGCAACCTACTAATAACTGGACAGCCGAGTATGAAAATGGACACGATATTGATACGAGTCTTTCCGAGTCGAACGACGAATACCGGAATCGCAGAAATCTCGTCCAGGGATAAAGACTCGAAAGAGGTCTTCTATATCGGATTTAGAGTTCTAAAGAAGGCTAATGAGGGCGAGACAGTAGCCGTTCATGTCAAGAAGAAGGCTGATAAAAGAGAAGTTCAGCTGTGGCTTTCCAATTTTGCTAACACGGTCAAGCACTTAGCCATCGAAAGGTACGAAATAGCAGGACGGTACTACTGCGCATGTGAATTACATGAGATCGACCATCACGGAATTTTCTTCATAAAATCGTCAAAACCCGAAACTATGAGGGACAGATACCAAGCTCACCTCACACCACAGTGCGGGTCTCTTCGGAGCATGCCTTCCGACACCTTCCATCCCCTCGTGAGCCCCAGGGATAGAAGAGTGCGATGGCTGAAATTTACATACCCAGATTGCTCATGACTGACGGTTTGCGTGTAACCCTGTGGACCCTGTTTGGGGAGAGTTAGTCTTCGTTGGGACTGACTAACTGCGAATGTTGCGTCTCTTTGAAAATCAAAACCACGTTAGGCTTCCAAAATCCGAATACTGCATGGTTTTATTGTCAATCTTGCAGGGAAAATACTACGTGTAAGTGAGCGATTGTCTTGCATCAATCCTTTTCAAAGAAGAGGGGTCGGATTTTTCAAAGATACGGTTTCATGAGCTGTCCGTTAAATCAATCATTGACGAGAGACTGCAAGATGAGAAAAACCATTGTCGTGGGATTACCTTTTCGTTCTTTTTTGAAGAGAAGGCAATCATGATGATTTCGTAGCTAAAGTTAAGCATTCCCCACTCCCTCATCTCAATGAAAACGAGCCGAGAATCACACATTTAATTATCACTTGCTTTCAGAAATACTTCCCAAAATGCTCAGCCGCGTAAAAGAGCTGCATTACGGACCTCCTACATACCCGTCCTCTATTTTTTCTCAAAACGCTAACAACCAAAATCAAGGACGTTCTGACATTCGTGCCCCTGGGTCCTGCTGGATTGAGCAAGTATCGAAGTGGTGTCTCGATCATAACTGGTCAGTACTGGTCACTGTCGCTTTCAACAACGCTGTGGCTTTCAACGCCGAACTATTCTTCTGAAACCTAAGGCGAAAAGGTGGAAGAACACGCGGAATCTACCACCCGGATTTTACCGGACGGATTGGAGAGAACTTGACACGCTCATATCGCCGATCGAACACACATCAGGAACCTGTCGACGATCACATTAAACGTCGTGCTTACTGTCTGACGCAATAAGCCCTCCCAAGTTCTCGCAACGAAAAGATTTCAAAGAAGATTCCACACTATCTTGTTCCACACCCCATAATCTTACATCTTCAAACTTCTGTCCAAATGCCTTCCCCTTTCCCTGAGACCACGATTCCAATCTCGTTTGCTTTTCATCTAGTCAGTCCTCTTCAAAAGTATAGGCGGTGCTAGCGCAGAACAGACCCACTCCTTTCTTTAACAAGCTTACCGTCGACGAGACTGCTTGGCAACCTCGTGTTTGGGTATTCTATTCCACACCAAACATTCTTCACACCAAGCACAAGTTCCAATCCCTCATTCCCCATCAAGTCTCGAACACCGTCAGAAAGGCCCCCGGATTCTCCACTGACCTGTTCGCTCCGCCACGCTTTCAAACCAGAAAACATGAAGCTAGAAAAATGATGTCATTCCAATGCAAGAGCCTTCGAAGCACGCTACATCTTCTCCATCTTCAGCCGAAGATCTCAAGATGCTAGATTAACAAGCAGCTGGGGACATACTTTCGGCTCTTGTCGATGCAGTCGGTGAATTACGCTCACGTACAGGGAAGGTGACAATGGAGCCAACCCTGTCAATGAAATCAAGATTCTTCATTATTTCGCTATCTATTGTACTATGAAGGAGATGGTTTCATCAGGCTAATCTCTCTGAAGTGAGAATGGAGAAGCCAAAACTTTAAAGAGCTTTCTTTCCTCAACGAGGAGCCGTTGGGGTATTTGTGCAATTCAAAGCAACACAACGCAACCTGAGGCTTTGATGACGGAAGGTACAAGACACAAGGCGATTGCGCCTCTACGCTGAGAAGCAAGATCGCGCTATAGCGCCTGGAAAAATACAGGGCTAGTCACAAGATACTAGCCGACCTGAAAGAGCAAGTGGCCTTGTTCTTTTTAACCATACACAATGGGAATGAAATCCCTTCAAGATATGCTTTATGGAATGAAAAAGGGGCGGAGCGTAAGCTATTAGTTGAACGCCGTGCATTCATTCATAGAAGGGCCAAGTACGTACATAGGGTATAGATTTAGGGTATCTTCGCTTTGCTCTGACTCAATGAGGGCAAACATTTACGTCAACTCATGAATCGTAGAAGTCAAGCAGATAAAGAACCACATGACAGACCCAACAATCTCAGGCAATACCCACCTTAGCCATCCCAGCACTGTTATGCGCAGCATCCGCGCGTTCAAAGGCTTCCCGAGTCTGCGGATGATCCTTCCCAAGGGCATGCGAATACAACTCCGCAGCCTCCCGGAACAAATGCTCCGCTTCACCTTTCTTGTCTTCCAACGTTTCATAAAGATCGGCAAGACAATACTTAGTATCAGCCTCAGGTTTGCGACACCCTCACCACTTTCCTCCCAGCCCTGGATAGTTTTCTCAAGCAGCTTTCTGGCTTCATCAACTTTACCTTGCTTGCGGTAGAGGAGTGCTTGATTATGAAATGCGCTCAATGTTGAGGCGTGGGCGGGGCCGAAGCCACCCTCTAGATAGCTTGTCGTCCGTAGGATGATTTTCTCCGCATCATCTAAACGATCCTGTTGCATATAAAGGATGCCCAGATTATAGGCCGTTAGCTGTGTTGCCATGTAGTATGGGCCGTACGCCTTATCAAGGTACTTCAAGGCTCGAAGCAGGAGCTCTTCGGCCTTGTCGAAATGACCAGTTCGTGTATACAGAGCGCCTAGATGGTTGACGATTTCGGCCGTATACCGGTCATCAGGTCCCATGGCTTTCTCTCTTCCTTCGAGCGCTTCCTTGAAAAGTTTTTCCGCACCGCTCAGTCTACCAATCTTCATATACAGTACCCCCAAACCGTTGTAAGTGCTTAGGACACTCACGAACCAAGGATCAAATTGGTGGAAATCGCCTTTATAAGCTCCCTCATATGCTAGACCGTCCTCTGTCAGCTTGTCGTCTTGGGTCCAGTAGATGAATCCCAAAGTCGTCCCTATGAGCTTCTCGCCAGTCTCTTCAGGTGGTGACTTGCCCAGGGAAGTCAAAACCTTGTCGTAGAGTTTCTCAGCCTTCTCGAGCTCACCCTGATCGCAGTACATGTTCGCAAGTACATTTCTCACAGCTGGAGATACGTCATCATCGCCCATTGCTCGCTCAATCAATCCTTTGGTCTCAGGGTAGCGCCCAAGCCGCCGATAGAAGCTACCAAAGGAAATGGTAGCTTCGTTGAGGGCATGCGAGATGTGCCTACCACCAGCGTGATAGGCTTGATCATGCTCGATAATTTTGTCAAGGTGAGCGAGAGTTTCGCCCTTATCCCGAATGGGCATTTCCTTCTTGTCTCCATTGTCCACGAAGAGTCGAACCACATGGATGGCTTCCTCGGTATATCGAGCCCTTGAGGATTGATCGATACGAAGTTTGAGCCATTCAGCGATCAGCAGGTGAAATGAGAAGCGAGCGTCGTCGGACATAAGATCGATGGTAGTCACCAAAGACACGGAACACAGACGGACCACACTGTCTTGATACTTGTCACTATCCCACTCACCATCAGTCATAAATGCATCTAACCATGTCGGCTTATTGATTTGCTGAGAGTAGAGACTGAAAAGGCCTTCGCCAACGTTGTTGGTATCGATGAAGGCTCCCAGCGTCAGAAGGTGAATGATCGAATCTCGCTCCTGACCAATAGCTTCCAGCTGCTCGAAAGACATCTCCCACGTTGTAAATACGGAGACGGGCTGCTCTGTCTCATCTGCTCCAGTCTTCTTATACTCCCATTGTGTTGGCGTCTAGATCATTCAAAGTCAGTCTCCTCTTCGGCATGCGGGCATGGATAAAGAATCTCTAAAAACTCGCTCGCAGGGCATCCCTTATCCTGGCCTATTGAAGTTCCGTTTTCTTGGCATGAGTGAGGACCAGGGGAAACATCCCAAAAGACGCACTCATAATTAGGGTAACTGCCCCCAGAGTCCACACTTGCGAGACTCTGAAGCCCCTAAGAGCGGGGAAAATTCGATCAAAGCCCCTGAAACGAAAGATGTGCCGGGATATAGGATGACTCAGATCTAAAGAAATGAGGTGAAAAGAACGAAGACGAAGAGAGAGACGACTCACATGCTTAAGGATAGCGGCCCTTCGTTTTTCGTACACATTGGAGAAAGAGTGTAAAGGCACATGCCTGGCACTGATATATGTTGCCGCCTGGTCGATAGCGAGTCCGAGCCCGCCTAGCTCCTGAGTGATAGCTTTGGCATTCTCGACATTCTCTGCGGTCTTTTCGAGACCGGCTTGATGTAACAGCAACTCTACTCCTTCTTCGGCGGACATGGCCCCTACCTCGATGGGATTGCCGAGTCTCTTCGAGTCGACGTGGCGGCTGGTAAAAAGGGTTTTGGCGCCATGTGGAAAGAAGTCTTTGACTGTGGCGAACTCGCCTGGCTGGTCGAAGTTGTCGAAGACAAACAACAAGGGATCTGTGAAGGTTTCTAGGGCTTTGAGAACGTATGTACCTAAGTTTTGTCAGCAGGAGTTAAAATTGCGCATACTCAATGGTAGACGAACGGGCGGCCTCTGGATTGGGGAAATTAGCTCCAGGAGCAAGCTTGGACCCTATGTTCTCAAAGCTACGGAATGCTGTTCCAGAATTGGTCGCATCCACCCAAAATACCGAATGACTCGGACGCTTCTTCCTGCAGTATTCCAGTGCGAGCTGCGTCTTACCTTGACCTGATTTGTTTGTCAGCTTAGGACCAGTTGACCAATCTTCAAAACATACCGCCCATTCCACGAAGTACGACGACCTTTGTACGATCTTCCCCCTTTTCATTATTTTGTAGATAGCCATCGATCTGCTCCAGCAAATGCTTGCGTCCAACGAAGTACTGCACATTCATCGCAGGGACCTCAAAGAAACGCCCCTGCTCCGGAACTTCTTGGAAAGACTGGTCTGAGGTAGCCATAGCGGTGAAGTGGCTGAAGTATAATGTGAGCGTAGATTTATAACTGTCTCGCAGTCAGTCACGCCTAGTGCTCCGTTGTATGGTGAGCGTAGTTTGCTTCCAAGACATACGTTTCTAACGTACGTTGGATTTCACCAATGGTCTTCTCTGCCCGTATGCTTTTGATAGCCTTTTTCGTCTTCTGTGAGAATGAATCTCCTTCTGCAGGCAGGCATTCGTTGAGAAATTCTTCTAGAATCGTGACTAGTCTGTGACAGCCTTCCACCGTCTTCGTCAGGCGCTTTTGCGCTTCAGCATCAAGTCTGCCATCATCGCAAGCGTCCCTGGTTTCTTCGAATGTCGTAATCAGCAAAGGTATAGTGTCGTGCAGAGTTATAAAGATCTGTGGAGGCGACTTGGTCCTCGACAGATAATACCCAAGCCTATCTGCGACCTTGGCGCCCATTTCAATGCAGGAAATGACAGAGCTGATGACACCGAGGGCTATAATAACCTCAGCCATAGACTTTGAGACCTTTGTAGTCTGCCACGCGTTCCATTGGCCGCAGTCTGTCCGTACGAGCCTCTAGAGCCAAAGTTTCTTCTCGAGTGGCGAGCCCATAATCACCAGCTTTCTACCCATTGTCTTGGTGGCGAGTAGTCCCCCGGTCCAGCATTGGCGCTGACTTTTGTATGGGACCCATGTGACGAGCTTGCTATGAGGGCACCATTGGTGAGAGGGGCTACGCACTTAGAACGTATCACAGTGAGAGCCCTAATGCAGGTTGAATCATAGCTGGCTCACGGTGCATAGTGAGGCGGCTAGCTTGCTGTCAGTGACGAACGGTTGAGACGGGAAACAGCTGAAGCGGGGAGGCTCGGTTGGAGAAATCTTGGCAAGTTAGCATATTAAATGGGAACGGATCGGTGTACACCCCATTTTGATGCATGTACACCCCATACTTTGATGCATATACACCCCCCTAGATTAAGCCTAGTTAATCCATCAGTTCGTGGCAATTTGGTCGTCTTACGTGCTAAGTAATAGGGTGCGTACCCCGGAAGACCCCCCCCGGAAGACCACCCCGGAGGACCGCCCCCGGGAGCACCCACCTAGAACGTCACCGATAGCACTGCCCCGGCCTAAACCTAAGCCCTAGAGCACACGCCGGGGGTCCTTTAGGGTTAACCTCTTTGGCGCTATAGTGTAATCGTAATATACGTATACTTATTAACGTATAAAAGAGGGCTACGCATTGCGCATTACTTAATTAGCTATTAGCTATCGAGGCTATATCTTTTATTTTAACTACTTAGTAACACGGAGAGGTCTTTAGGGAGGTTATAGAGGTCTTCGGGGGGGTCTTCGGCGGGGTAGGTACCTTAAACCGTGGTGCACGATCTAGGCCAGATTTGGGGGGGTGTACATGCATCAAAAGGGGGTGTACACCTATCCGTTCCCATTTAATATGCTAAAGGCTCATTTTGCACTCCATCATCCACCTTAGGTAAGTTTACAACCTTCCGTACAAGGGTCTTTAAGCGAGGCTTACTTCAGCCTGTACACATGCAGCCGAGGTTTCAGTCCCTCAGTATTTCCTGCTTGCACTTCCTTCTCTTGGTCACCCTCTGATTTCAACAATCAGGATAGGGTTGGTTTCTTTCATCATGTTTCCACAAGACCAAAGGAAAAGCGGCGACTTTGAGCAGAGTACATGATCCATTGCTATGCCTCTTTGTAGACTTATAAATACATCCAGGACAAGTCTGCGGGCAGAGGAAGATACATTGGTTACCAATATCAAGTGCTTTCTTCGTTGTCATCATGTCCTCAGCACCACCATACTAGTGACCACCCCTTCCACATCCACCACCCTACCGATCCCTCTCCATATCCGCCGCCCCCATCCTAATAGTCCTCCAAACCGCCGCCCTCGTCGTCCCAGGCCGAAAGATCCCCAGATTGCCCCTCTCCATAAACTCATGCCTAACCACCCTAATCTCCCACAGCCTTCTCTGAGTCCGATACCTCTTCGCCTCCCTCCTAAACAACCCGTCAATCGCCACCATCTCCTCCCTGACCTTGGCATGAAGTTTCTCGGCGCAACCTTCGAGTTGCTGATCAATCGTCCCAACGCCGGGTGCCCACTGAACAATTTCATAATCGACCTCTTGGCCGGATGCATCGATGACCTGGAAGCGCTCTGCTCCAGGTAGGATGACGCGAAGGAAGACGGGACTCCCATCTTTCCAGCCACGGTCGGCTATCGACTCATAGAAGAATTCATCATCAGTGCCCCTATTGGTTCTGCCCACTAGCATCATTTGAGACTCCGAAGGAAGCTTGAGTCGCTTTGGAACGGGAGGTGGAGCTGGTAAATCGGGATCGATGTTGAGGCCCCTTCGCGGGTTTGTCTTAATGTGAACTGTTTCAGGTAGGAGACGAATGATATTCCCAGGCTGCCATGTTGGCCCTTTGAGTCGGCTGGCTTGTCTCTTGGCTCTCTGGTCTCTCCTGGATAGTTGTTCTTTGCGAAGTTTGGGATACAGAAGTATTTTGTCATCGGCGCAGATATCGTCTTCGTCGTCTGTGATGATGATGGGATGTGATTGAGAATTTACGTCTGGTGTGGTTGTATTATGAGGTGGTGAGTTTCCTAGAGGAGGATTTCCATCGAAGTTCCCACCTCTGAGGATTGCTCCGGTAGTGATTACACCATCGTTGCGTTCAGGATCTCTGCTTATCTCTGACGCCATATCTGATTCGCTGAAGGTACTGACGGACGACAGTTATTTAAAAGGCATCTGGAATTGAGTCGTGTGTCAAAAAGACAGGACATGTCAAACACTTTGTGAAGGGACAACATATGAGACCTCGCAGTGTTTACATATAAAGAAGCTGTTGAAGTGAAGTCCAAATTGGCAAGTGCGAACGTGATCCAGACAAATGACAAATTGATGATAGAGATCGGATGAATGTTACCAGTTCACACATAATTGTGATGTCTTCAAATATACTAGAATGGAGAAGATACAAGACCATACCAAAATAGCGAAAGAAATTTGGCTGCTATTCGACGAAGTCATGGTTGAGAATCGTAGTGCGTGCTCAACCCTCAAGCTTCGGAAGGAACCTAACGGTGGACCTCACCCTTCTTTGGATGAGAAGAAACTCCTCCATGATTAATTTTTTTGGAGGTCAGACCGCACGGTGGATTTAGGCAAGAAAATGTCTGGCATCGCTGATCCAGCCCATTTTGGATATGCAAATAATGTTGTCTGTGCGTCTTATCAAAGATTTTAGTGCTGCTGTGCTCGCTCGCTTCCTTTCAAGCTTGAACGACTACCGCAAATTTCACATTTTGACCTCAGCGGGTAGCCCAATGTTTCTGACATCGACGCCATTATCTAGTTCCTTCATGGAAGGCATCTTCCCTCTCCTCATCAATTCCGCACTCTGGCTCATGATCGGGTCCATCATCATACTGGCGACAGCGACGACGGTCTCACCCTTTCCATAGAAGGCTGCGAATTTACCTTCTTTGGGCTCTCCTTGCAAGACGAGGTCATCCCATCCATTAGGAGTATTGCCACAGTATCTCAATTGGCTGCCTAATGCTGACCAGAATACGGGTATGAAAGGCTTGGCCGGTTCAGAAGGTGAGACGATTGAGCGAGCGACGCTACGTCCGGCATTCTGGGCAACGTTCCAATGCTCGATACGAGTGATCGAGCCATCACCACCAGGGCCGTGGTAAGGATATGAGGCTATGTCTCCAATGGCGTAGACATCCTTCAACCCCTTAACAGCAAAGGACTCTGACGTAAGGACAGAACCATCAGCTTGCAACTTCAAGGCAGGATTCTCCTTCAAGTATCCAGTTGCCGGCGCAACGCCGACACCAAGGACAACAAGATCAGCAGGTAATGAAGTACCATCCTTGAGCTTAACAGCCCCGACAGCTTTCTCGTCCGAAGAAGATGGGAGCGCAGAATCGACAGAGGCGGACATGTGGAACTTTACACCATTCTTGGAGATCAGTGACTGGAAGATTCTGCCGACCTCGGCGCCCATGACCCGCTCAAGCGGTACTGACTCCATTCCAATAACGGTGACATCATTATTCGAGGCCAGTGCATTACTAACTTCCATGCCGATGAATGAGGAGCCAACAACGACAATCTTCTTCGCTTTCTGCTCGCCAACAGCGGCTAGAATGCCTTGTACATCCGGGATAGTTCGCAAGAGGAATATGTTTGAGAGGTCTTTGAAGCCTGGTAGTGGTAGGGCGTTTGGTGTGCCACCGGAGGCCAAGATAAGTTTGGTGTAAGGGTATGAGGTACCTGATGCGGTCGAGACAGACTTCTTGTCAAAGTCTACACTTGATACTTCGTCTGTAATTGTCTCTATTGCAGCCGTCTTAAACCAGTCTTCAGGTCGGAGTTCTATCTTCGATTTGTCGGCAATGAGCGCTTTGGAGAGTTTGGTTCGATCGATGGGGAGATTGGGTTCACTAGAGATGAGGGTTATGGCGCCTTTGAAGCCTTGTTCCCGGAGAGCTTGGACGGCACCCATCGCCCCACTGCCACTGAAGAGAAACTTACTTCAGTGTCCTGATCGTACATGAAGGGCAGAGGGAACTCACCCGCCGACAACCACGACTTTCTCTTGGCCTTGAGCAGAACATTTAGTGTTCGGTTGTCGTCTGCTAGCCTTTATCGTCTTCTCCTCTCCCATTATGTACACCCCTCCACTCTTTTCCACGATGTCGAACTTCGCCAGAGGGTCCAGAGCTGGGGCATCCTCCACATCACCGGAAGCAACATTGAAGCAGGCTAATCGACTGTCAGTCTTGATACTGGCACAGCAAACAAAGAGGATTCCAAGGCGAACCTCCATGCCATGCACAAGTCAATCTTCCATCTGGCGTCAAGACACCGAGCTTCAAGGGAGCTCCGTAATGTGTGCAATTGGCACTCATAGCATGTGTCTTGTCTCCCACTTTTGCCAGCAAAACCTTGCCATTTTCAATGCCCTCCACTTCAACCTCCCGCTTCTCCCCACTCTTTAGATCCAAGCTCGAAAGACCCTTGATTTTGTACTCTTGCGCCATGACTGTGGCTGTAGCACTGAACGGAGCTGTCGAGAGCTTTGATACCTTGCTTGGATTTGGGAAGACGATTCGTAGAAGGTGAGGCAGAAATGGTGGCATGTACATGGAGTGGAGGATGAGAGAGGTGGCGAGGTGCGTCGTCGTGATGGATCCCATTGGCTTGAGTAGCTTCCTTCCTGCATTGCATGTCATCATCAACGCGCCCTTGCCCTAATCGATAAGCGGGTAGAATGATATGACCAATCACATCGCTTTATTGTTAATTTCAGTTTCATAAGATCCCTGCCCGTTTACTGATTGTTGTGAAGTAATGATGCACATTATTATTCATTCTGTGGACTAGACCAGTGAATAAGAATAGCTTCCATCTACTCCATCCCATTGCTTCCGTGCCAAAGCTGGCCCTCACATACCTAAGTCTCCATTCAGCGCCCTGCACTGAACGCCAGCTGCATCGCTGAATCGTATCTTTAGTTGACAGCAAAGAATCACACATCACCTTTCGCTATCCGGAAACAGTCTCTCATCGCCCATGGATCCCTTTTCGTCGGACCTTGGCGGCTGCATGGGTGCTTGGTGATAATCCCTTCGCGGTCCGTCGATAGGAGCCAAATCATCTGCCATGGCATCTTCATAGCTCGGCGGCGCTTCGTCCGGAATATCCGAAGGCGATGGTTCGACGTGGTCACTCGGAGGCTGTGGAGCAGACGGCCGGGACGGACCCGCTGCAGGTCTGTTGACTGGGTTAGGTGGCGGGAGGTTTGAGGCTGTGTAGGGGGACTGGGCGGCTGGGCGAGCTGGACGGGTAGCCATCTGTTCAAGTAGTGCTCGCGGAGGTGCTATACCGGAGTAGACCTGGATGGGCATACGCAAGGGATGGACGCTGAGTTCGGGCTTTTGCATTGTCAGCTGTGACACAGATAGTGGAAAGGATGAAGTACATTGATGTTTTTAGAAGAGCCCCAAGACAAGCCAACTTTGACTTCCAACTCATAGTGTCTTGAGATATTGCACGTTTCGAATGACGGGCACACAGTGTTTGGCAGCGGAAGCTGGCTCCAAAGCTTTGGGTCAATCTCGAAGACTTTGCCGCCAGCACCGCTGACTGGATTACTTATCGGTTTGTGGATATTAGCTAAACTTTTTATGACCCAGCCACCAGTTTCCTGCCTTCTGAGCTCATGAGCTCGGATTATCGTATAGCCAATCAACATGATGCTAAGCGTCTGTAGATAGATGATTGCTGGAGTTTCGTTCTGCTTCGTGATGAGAATACGCAGCGGTAGAGCTTCATTACAAGTGGCGATAGGCGGATCAGGCAGACGACCTTCAATACTAATATTTGGAGGATGCACGACCGGAGCCGACATATCAGGTACGGTGGAGGATTTGCGGAAAAGCCCAGGCTTTTCGGGCACTTCAATACTCGGGCTAAACTGGTGTGATCGTCTAGCGAACGATTCTCGCCTATTCGGGGGTCCTCGAGGCGGTTCTATGGGCAAGAACATGAAAGGTACTGTCTGGCATCAACATCAGCAAAGCTCCTCGCAAACATCATTGGTGGTCTCAATTCGTCGACCATCCCACCAAGTCACAGTACTGACAGATCGGAAGTTCTCCTTATAGAAGGCTGGCCGTTGTACCGTGACCTTGACGAAGTAGATGATCTCTGCTTCCCCCGGAAGTCCGCTGATCGAGGGTGGAAGCGTCTTCTTCACATGACGGTTGGTATTTCTGGCGACCTCTAATCGTAAGGCGTTGAAGTTTGTGAGCATGGAGTTATTGTTGTTGCAGTCATTGTTGAAAGGGAGCTGAAGCCAGTCAAAGTCTCATCCAACTTGTGTTGTGTTTGGTCGTACCTTAAACTCAAATGGGTAGACATGTGGGCCTGGTGGTAAGGTATAATTCTGATTACTGCCTCCAGATCCCAGTAGAACCTGGGTTGGGAAGACAGTGGAGACTTTGTAAAGTAGCTGTAGATGTGGTCAGCGACCACCATCCAGCCAAGACTGTATCTGGGAGGTACTCACTCACCTTATGGACCTCTAATTGCGTCTGATCTCTCTCATAAGGATCGTACGCCCCTCGAGGATTAACATACCCTGCCAGACGAGATCTACTCTCGCCCTCAAGCTTGACGTTTATATTGGAGATTGTTTCAGGGCTGAGTATACTCAGAATGACTCGTCCGCTAATGGCATCGAGGTTGGTAAAGTGTGCATGGGGCTTGTCAAGCTGTATGCGGACAGACATGGCGATCGAGAGGGCCAGACAGGAGGTGGCACCGTTCATTCGACCCTCGAGGGCGCCATGCTGTTACAGAGTACGATGGTGATTTACCGTCTAGGCCAAATTTGGAATATTTCGCAAGCATCGTGGCTGCCTCGCGGAGACTGGGAACAAAGATTCGGAGCGAGGCGGGCAGATTGAGAAGGGTGTACGACGCCAAGCTTCTGACCGCTGCGCTGAAGCTGAAGACTGCATCAATCCCACAATTCAGCTGATGGTCCCTGGGGGATTCTGCACAAGGAATCCACTTCATCCTATCGGGTCACCTACCATATAAGCACCAGTGTGTAACGTGCCTTTGTAGGCCTTTGGCCGAAGTCCGCCTGCTCTCCGCGAGTTACAAGGACTCAGGGGCAGCATAATGGGGACTTTAGGGCCAGCCGCCCCAAATATTAGGGTCGTTCAAGGCCTTCTACTCCAGCATGAAAAAGGGACGGGTGAGATGGCCTTGACATTCATTGACTGCTGTCTTAGATAGGAAGAGCACTGGGTTGGAAGTCTGTTGTGTTTTCTTCACATAGCTCCTCTATCTACATCTGGATGACCATGTAGCAGCCCCTGAAGCACCGAACAATTATCTTTACTGTACACCAAAGCTACTCATCGCACTTGTGCAAAGCTTGTTAAGCCATCTGGCCATAGTTGATGCATATACGTGAGGCTTCACCTAGACTTCGTCTTCATTTTCCCAGCATTAGCCTTGATTGATGCGCTCCGCTCTCGGCTTGCCCTTGCCTTCTTGACCCATCCCGGGCCATTCGGCAACTTATAGCTATCATCGTCGTCATTCTTTTGACCAAATTCCACGCTGTCGCTTGAGAGAGTTAAGTCCACAACCAGAGAAGACTTCTGTTGGGAGGGTCGCGGAGTGCTTGCACCATCTTCATCGTCTTCCTCGTCAGACACGGAGTTGTCATTATCAGGTCTCCAGGAGTGATTGGAATCCTTCTGTAAAGACCCTCGTTTACTGAGTCCCTTGGGCCTCCTGTACGACGGTGGTGAGATGCTATTGTTCTGGGAAAATTCTGGCTTGATCTCTACCTCCTGAGACATGCGGCTTTCCCAAGCTTGCGAAAAAAGTTCGGGAAATTCATCCTCAGATTCTGCCGCAGCACGGAGGGATGGAGATGACATCAGCGGATTTATTTCCTGAGAATTGTTGGTGTGTGAGCGAGTGCTTTGAGCAGGCGTTTGATCCATCCCACTAGAGATGAGGTCTTGAGAAAGGAGCTGGCGCTCAAACAGTGGATCTGATCTGTGCTGCGCTTCTTCCTGGAGTAGCTCACTCTCATCGCCCAGTTGCGGAAGACTGGGATACTCGACGGCAGATTTCCTATCTGAAGCGACTGACTTGGAAGATGAATCTTGCGCAGGGACGCTTTCGGTGATTTCGGTACCAGAAGCGTACATTTGCTTTGGATCATGCACTTCAGGGATTGGGGGCGACGACCTAACGTTGACTACCGGGCTGGAGCTGAAACCATTGAATTTGGGTGATGGAGCGTCTATCAGAGTAGAGTCATCGTGTTCATTTCTTTTCTCTTGGTGGTCTGCGTCTTCTGGGGCAGTCAGACCTCCATTGGCCGCGGACTGGATACTTGAACGCCAACCAGCATCTTTGATCAATTCGGAGATTTCTTTCCTATTTTCCTCGCTCGGCTCCGTGGCGATGTTGGCCGTGCCATCCAGACCGAACTCGTGGCCTTCAAAGTTCTTGTCTCCAGGTTCCCTTGCTGCAGCTGCATCCTCAGCGCGAGAACCTTCAAGCTGATTGTTTACTTGTTTGTCCACATCAGATTCATCTTGCACGTCTCGCAGTATGATGGGATCTATTAGCTCATCGAAGGAAATCTCAAGCTTGCCACTATCGTCTTCGTCGTCGTAGCCTGGCATCTCAAATTTGGAGTAAAGTCGTTTGCCAGTCGTGCCGTCGTACTCGACTTGCTTGGTAGGATGGTCGCGTTTTGCCGGCGTCATCTCCAGGACTCCGTCACTCCTGACATCGTCAACAGCAGCTATTTGGTACTCGGAGATGTTAGGTTGCCAATTAGTTTCTGCTGACATCTCAAGCTGCTTAAATGCAATTATTAAGCCTTCCTTAGTTGCTTTTCGGGTCAAAGTTCGACAAGTAGTAAGATCTTCTGGTAGGCTTGGTAAGTCTTCGGCTGCCTCATCGGTCTCTCGTAGTAGCTGTTCGTCCACGGCTTGAGAGTCTCGGAAGTTTTGGTCACAAGAATCATCCAGGGGTTCCTCATCCTGAGTGACGCCACTGGCATTTGCGTCGAACAGGTGAGATTCCTCTTGCGGCGCCTCATAGTCATCGTAGCGCACCAACTTGCGTTGAGAGCCTTCGTAGGAGCTCTGTTCATAGTAATTACTGTTGTTGCGCTTTCGCTTCTTTCCTTTACCCTTGTGATAGGCGTTGTCACGGTATCCCCGTTGCTGCTGAGGATCCCATCGCTGCACGAAGGGGAAAGGGGGTGTGCTCAGTTCAATTCCCTCGTGACAGCACTCAACAGCTCTAAGGTCAATCTTGTTCTTCCAGCTATCATCCGCAGCAATGTCATCTAGATTCTCGGTCTCCATCTCTACCTGAGGTTCGGTCGCTGGTTTTACATCTTTCATCAACTTTTCTCGGGTCTTCAATTCATCTTGCTTTGTCTTAGGAGGTTTCAAACCAAGAGAGCCGAACAGCATGCGTTTGGCGCCAGATAAATCAAGCTTAGATCGTCGGTGCTGAGAGGAAGGACTCGGTGTTGCGTTTGTATTCCCATCTGGAGTTGGAGGCGGCACTGCTGCGGACGCGTTCTTTGTCGCGGAGTCTTGGAGCTGAACAACCGCTGCTGTGTCTGTTGACCCGTTAATCATGGGCTTGTCTTGTGAATATGTACTGCTTGAAGTTTCATCATCTTTAGGAGCCTGGGTTTCTGGCTCATCCGTTGCAACGTTCTTCTCATGCTGGTCCGAATCTGGTTCGTTCTCTCTACGCATGTCTACTGGTACATCTGATATAGGTAAGATGTCTATAGAGCCTGTAGCAATCGAAGTTAGAAGCTCTTGCCTCTTGGCATTGAAGGCATCATTGAAATCCATTTTGACTCCGTCCGACAATTTTTCTGCAGAATTGGCATAAAGAGTCTCGGATTGTTGACTTTCTTTGTATCGTCGGAGGTCTGCTGCGGAGGCTTTGGACGTCAGAATACCTTGAAGTTTCAGATAGGCCAAAGACTTCGACTCTCTTCGTCGCCGGTTACGCGACTGAGTTCGCTTCTTGCCTTGGCCTGGAGGAACGACCGCTGGAACTTCAGTCGCATTCCCCTCCGACTTTTGAGATTGAGGGTTCTTGTTTACTCTCTCTGATCTGGGAGCCTTCTTCCTTAATTCAGGTTCGGAGTCGCTACTGCTACTGGAAGAATCTGATGACGATGTTCCCGAACTATCAGCTTTCGGGCCTGGATCCTTGGTTGGAAGCTGTTCTGGTTCCGAGTCCGAGTCTGAATCTGAGTCGGAGCTTGAATCACTGGAAGATGACCCAGAAGACGATGTTTCATCGCCGTCAAATTGCTCCGAGAGGCTCGTTGAGCTCGATGCTGAGGTATTGGAAGATTCCTAAAACGACCGTGAGCTTCAGCTGTCTTGACTTCACTTCTGGATATCTCATTTCAGATAATACATACGTCACCAGAATCAGCCTCTTCGATGGGGGGTTCAGCATTTTCTTTATCGGATTCATCAACCTCGTCCAGTTCAAAGTCATCATCGTCCTCTTCGTCCGAGTCTTGAGATTCACGGACAGTGACAGGAGTTGCGGGCTCAGCATCTTCGAAATGAACACTCTTGTTGCTGCCAGCGGAACCTCGTCTACTCACACGTTCAAGGCTTGCAGATGAGTCTTGAACACCATGCTTGGCGCTTCTTACAGGACCCTTGGCATGACTTCTGGAACGCCTCTTGCTGGGACCAACGAGTTGATGCGCGGGAGGAGGCTCAGCCTGATCATACTTGTCTAATAGAGGATTGTCGTACTCTCCAACAAACGGTTGACCGTGCTCGTCCAGGAGCCTTAGCAACCCTAGACCTTTAGGCGATCTTCGAGACTTCCGTCTAGACGTTCTAGCTGTACCTTGTGCTCCATTTTCCGCAATCGTATGCTCGTCGTCATTCGCGCCTGCCCGCAAGTCTTCATAGAGATCTTCGAGCTCTGCATCCAAGTTCTCGTGATTCTCGAAGTCAGGAGAGAAGTCCTCCTCATCACTCTCAACGCTATTCATAGATTCATCGGCATTATTAAAGCCAGCTCTTAGCACAATTTGCCGATCATGGACGTCCTCATCTTCGTTGATCTCGTCGTCTTCATTGTACGTAATTCGCCTTCGCTTTCTCGGAGGTATCCTGACTGCGGGTCTGTCTACTCTTCGTAAATACGGCCGTCCAAAAGCTACCCCGTCAATGAGATGCTTCCCATCTGCAGAAATCTGGTGCCGGCCTGAGATTCTCCGAATGCGTAAGTCTGTAGTATGTAGAGGCCGTATACTTGCTAGCATTAGCACGCTAACTATGCGTTCATTGGAGAATGGAGGAGTGGTCACTCACCAGACCTCGTCTTCGTCTTTCAGAACCTGCCCTAGCTCCGAGAAATGTAGACATTCAAATCCCCGAATTTCCACAGCATAGTCCTCAAGTCCCCAGTCCTCAGACTCGAGCGGTATGATATCATTGACTTGCTCGAGGAATTGTGACACGGTAATGGAGCTGCCGGCCGCAGCAAGCGGAGGACGACTTGGTGTCACGGTCCACAGTATCTGCACTGGTGGTATACCGTGCCGCTGGACTGTCAATTGGAGACGCATGACTTGGAAATGGTCTGTGAAAAGTTGGGAATTTTCACTTGGGGGGGATTACCGGGGAGTGGAGACGCGGTTAAAGTTTGGGGTTCTTCCAGTTTTCTACCAACTCTTATAATATTGTGATATGGTGCAGAAATATTTGAAATGAGGGAGTCACCGGCAATTCGCAAAGTTCAGATATGTCAGACGAAAGTTGCTAATATTTGGCTCTATGTTTCAGACTCGGGGTGAGATCCGTGGGTTGGTCTATGTCTACAGACCCATCGTGCCCATGTACTAGTACTAGTGCTCCTACTAAAGCATGCTTTGGCTGCCTCTTGCCTTTCTCCTGCCTCCTCATGGTCTCTTGCTCATGAATTTCCTTCTCCTCTTCGTCGCTGAGCATGGTACCCTCTATGTTAAGGAAGCTTGTCTCACGATCCATGCCTCTAGAGGTCTCCACGCCCTTGACCCGAAAGCGTAGGAGCCCCTCAATCTTTTTCCCTTGCGCGTCTTGGAAGTATCCTTGCGCGTCCTCCAGACTGTTCTCCTCCGTTTCCTGTGTGTCTTCCATGTCATCCTCCGAGTCTGCGCTCGAATCCTCCGCAGGCTTCTTCAATTTTCTGCTCTTAGACGGCTTCATCCCTCCAGCTATCCATTTCCATCCTTTCGCCAGCCTTCTCCTCTCGATAGTAGCATTGAAGAAATTCAAACACAGTAATCCAATATTGCTCTCGTTTTGGAGGTTGACCCATCCTTCTATCACATCACCCTTCTGCGGTTTGAAGAGCAGAAAATCCGCTGTGAGCCAAACAAAGCTGGCTGCATATTCGTCGATGGCTCTTGCATACGCTGGTCTTGAGTTCGAGAAAGGTTCGGTAGAAAGGTGTGCGTTGCTGTAGGAAACTATGACGCCATGAAACGGGGGGTAGTATGTCAGGATTAAGGGCGAAAGGTGCTCGGCGCATAGCCCTTCGCGAGCGTGTTTCTGAGCAATGGGCGGTAGGGGCAGATATAACGAGGACCTTTGCTGATAGCAAGGCGATATCACTGGTGCCTCTTGCAGTTTAGAAGGAAGGCTGAGTTCCCTAGTCGCGTCAATGGGGTGCTTTGTTCGATGCTTCTTTTTGTTTTTGTGTGAAGCGGATTCGAGGTCATCCGATCCTGATCGCTTGCGCTTCTTTTCATTCTTCTCGACGTCGTTAGTTTTCGACTTTTTGTGCTTCTTGGGCTTCGGAATCTGCGGACTGTCAGGTTCCTTCGACATAATTAGTCCTGCGCTGTGGACTCGACCTCAAAGATGTTTCCAGTGCCCGCACAATGTTTTTTTTTGCGGGTCCGGAGTTAAGCGCCAGCGTGTAAACCCCGCGCGGGTAAAGTATCCAAAATAACTCACTTCAGGACAGATCGAGTGCACTTTTCAAACTCAATACGCTCTTTATTTGCAGGTTCTACTGTTTCCTTCCTTATGATGATACCCAAATTATGTCTGCTGCCATCCTTTCATATGCCGGCTGGGCTTTTCTCCCGAATCTTGTCACAGGGTGGCTGCAATCCATCTACTATGGAATCACCATTCGTGCAGGTGACCCAAAACCTCAACCAGGGACACCGAGTTACCAAAAACACAGGCGGCGCATTCATATGACAGTTGTCATTGCTTACCTTCTCTACACACTGTTTGAGGCGGATTATACAATACGACAGAATCAGGACTTTTATCAGCTTTTGGGTGTGGCTCCGGATGTGGGGGAGAAGGCAGTCAAGTCGCGGTTTCGGAGACTGTGAGCATTCGTTGAAGCCGACATTTAGCTTTTGCCCAGGACTAACTTGTCGCGCAGAGCTGCTCTATACCATCCCGACAAGATATCAACGGAAGACCCATTTGCCCACGCAGCTGCAGAAGCCAACTTTGTCACTCTTAAGACTGCCCAAGACACCCTCTGCGATCCTGTCAAGCGCTTTGCATATGACCGTTTTGGCCCCGACATGCTGAATTGGCAACATTGCAAGACCGTGCGTGATTATCTCACAACAGGGGTGCAGACATCGGCGTTACCCCTTTACGCCGGCTCGGTCATCTTTCTCGGTGCCCTCAGCTTCACAAGTTACCTGCAATATGGAAAATTCTGGAGATATCTGACTTTGATTTCTCTCCTTGTTCTTGAATACCACACCATCACGCGACCATATTTCTCTCCGATCCTAACGAAGATTTTCAACCCTGTTTTAGGCGCATTAACGGCGCATGCACCTCTCCTACCTTTCCAACTCATCATCCTCGCCCGGAAAGCGACTTTCACGCTTTTCATTGCCCTGTCTCAGCTTGGCAATCTCTTTCCTCAACCACCATCCACATCTTCCGCAAACACGTCGCAGCTCGACCAGCAGCAACTATTGAGACTCGAAAATATTGCTCAAGTAAACGATGTTGAAGTTAGTAGGCTACTGACGATGGATATGGCGCCTTTTGCTGGCGATGAGCCCGGCACGAAGGAATTGCGGGAGAGGATGAGGGAATGGTTGGTCAACAATACTATTCGATCCGACCCGGAAGTCAGAGATGCGATGGGCAGAGCGATAGCGAAACGAAGAACTGGGGCGCCACCAGGTGCAAGGTGAGAATTGTCAAAATGGAAAAGATGTCAGACCATGTAGACGGGATACTAGAGGGAAAGGTAGAAGCCGGAGTGGAGCTGTCATGTCGAGATGAGACGGAAAGACTGATTCAAATTCCAAGATTTATTTGATTATTAACAGGAAAGCAGTCTGTATAGCAAATTGCCCCTTTCCACTCAGCGTAGGCTCCTTGTTACTATTGAGGGGTTGGAAACGGTATGCTCAAATCTAGGACTAGGCATTAGGCCATTGGCTAGCTTTCGTCTGATGCAGCGACCAAGGCAAGTAGCATAGATTACAACCTGAATAAGCATAATACAGTGACACTCATGGCGTTTCTTTCATGAGTCCCCTGTACACGGGTACAGGGAAGAACTCAGGCTATCGATATCGGATCGGGTAATTCTGTAGGTCACAAGCCGCAGAGTCCATTTGCAGGTTAGCGTCTTCTTGACAACATCGGCTTATTCAGCCCCTTTTATGGGTACCAAGCATAGTACGAAATGGACTGTCGTAAAATCATTTCGTACAAGGCTAGTTCGGACTTAGCTGATGGAGAGTCTGGTATGTCATAAACGTGTAGACTAGCCTGCAGCAAACGCTTGTAGGCATTTCGCATAAAGGATCTCGTATCTCGTGCGTGTCTGCTAAGATGGAAGTACCCTCTCAGCTTCGAGTTTCCTTGCAGCTACGGTCATACCCATACTTCGATAGGATGAAAATTGAAAATCGTGTTCTTTGTTCTGGGGTTCTCTTCGGTATTTGTTGAGAGCTGTGGTAACCCTGGCCGAGCGCGCAACTATGGTAGATGTTCGGTTGTTGCTTGCGCTATTTGTGTAGAATAATTCTACTGTGGATTATGGTTCTTGCCCCGACGTTTGTTATGGGAAGGGGCGATGTACTCACAGCTTGAGTATGAACAGGCAGGAGCACTCTCTAGACCATGGCAAGTCACAAATCCCACCTCCACAAAAGAAGTCCTAGAGATCTGCTTGAAATACGTCCATTTCCCTTTTGGAAAAGCATAAAGGAAAATTTAAAGCACATACCGTAGATAGACGTAACTTCCGTCAAATCGTGTAGATGATCAGCCATCGTTTATAATTAACAGTAAAGATGTTCCTTCTGCTACAGCAAGTTCAGATTATTTCCTGGAATCATTTTGGATATGGATTATCTGTGGAGATTTGTGTAGTCAATGAGATTAGCGTTTGCAAAGCATAGTTGGAATTTGGGGCTGTACCTTCTCAAGACCCGGTGGCCACTAAGTTGTACCTGTCTGTAATGAGTAATCCCCTTTCCCGGAGCAGATGTAGACATGCATATTGTCAGGAGAATCATCAGACGCCTGCCAAAGTGCTCCCAGATCGGACAAGATGGACTTCCTTTTTGATCCACTGTACCAGACTTTAAACGGCAGCCGCGATTGCCAAGGATAAACAACTGTCAGCGTCAATAGTAGAGAGATCTTGCTTCCATCTTTACCTCTCTGCAACCATTCTTCGCCCTCCCCTCTCCAATCACACACCGCCTTCGATGGCTTTGTGCTTGCTGTGCATCTTGCTACCCTGCTCATGCTTTCGCTCGCTTCGAGCCTCGATGAAACCACAGCAACAGCCTACTCGTCCACATTTGTTGTTGATGGCTCGCCTGATCTTCTATGTGCAGCTGGTGCAAGACTTTTGCTTTGACTGAAGCAACCCCAATCTGTTCTCCCTGCACACTGCCTTGCAATGAATGCACTTTCATGCTTCCAAGACTCAGAACGCATCAAACAGGCATGCTTCCATGCCCCACAACTGGTGTGGAGAGGCCTTCGAGTCATCGCCTCGTCAAGAGCTGGCAACAGCATCTGGATATACCATAGCTCTGCAGGCGTCAGGTACGTTGGCTACGCCTTCCTCCCGTTTGTGCTTGTCATCACAGTCGACCTTCTGATTTCCACTGGTTCGAAGAATGTGGCTTCGCAATCCATCGACGAATCTCATGCCCGAAAGCTTCCACAGCCATTCACAGCTCTAGTTCCCAAACCCTCTGTGTCCCACATTGTCTTCGAAGTGCTCCCACAAGGACAAGCACATTTTAATTGACCATAGCTGACAATTATCCGTCAGGGCCCTCAATATTCCGATCCTTCCTCGTTGCCCATGGTTTTGTAAGAGCACAACCAGCGCCCGATGTTCCCAGTACTAGGGCACGACTTGAGATCTCTTGATCTGCAGTAAATCTACCATCTTCTGAAAGGACCCTCTGAATACCCCAGTGACGCTCTCCGACACAAGGATTCATACCGATGTAAGCCAACACCATGTCGGAGAGTTCCGTGCCCTCGTTGTCAGGCACGCCGGTCGAGATCATTGCGAACCCAGCGAGTTGACAATTCTTTTTAGGGGTAAGGATTCCATCCCTTGCTGTTCCAACCTCTATGCTTTGATGATGACACCCAAGCAAATCGTACTTTTTGACTTCATGATCGATCATGATTGATTTTTTATTTGCCGTCTGATTTTAGCAGCATGTCTCCACGCGCTCCCCAAAGTCCTAGCAGATTTAGTACTGGCTGACATCTAGCTGTCGACGTAGGTAGACTCACCCTCGAATAGGTAGTGAGAATCGAGGCTGCCTCCGTGGGTCATAAGGTACGTCGAAACTGTGCCAAATGTGGCTTTTCGCTCTCCACGATGAACCAAATAACCGTGCATAAGCACAAGAGTGAACAATCCACTGAAACATGGCATGCTGATAAGATGAGATCTGATTTTAAAGCCCGTGTGACCCCTTGGCAATTTTCAAATCTGCGCTTGTACTCTACTGCACATCGGCTGACTGTCACAACGGCCCAGGATTTTTTTCAAGAAGCCCCGAGATTTACACCTTCAATTTAAAGATCGGGCATGTTGGACGGCTCTCTTCAATTTCTCGATGTTGCTATGATGACCGAGGTCCCAAAGACCAAAGCTTACCAATCTGAGTTCCTTCGGAACCATGATTGTAATTTCACTATTCAGATCCAATATCTGCCTAATTCCCAATTTCGAGACGCAGGAAAGCCTTCATTTCGAGCTTAGCTGACGATGATTCAATGGCTCTGCCCTAGGTCCATCCGTGGCGGATATTCGATGCTTTGAGCTAAGCTCACCATCTTTATATGTGCAATTTTGCTTGTCAATTGTCCTAATCTTGTCATGATGAATAAGGTCTTGGAGACCGATCGGTCCGTGTTTCAACGAGCCCCTTTGGAGCGATGAAGATATTGAATTTTCTGATCCGATATTTACCACGCCCGCGCCTGCCTGATTCGGAGCACTGGTCTATCTTTGTAACGAGTGCTGTCTGACAATGATTCAATGCCTCTGCCATTAGTTGATCCATGTCGGATGTTTGGTGCTTTGAGATAAGGTCATTTGCTCGGTATGTCCGATGTCATGTTCCTATCTTTTGATGGCGTAATGATGAATAAGGTCGAGTGGACCGATCTGCTTACCGATCTGAGCTCCTTTGGAACGTAACTCCACATTCTGATCTGGCGTTTCCCTAATTCAGAGCATGGGTCTGTCTTTATATTCAGCATTGGCTGACGGGGTGATGCTTTACTGGCGTTGCCTAGGTCGTCCCCAACAGTATTCAAGCTTCTCGCGCAGCCCACATTCCGATACGTTTGATTAGTCACTCATTTTCTTCGACTTATCATGACGAATAACGGTCTGTAGCACTAATCATTTGGTTGAGCTGATGACTTTTCTCGAAGCTATGATCACTTCCTTGGTCAACCACGTCAAACAAGTGAAATAAAAAGTAAAACCAGGATGGTGAAAGACCGGCTACGGAGAAAATTGCTAGCCAAGCATTGTGGACTTCATTGTGGAGCCGGGAAAAGTCTGCTCACCAAAGTCTATTCCCGCGGCTAAATGCAAGGTTCGATCGGGAAGAACACTATCTTGGAATGAAGAGTATTAGAAGGAAATGGAAAGAGTTGAGATGGTGTATCGTATCAATGACTGTGAATCTGTTCTCATGCGAAGAGCAAGGCAGTGGAGAACAATACTGTTTTGATATATGTGAACAAAATGCATTCGATGATTCTTGGCAGCGCGCGAGCCAGGGGACTCACTGAGCTCATAGATTACTTTCTGTGTCCTTCTCTCATCATGAATAAGATCTTTGTTACACCAACACAGCCGCAACCAATGAGGCTGGAGACTGTGCCGGTGGTGAAATCTTAGCCACAATTCTTCTATGATAGCGACTGAGAGGCAAATATGGAGAAGCCAGTGGCTCTTGAGCATCAATGTCATTGAGGCCAATCCCCAAAATTGTCCACGCAGGCCTTCATCCTCATGTTGTGCTCGAGAAGGGTAGTACTTGCTTGCGAGACACATACAGAAGTGAACGGGATCCCCATGGTGACCTCGTCCAAAGTCACCATGACGAAGAAAATGCTTGCTCCAATCTGATCATGAACATACTTACTTTTCAGCTTCGGCGGTGCCTCGTGGAAGTTGTTACAGGGATGTGCAAGTTTGCGTGCCAAAAGCGTTGCGTTCGAAGGCTGGTCTTGTCACTACACCGTCTCTCAACCGGTGGGCTTCCTCGGTCCTGTCAGGTTGAAATTTCTGCGGTCGTGCATATGATCCTAGGTTGGATTGGTGGTGGCATCAACGCATCTAACTGGCTACTCTGCGTGGCCATGCTTGAGTGATACCGTGTGAGCACCGCTCTCGGATGATTTCCTCACCGTCGATGGCAAAGCTTGTGTTAGCTCGTTGTATGAAACTTGTTGGTGGACGCGCCACTTGGGTCGAACACGACCAAGGTATAACCTGCTGGTAGTGTGACAAACATTGAGTCGGAGAATGACACTGAACGATGAAACACCCAAAAGACGGAAGAAAATGGATCTTGCCCGTGATCTCGATTGCCCTATTGATGGTTGAGTACGTCGAGACTGAGTTCAGGTTGTCCTATGATTGGGCTATGAATCGGGCGACACACGCCGCAACACATCTTCTACACAACAACGACATTGATACAGAAGTCTCTAGCTCACAGTGGGGAATAAAAAAAAGTTAAGTAATGTAATAGGTCAAGCTGTTGGTCATGCGAAATCAATTGCGACCGTGATTGATATATCGACATATCAGGCTAGGTCAGGCATGCTGTGTTTAGCTGAAAGAGGAATAGTCTCACCGGAGTAATTTCAGCATCAATCCTTTCGCAATAGCAAGCATAAGTACCAATGGATGAGACTTTTCTGATAAGGAACTAGCGACACCTTATAGGATAAAAAGCTCTGCTGAACATTCAATATTTGACAATTTTCGCGGTTTACTCTTACTACCAAAAGCCACCACCCGCGCATGGGAACCAAGCTCTTTCTATCGAAACCTGTGGCCCTTGATGACAGCGTATGAATACATCCGTTCATGCATCATCTTGATGGTCGTCATATGGTTATGATGAACATACTACAATACTCGATACTGGTTGGAGGCAGGCTCATACCGTGAGATGGTAAGAATACAGGAAGTTGAAAACCATGCCATCAACCCTCGAGCAGAATTGAGCAAAGATTGGACATCGTGGTGAATCGCGTCTCCGCTAGCTTCCCTACCTTCGACAGCTTCCTCATAGCTTTATGGAAGTGTACAGACAAAGCAATAGAAAAACCTGGCAGAGAAAAGCTGAATACGAGTCCCCCAAGCCCATTAAGCAGCCAATTTCTTTCCTTTCCCCTTCCCCGTCCAAATATCATACGCCGAAACCCTAGCTCTTTCCGCGTCCATTGCCTCCTTTATAGCACGTCTTTTCTCCAACTAAAAGCAATCTCAGCAAGAGCCTTCATGCTGCTTTCCGCATAGTAGTTGTTCTCACCATCTTTTTCGTATTGCAATTCTCACAGGTCTCTCCCTTCATTTTGCCAAAATTGCATACCTCGCACTTCCATTGATGGCTTTTGCAAAGCTGCTGTAGATTGTCCCAATCACATTTCTGACTGTGCTTGGGGCATTGGAGGGTGGAAACGGCGGGCGCTTCGAGTCTGCCTGGCGGCATCTTGTGGATTGAGGAACAGAGGGTGGTTGATAAGGTGGTCAATCAATGAGATTCTCGGTCTTTCTGGGCAAAAAATCCATACTCCAAGGCTTTATGTACGGAACTCTCATGAAGGGACATCGATATGTAAGTGCACGAGTCCCGTCTATGACTAAACCGAGAGGTGACAAAGGGAATGGCCTTCATACTGCTAGTACCTCTGTTTGCAGTAGACCACTGAGCTCTTGTGAACCACCATTATTAGGCCAATGAACATTGCGAATGGATTTCACCGCACGCAGCTGGAAAGTCCCACGCTTATTCTACGCGATCAAAGATTGGGAGCTCGACATCTGTTTTAAGGAGGTCTTCGCTTTCGCTGATGACCCCGCCAGCTCCAATCCAATCCTCATAGTCTTCAATTTATCATCCGCGAGCCCATTTGCTCTGTCGCTCTTCAAATACTCACACCAACACAACTTCCTCACAAAGCTCTTTATCTTACGCCTCTTTCTCTTACAAGCAGTCGGTAGGATTTTGATTCGAGGCATCCAATCAGCACGAAAAGTAGAGCACGACTAGTAGCCCACTCATCCACAAGTTTATCAGCTTCTGTTATCATTGAACTCCAATGGATGCCTTTCGATGCGAAGCCGAGCAATTCCGTGCTAGTCAGAATGTAGGTCCACAAGCGTACTTAAGAAATTCCAAGCCAACCGCTTTCTCGAAGAGCTGCTTAAGCCTCAGCAACTCGGGGGTAAAGGACGTATCATTGGCACTGCATTCATTCTCACCATCATGGTATACCCGAATCCACATCCACGGCGGTCTATCTCATTGCAGAGTCAGCCATGTACCGTCGTTTGGAAGACCGAATGTTCTTTAACAAACGATGATGAGAGGCATACACAATAGATTGAGAGCAACAGAGGTTGCGTGAATAGAGCACGTCGAAGAAACATGGTTTGTCTGCTCGACAAACAATCTATCACCGGAATAAGTGCTTATCGAACGAGAAAGCCTGAGGCATAAACCGAGGACATGGCTGCAACCGGCTCGGAGCTTGGGAGTTACTTTGTCTCTGACATACGATTTTTTGCCTTGAGCATTGATTGATTGAGTGAAGAATGAGCGTCGGCTCAGTCAGGTGGTAATCGCAACGATTGTCTATTTATGGAAACTCAATGAATGTGTAGTTGTCATAGGCGTAAAGGGAAGGCTCGGTGGCTGTTGGTTCTAAGGCTGATTGTGAGATATTCCAGTAGCTCTTTTCAATGTTTTGTTGGCGAGGTGCTGTTTTGCCATATTACCCCTGAATCAATTTGTGCTTTGATAGTGAAATACTTGTCGATATCAAGCGGGATCTCGAGATGATTCAGATTTTCCAACATGCGTATAGAAACATACATCGGAAGACTGGGGGCTGCCAAATACTGCGTAAAGGCTGCAGGCTAGAAATCACATACATACAAAGCCTGGACCGCTTCATTGGTAGGACTCCCTGATGTTGACTGAATTATTGGAGTCATAAGTCTAGAAAAATACAAATACCGCGAGACTAAGACAATCTCTGTATGACCCCTTTCTTGAACCGCAGCAGACAATAAACCGCCCTCCTGAACATACAATTCGCCTATCCCACCTACAAATCGATACCAGATTGTCCAATGCCCCCTGGAAACTATTGCTCGATCACTTCTGAAATTTTATTGATGTTGACAAGAAAAAAATGGACGTTTCCTGGTCTGGCCACTCGAAACCTGACCCGCATCACGAGACCTTGCTCTCCAATATTCAGAAAGGAGATTGTTTGCTCTCAGAGCCTATCTCCTAGCCTTGCCTAGGAAGACGTCCATCACCGATGGAGCGGTCTTCTTCCTAGTTTTGTCCTCCTCTTTCCTTTGGCGAGTGGCAAACAACTATCAGAATATTAGCTGTCCAGAATCTGGCTCATGTGGAGCAGTTGGTGCTCACATCTCTTGAGCTGTTACACCCTCTGCACCCCGCGCCAACCATAACGCTCCAATCACAAGTTCGACATTTGTATTGATGCTTTTTGCAATATACCCTTTTCTTGTCCCAATCGCAGTTTTGACCAGCCATAGGACAGTGATGGGTAGTCCTTCCACTTTTCTTGGGAGGAGGCATATTTTGGGTAATAAGCTTATATGATGGACGCGCAGTAGCAGAATTATATGTATATTGGTAAATACGCTGGAAAAGGACCTTTCGAACGATTCTTCTGTGGAAGGTCTCTTGGGGGTGACTCGAAGGAAAGGAACAACAGGCACGAGTGCCTCGAGAAATACCTCGACATAACCTCGGAGTAACAAGGGTGTTCTTTGTACTTCAAAGCGAGTTCGATCGCAGAAAGAATCGAGGCGCATGCGTAATCTGCGACGTGAGTCGTCTGCAAAAGAAATGTGACTATACCGCTTGCGACGATACTGTTTGTCGTAGGAACATGCTGCATTCGAACGAAGGTCCTGCCTCCGCACAGGGGCTAGTACACCAAAGGAAAAATGAGAATTCATATGTCAGGCTCAATGGATTTGAACAAAGCGTTATCGACGTCGTTGAGCCAAAATTTCATCCTATCTTTCTTGTGTCAGGATTGCTCCAAGAGCTATAAATTGGTTTCTTTGGCATTAGCTCTACTCAGACAGGCCATACAACCGAGTGCGGTGACGTCCCCACCAGCCTTCCTCGGAAATCCAGTTCCAGAATTCCATCTTATACTAGAGTAGCAAGCGTCTTCTTGGTCTATTATTAAGCCTTAGCCGGAATGTTCCACCGCGTTCGAAGCTGAGCTTTTGAAACTCTCGCCGTCTTTTGCCTCGTCGTTGCTTTCTTTTGTGTGGGATTCATACAACTCTTTCCAGTCATCCAAGAGCCTATCGACATGCTGCATGTCCGTATCCGAGCCCATACCGCTGTGAGCAAATTTGAACAGGTCTCTTGCCAATCGATACTCTGGAGCATATGCATATTGAAAATACCAGTCACCAATAGTCTCTTCGAATATGCGCTTTATTTCTCGCTGTTCGGGAGTAGTAGGAATGTCGTTGGCTTTCCTCTCATCCTCCTCCTCTTCCGTATCCCACGCCCATAGCCACATTGGTGGGACGCAAGCGACGAATGTTGGTGCAAAAACAAGGCTGTCCCAGTCTAGAATCCCTGTTATACTCAGAGACTTGTCGGGGTTGATATCTGCCATAATGTTTCTTGGTGAAGCATTCAAGTCGCGGTGGCAAAGACAATTTTCATCATCTCCCAAGAAACCTAGTTCTTCCATCTGCTTCGCCATGTCGGCAAGACGGTCGTAGTATTTGAACCAACCTATTGAGGTAGGGTCTTGACGTAAATTGAAGGCATTCCAACGTCCAAATTGTGCTAGCATAAAGTGGTAGGTCGTCTCTCCGAAGGGTTTCCGTCCTTGAAGGTCAATCTTCCAGTCTGTCTTGAAAGGGCGAGCTTGAAAGAATGGTGCCTTGGTGTTCAGATCCAATTCCAACGCCAGGCCATCATTCCAGTTGAGCTCGAAATGGCGGACCGAAAAGGTATCGCAATCTCCGTTTGTGTTTGAAGCTTCTATGTGACCAGGGAATGGATGAGTCACTTTGTGCAACTCCAGCAGCGTTTCGGCAAGCACTTTCGCCACAGTACATTTTTGCTCGTGGTTTAGGCTAGGAAACCAGCAGGGACCAGTCTCGCCTTGTAGGTCATCTCCAGAGATACGGGTTTGAATGACGTAGCGTTCTTTCAGAGGATTGTTCTCTGTGTAATCCACAAACTTGACCTCAGGCACTGGTATTGTAGTGTGACTTCGAACAAATCGTATCGCAGCGACTTCATGGTCGTGTCGAGCGTATTCGAACCTTGGTATTCTCAAAACCAGTCGAGTGGGCGTCTCGCTCTCAGGAAATCGCGTCAAACCAATGACACGATTGAAGCTTCCCCCACTTAATCGTTCGATCAGCAATTCCTTGGATGACAAGGCGTGCCGAGAGGGGAGGCTCCGATCCTTTGCACGCAGTCTACCAACAATGAAATTGCTGCGTGCACCAAGAATGCGTTCAACGCGAGATGGGTTTTCAGGAGGAGACCATAGTTGATGACAGAGCTCTCTGACCTGCTGACTAAATTGATTGAAAGGAACGTGGTGGAACTGCTCTGTGGAAGTGCGGGAGATGATCGAACTATTCGAGCTGGTCGCTTCAGTCCGTGAATCTGTTGGCTGCTTCGATGGTACATTTGCCGGTCCAGATGTTGTTGGGCTTGCATTCTCAGTAATACCTACCACGCTTCCATCCATCTCTGGAGATTGGACTTCGTCCTCACAGCTAGATCGACAATAGCAAAATATTGTCCGATCGAGAGTGAAGATGAATCTCACGGATATGAAGAAGAGGACGTTAGCGACCTGAAGTTGAACCCGCAGAAGCAGACTGTAGTACAGATGATTGTTGACGTTTTCGTCATAAGTCAGCGAACTAAAACGTCCCTTGGAATGCAAGTATGCGGAAAGCGCAAACGGACTACTGTTTGCGGACTTCTAGGACTTCTAGGCCTCAAGCAGCGCCGTCTGAATGCCATGATGGGACTAGTAGGCGTGCTGCCAAGGAAGCCACGACAGAGCGCTGTATCTCAATAACGGCATGATTATGGAAGCTGGCTGGTGCTCATTAATGCGGAAATCCACCAATCGAAGCTCCTAAGAACTCAAGGAGTGGGCGTTGGCTTTAGTTCTATGCAATTTCCGGGGAATTCTCGCGGCTCGGCCAATCACGCGATCATACAGCAACATCAACCCAGTTGTCAAGTGCTAATGCACGTACAAAACTTCTCTTCATGAGCTACCTTATGGAAACGATCTTGATGATGTTTCTCTTCGTAACTCTGCACTACTGACTAAGCTCGGAGAAAAGAAAGGTGGCTAGGATGAAATATTTCGGTTCCTCCACGATTTGGTGCATAGAGTCCAGGACAGAGTGAACCAGGCTCTGCGCTTCTTCGAACGACGTCTATGAGAGGTCTCGTCATCGTTACATTGAGCCGAAAGCGCAGACAAGTATTTTGATTTGCGCGAAGAGAAAAGCTTCGCGTGCACCCACTGTCGGGCTTCTTGAAGATGGACGCCAATGCCACACCTCGGGTGCACACCTGTGCACAACTCTTGCTGCAGGAATCTAATACTTTGGCAGTTTCGATGATCATCCTACGGTGAACATACAATGATATTCCATTTCTCCCAACAAACATCGTGCATCATCGCTCTCTACATCACCTCACCGTTTATGCCGACTAAGTCTCTATGGAACATCCACCATTTCGATTCACACCTGGGAAAGTACTTCACTGCGTCATCACTCCTGCACAGCAAATGTCTATAACCTTGGCAATTAGGACAAACCGTATCAGGGCGTATTCTAAGGGGCCAGAAATCCTGCGGGCCTCATAGTAATACACCAGACAGACAAACAATCTTTCAAATGTTCCGCACAGCATATGTTGGAACTAGAAAACCCAGAAAGGATGATTCCCAAAAGCTGATCATTGCCCGGAATCCTAAGACAAAATGACTCATAACTCAAGCAATTTTTCCTGATGCGAGAGACTATCGATTCTAGAATGAGAATCAGACTCGGTGACAAGATCGTATGGAGAACCATCTCTCCACCCTTTTCTATCCCTCATTGTCGTACCGGGATTGCGAATAAGCTTCGCTCGAGGTTGTACGGCCGGCCACAGCCTCTTTTGCATTTTCTACTCAAACAGCTTAGTAACTTCCTAGCATTTTATTCGTGCGCCAAAGCTTACCTCTTTGATTAAAACACAGTTTGGAAATTTTTCGTACACGAGAAAGGCGCAACCCTGATCTCTACAGGTGTTTTCTTTGCAGATAGTTTGATGCCTTAGGCAATGCCTTCTTTTCAAAATCGTAGATTTGGTGGCTTCACTTTCGAACGAGGTTCGTCTTTGTTAAATTCGTATAGTAATTGTCTTGCTCCTGCACGGCCTAGAGACAGCGTACATGATGAACGCATCACTCAAAAGTCCTCACTCAATTTCAGAATGTTATCGTCGATGAACGGACACAATTGAAGCCTTCGATCTTCTGCTCAATCAATGAACTTGAGATTCCAGCTCCCCCTGAGAATCATTTCCGTCTTCCAGGGCTACAGATTTTGGAGAAGCCGGGTCGCTTCGAGACTCGTTATTTTCAAATCCGACTTTGTATAGGTCCTCCCAATCATCCAGTATCTTTTTAATCTCATTCACGGACCAACTGGAATAATTCCCATACAGTGCGATCTGGAATAGCCTCCGTGCCAAACCGTATTGGGGCTGGTAAGCAAAGCGAATGTACTCGTCGCCCACTGTAGCCTCAAATAGACTTTTGACTTCTAATAGCTCCGGATCTTTTGGCTTGACGTCCGCGTTTGTCTCCTCTGCCATGGCATCTTCCGGGAACTGTTCGTCTTGCCAGAGCCACCATGGTGGACGGCAAGACACGAACTTGGGGGCAAAAAAGGTACCATCCCAGTCTAAGATTGCAGTAATTTTGATGAAATCGTCAGGGCCTGTTTCGACCATGATGTTGCGAGGGGCAAGATCCATATGGGTTAGACAGTTGTGGTTTTTATCAAATATGCCAAGTCTGTTCATTGCAGATACAACATCGGTAAGCCGGTGCATTTGATCATTCCATAGAATGCTTATTGGGCTGGACTGCAACTCCTCTGCCCTCCAGCCGCCAAACTGGCTGGCAAAAAAGTGAAAAGTGTCTTTCTCATACCAATACTGCAATTTTTCATTGTCGGCTTCTAGTGTCTTTGAAGTGGCCTGTTTCACTTTCCATTCAAGATCAAACGGATGCCTGATGTCGAAAGGGCAGACAGTGAACGCCTGGACTCCATCATCTTTCGTGGAGGCTTCGATAAGTCCAGGAGCTGGATTTTTGATCTTTTGTAGTTCTAGAAGCAGGAGACCAATTTCTTTCGCCATCGTACACCACTGTTTGTGGCTTATGCCATTGCGGATCGCCGTTTCAAAAGAAAGTCCAGGGATACGATTCTGGACAACGTAAGGCCCCTTCAATGGATTTTCTTCCGAAAAGTCGAAAGCCTTTATCTGTGGTACCGGTATCGCAGTGTGATGGCGAATGTACTCCAGCGTAGCAACTTCTCGATCTGGTCGCGAATCCCATGCGTTTCGAGGTGTTCTAAGTACAAGGACAATTGGGTTTTCGCCTTCGGAACCAATGATTTTGACTCCGGTTATGCGGTTGAAGCTACCCCCAGCCATATGCTCGATTTCGAAAGCCTTGGGAGGCGAAGGAGGCCATAAGAAACGACCGAGTTTCTTTGAGCGTAGGACACCAAGAAATCGGTTGTTGGGACCTCCTAAGAGTCGCTGGATACCGTATTCTTTTGCCGATGGAGGCCACAGTGAGTAGCAGAGCTGTCTGACTTTTACGCTATACTCGGCAAAAGGCGATTATTCGTATCTAATAGTCGAAGTCACAGACGGAGGGCGAAATGAAGAATTTTTGGAAGTTGTGGAGGTTGGTGGGGACACCTTTTCTGCATGGTCGGAATCCTCCGCTGGATCATTTCCCGTTGTCGAGACTCCCACTAGGGGTGGTACTACAGCTTCTGCGATATTCGTATTGTCTGGTACACGATTAGCATCATCAGAACGGCGATGTGGCGTGCTGTCTGATTTGTTGGCAGACATTGTTGATGATCTTCGTGCCGATAGCGAAAGGTGGAGAGGTAAGGGCAGAGAAAGGGGAAGAGTCTAGTAGTGAGAGCCAAGTTCAATGGCTTTTCATGACGGATTTGATAAAATGCATCAACGGGCAAAGAAGAACATTTCGGCGGCCATCAAAGCCTGTTTGCTAGACTCGTGCCCGCAACCGTCACTAGATCTAAAATAGTTTCCAAGTGCTTTGTTCGTGGAATGTTAACGTGGCGAAGCCGAGATAAAATTGCCGCATCCGATAAAAAGAGTATTACCGGTACTGTAGAAGGAATACTTACGGGACCACATTCATGGCTCGCCAAGCAAGTGGTAGATTTACTCTGACGCAGAGATGTCTTGATTTTGTGACAGTATCGTTAATTCAAGAGCCGCCGCTTAATCTATAGGTCTTCCTATATTACTGTGAGTCGAATTTGCGAAATCAGGTTTAGCCAGAGGATGCCTAGTGAATCAGCTTCGAGATGAGATTGCAACATCAACCACGAATGACTTTCATGACTCTAGACAGGGCGTGCAAGACCTACCACTTATGGAACCTTGATGTTGTATGTGTGACCAGCAAAACCAGTTCGTCTGCCAAAGGCATTTCAGTCCACTGAAGATGGTGGATTGCTGACACCTACGAGTATTCATTGTACTTTTTGTGAGCAGCTTGTTCAAGATGAGACAAGCAATCAGTGTATTCGTCCAAGACATTTGTCCTGCACTGAGGATTCCCCTAATGCAAGAAGCCGAGGTAAGTCACGGCGCAAAGTTTAGCATCGTCACCTTAACAGCCTCCCAATTGAGCATTTCTGCTCGTGGTTGGGAGCTCAGAGCGCGTGCTTTAGCCCCTACCCAGCGTTTTTTCCTAGGAAATTGGGAGGAATGTACGGAAGAATGCAAGCGTATTGCATCGTGCATACATGGTCATGGATGGCCGTCCATCATGTAAAACCATGAGTGATTCATAGCCCGATGGTAGGCACATCTAATTATTGATCTTGTTGGCCTGAGGCCTTGAGCATGCGGAAATGCGTGTTTGACAGGAGCGCGCCGATCCGCAAGATAGTTCTAGGGCTGTAGGCTAAGACATCGATTAGGTCAGCCTGTCTATATAGGGCTGAGCGTATAATTTTCTGATTGGCTGCGATGGACAGCTCAAGGCTACAATTGACTCAATGTTCCCAAATAAGTACTCAAGATCAGATGATAGTAACAAGATGGTGTAAATTCAGATGAGCGGAAAGACGGACTGGTTCCCCGAGGCGCCGCCTCGTTTTCCTTCCCCACGCTACCCTCTGTGTCCAATCGTTGTTGCTGCCTGCAGCTAGTTTCTGCCTTGCGGCCTTCGGTATAGATGGATATCAAGATAACGAGATCAAATGACTCAATCAACATCATGAAACGCTCAGATGACTCCGATTCCCAGCCAGACAAGTCCCCGTTTCCGATCCCAAGATCCTCCTGTGTTCGTGACAGTCATGCCTGCATGACCTTTGCGTAGTCCTCCAATTCCCTCGTCCAATGCGTATACCATCACCCCTCATGCTGGTACCAGCCCAGCCAGTCCTCCCCATCCGATGCCCTTGGCGTGACTTCATGACGCTGTCAACGATCGTGCGCTCTGTCGTAAGTGAGTTGAGTAAAAGTCGAGTATCGCAATTGCGAAGCGTTGCCTCGTAGTCGACCAAAACTTGTAGGAAATGTGCAGTATAGGAAATCAGTGCCGACGCTATCATCCAGATGATGTTGCTATTGTAATACAGGTCCTAAGGCAGGGCGCACCGCGCCCCAAAGGCGCTTGCCGATGTCCTCATGGCGATTCGCCATCTTCTGTCCTCACTGCCAGTGGCAGTTCCACTTTCTGTGGTCCTCCAGAACTTATATGCTGTCCAAAAGTTGCTTCCGTCACCGACGAAAACTTCCGTCTGAGTTGCGGCCTGAACTGTGTCTGCTGCCGCTCGCGTAGCCAGAGTCTGGATAGGAGTACTGTTGAGCGGACGTCGAGCCGGTCCTCGAATGCCTCGAGCACGTGTAGCCGACTAGGACCTCCCTTGTCTTCACTTCATGGCCTCGGCGGCCATAGGCCGGGCAGGCATCGACTTGATGACTGTGGTAGATGCAACGGCAGACCGCGTAGCGCTCAATTATCTTGATACACATGTTGGCGATGGCGGCAATGGCGTGCTTAGTGATGATTCGCTTGGTAGAGGCTGACTGATGAATGTTGTTGTGAGAAATGGCGCCTGATCGCTTGGGCCGTGATTATAGCAGGTATATAAGATATTGTTGGAATAGTGGTTCGTTGTAATTTAAGTGGCGAAGTTGAAACGAAAGGCAGACATCATCAATTGAACGAGGGTTATGAGGGTAGCCTGCAATGACGCATAGGGGATATGACACAGAGAACGTCACGGGCCAAGTAGGACGCTGAATCTATATAAAGGACCTATCTGTGTGGTACAGGACCGATACTGAGAAATGCACCAAAGAAACGGGGCACATCAGGCACCGAAGATGACTAGGCATCCTCTGCCAAATCCCTCGCGCTGTCCGGTAGAGGGACAGGCAACGCTTAAGAATTCATTACATAGGAGAAAGAAGTTCTAGAAAAGACATGTCGAGAGCGCCGGAGGCTCTAAGAGAAGATGTGGTTTAGGGTTTCCTGGGATGACTAGGAGATGACTCCAAGTCGATGAGGGTTTGACCAATGAGCTGCGGCTGAGGCTTTGAATCTTCATACCACCAGTGTGGTACTGGGAGGATGAGAGCCATGGCTTCGGGCCTTGCCAGGTCTACCGGATTACGCAATTGGCCTATTTCCTCCGGGGAGGATCCGGGAATCTGAAGATCTCTGACTTGTGGGTGCTATCTCACGACGGGACATCCGGGATAAACGCACCAAAGAATGTTTAAACCGCGCCTACTGCAGCTGCATTAGTGCCTCCTGTCTGACACCGGGTAGACTTGCGAGCTTCTGTATTAGAATAGCAACCTCGTGGTGGCCTGAAGTCCTGGGTGAAGGCAGACGCTGGCCGTTCGGAGGCGCAGACGTTGACTAGCGCCAGCTAGCAACGGCGATTAACCATGTGGAGACTAGCTGTGTCAGCTGATGCCATCTTCCTTCATGAAACCCTGATCAATGAAGAGCCTCACAAAGAGGCCCCCAAAGCTCGCATTTGCCCATCTTGCGTAGTGATGACAGCTAGAGTGAGCCAGGGAGCGACAATCAGGAGCACGTATGATGAGATGTAACGTCCGTGTCGATGCCGCGAATTCAATCTTCACCGTGCCCTTTTGATAGGTAACGAGAGGACAGAACGTGATGAGCCTGGAGAAAGACTACCATTGAGCGTAGGACCCTGCTGTCGAAGAATCCGAGGAAAATTGAACCATTCACAAGTTTCTGCAGAGGGTTATGGCTCGTAATGAGACTGCTGTTGTCCTTTTGCGGACACTGCTTGCTGTATCAAGGCAATGATTGGACAAAGAACCATGAGCGTTGATGGACTAAGAAGACAGTCATCGCGAACATGTCTCTGCAGGGCTCTTCGTTGCGACGGACTCTTACTATTCCTGCTTAGAGTCCTGCAGCTGAAGCCTGAAGGTTGGGACAAGGCAGATTTTCTTATTCCGCGTTTCCTCCCACCAATCAGCTGCACAGCCCTGTCAATCCCTTCAGCCTTAGAAGGAACAGGATCTTTTCTGACACCTTAGTCCTCAATCCTTTCTTTAGACGCATGAAGAACCGATCACCTGATGAAGATCTGTGCCAAATAGAGACCGGTAGCAGAACGTAGAGGCCGAACGCGGTCGCATGGCACTTTGGCAGTAGGCTCTCATAATTAGACATTTGCGCTTGAAGTTTACAGCCTCACATACTACCACCACAGAATCGGTGCGGCCGATATCTAGGTCCTACAACGTATTCTTATCGCTCGAAAAATTCTCCGATGTCTTGAGTCCTGCGATCATCGTGCTGGGTTCTCCAGGAGGATTTCTTGAGCCTCCAAGCGAGCGGAAGTCCTGTGAGAAAATTACCATGTCACGGATTTCTGACAATAGCATCTCCAATACACATCGTTGACCAACCAATGGACTGAGCAACCTTGATCAGCTCGATTTCCTTCTTGAAAATGCCTCTGCTTGTTCGTGCCATCGTAATTCGTAATCGCTCTATCGTAATCTCGACCCATCGAGCCGTTGACTTAATCTCGTTAATCTCGTTGATGTCTTGGCATCCTAACGACGAGTATTCCAACCTCTTAGACTTCTTTAGGCTTCCATTGGCTAAGAGTAACGTCTTCTCATGGTGCCATTGGCAGAAGCCTTCAGTGAAATGACAGTCTATAGCGTCTTGATGACCTCTGATGAGTAGACTCTTTGCATGGTCTCCTTGTGGGTCTTGAAAACTATGAGCAGTATTAAAGACTCGCGGGGGTTTACATCATCACCGACCCCTGGATCTGTCTTATCGCCTCGAGACCACTGTTCGCTTACGGTGCTGGCTTTACGTCACCGGATTCTCCTCAGCGTTATGCCATATTAGTAATCTTATGCCTTTATGTATGGCTCATTCTCGCAATTTTTTCTATATATATACAATCTACGGGCTTCGTAGCGGGCATCATCGGAGGCGCTACCAATAATCTGCCCCTGGCCTACTTCGACCCCTTGATATTACGGAAATGAGCTTTCGAAGACCGGCGCGCTATATTTGCAACTGCATCCAATAATGATATAAAACTTGATAAGCATACATCGACGGCAAAGGCCCCACCCGTTGATGAAGATGACACTATAGCGTCACGTTTTGCCTTTGGCAACGAAATTCGGGGCACAGTCCGCGGGCCAGGCACATCCTGGGAGGTCAAAGCCGTCCCACATTTTTCGAAGAGCGATCCTCAATGGGTTCCATCACCTCTTCTATTAATAGCCTGGAGACTGGCAATCGTTCTTGGATGCTACTTCCTCAATGACTATGTCATCGACGTGGGAGCAGGTTTGAACAGGGAGTTACTGCAGCCGTCGCATGTCTCTTTCTTTACCAGAATGGACCGTATCACACCCGATGAAGTCTGGATGAGAATCATAGTCAATGTCACCTTTTGGATGAGCGGCTACTGCGTTCTGCGACTACTCTTTACTATTCCAGCAATCGTCGCTGTCTGCTTCAATCCAAATTCAGTGGGAGAATGGCGCCCTGCATTCGGTTCCATTCTCGATGCGTTTACATTGCGAAAATTCTGGGGGTGGGTCTCCTTCATATCAAGCCACCCTCACCTCTGCCACTCGAGCTAACACATGATTGCAATGAAAGCGAATTCTGGCATCAGAATCTCCAGATCGTTTTCTTCATCTCTGGCTGCTTGCACAGTGTGTCAGATATGTCCGCTTCGCTTCCCCCTCGCGATTCAGGCGCTTTACGTTTCTTCTGTATGCAAGCTCTCGGCATTATGCTCGAAGATGGGTTTCAAAATATGTTTTACCGCGTTGGAGGCCAGTCAGGATTCCTATCAAGAGCAATAGGCTATGTGTGGGTATTGCTGTTCCTGTCATGGTCGATAGCTGTGTGGCAAAAGAAGGAGGATGTTGTGTTCAAGATGAGCGCGCTCCGTTCGTTGGGCCCACCCAACTAGTCGTAGGTTTCCAGCAGTGTGACCAAGCCATCAGATCGGGATCTTTGAGTCTCCAAAACTGTTCTCTCTATCAAAGCAAGCAGCTTTCCTAATTGCAACGAACCCTCGGCGTCGATCTCCCAGCTGACTTCTTAGCAAGCCGTCAGACGTTTAGCAACCTCGTTGCTTCCGAAGATTTGATCTCAATATTGAGGTTATGCTAGAAGCATCATAAGGCGCGCTCAGTAGTGAGGCATAGGGGCTCATTACTTGCAAGCAATTTCTGGCCGATGCTGGAGTGGCCGAAGGTGCACCGAGTCCGTTTGCGCCCGCAATTACATAAGGCGCTGCGACCAGAGTTTGACAGAGTCATGACGAAGGCGTGGATGCTGCTCGGACTGTCACATACGAACAGGCAAAATGCTCAGTCAAATTCTTCATAATCGCTATCTTTATTCATGAGATGCCCATTAGATTTTCCAATTCCTCTGGACTTAGTGTACTCCTTCTCCTACTTCCTTTCAGTTTCTTAGTCACGCCTTGTTTTGATATAGTCTTTCTCCTTGCCTTACTCTCCTCTCGTATCCGTGCTTCTTCGGCTTCGGCTTGTGCACGGTCCAATTTCTGCTGGACAGTCCGAGCAGGAGAAAGGGCTTGGGGTTGCTTCTGTACAAGTCACGGAGTCAGTAACGAGGTATTTTCGAGCCACTGCTGCCTTGATCGCTTACCTGCAGTGGTATACGTGATTTTACTTCTGAGGGGCTTGCCTGTGGAGCCTTAGACATTGAAAATTCCAGCAAATATGGATCATCTTCTTCCATGATGGCCTTGCTATTCTCCTCCTCTATCGGCTCAAACGAGACTTTACGTGGAGACAGAGCGGGTCTGGCATTAGCGTCTCTAAATCTGAGGGCTCTGTCTGTGGCTTGTATGTCCAGATCCACTCCGCTGATCTGCTCGGCCTCAGGGCTAGAAGGTGCCTCGGCGTTGTCTTGCAAGTCTTGCAGAATAGCGGATTCGTTTGCATCTACAACGGCATCCTCATCTGGCCTCAGCAGCGAACAATCTTGCGCCTCTCGTACTGCTGGTATCTCTGAGCCAAGCTCCATTCCAATTTTCAGATCATTCAAGTTAATGGTGTCGCCTGTATCAACCATCCTTTTCTTCCATCCATCCAACAAAGTCATTGCTTCTTTCCACCGTGAAGCCATTTTCTCCCAGCCATCCCTCAATCTGTGAATCTCCTCTTCTCGAATTTCGACCTCTTCCAATGGGACGAATGAAGGATTGGTCAGAAGGCCTCGGAGGTGCTCTAAGACCTCGTCTGTGCTGGTGGCTAGAGCCTCGTAGGATGGAGGGCCGCCCATAAGACCGTTGACGTTGTCCAGTCCCTCCACACTACCAGAACACTCCGACCCTTGTCCTGAGTTCGGCAACCCTTGCAAGCTCCTTAAAGTCGCCAATGTACCTCGCACAAGGCTAATCAGAGCATCATTCTCATCACTCAAACCTTGGCTCAACTGTGTCAGGAATTCCGTTGTTTCTTGCTTCAATGAATACTCCGGGCTATCGAGATCTGTTCCCATGCCGCCGTTTCGATTTGCCTGCGGTCCTTTGCTGAGGCCTGGGGTCACTATGACTACGCCGACCTGCCCACTGTTGCCATCCCTTCCTCTCCGTCCTTCAAGATGCCGCTTCAGCCGTTGAAGTTCGCCGTCTCGTCGCCGGAGGTCGGTGGCGCACTGCGCCCTGATCTGTGCAACGGATCCCTTCAAACGGGCCATTTCTTCCCTGAGTGCTCTATTCCGAGTTTCTGCGCTCCTCCGCGCTGCGCGAGCTGCGCGCTCTTGCGCCGCTGTCAACGCTAGCTGTCTGTCGAGATCTGCATTACGGGTTTCAAGCCGTGCGATGGTTTGAGTATGCTGGGTTGATGAGGTCCGTAGGTTTTGTAGATTTTGTGAGAGGCTTGCAAGGGTATCCGATTCACGCTGGATCAATGCAAATTAGAGACAGAGCGCAGGAGGTCAAAGTAATAAGACAAAAGTGTTACCATACATCTCGTCGTAGGATCAGATCATGCACTAGATTCATGACTTGTGACATTGTCGCATCCACGCCTCCATCTGCCTCCTCTGGGGTCGCAAATTCAATGGGATTGCCATTTCGTAGAAGACCCCGAGACAATAGTAAGTTATTAATGTATGCGGATGCTGTCTTTCGGCTTTGGGGATCCATTTGCGCAATGCGACAAATTTGCCAATGTAGTTGACTTGAATTCCTCACAGGAAGCGAGATGTAAACAAAGGCTAATGGCAAAGTCCGCTAACGAACGAATAAACTTTCGCGGCTTCTGATTGGCGCGACGAGCGCGTCCGAAACCAAGGCGATCTTCAACATTTTGTTCTTTAGCCTTGAAGCAGCTCTCTGCAACTGCTTTTGACCTGCCACAATGACAGCACTGCAGTTACTGTCCTTCTCTAGCACGACTGGGTAGAAGATTAAAGAGGTGTATACTTGTCACTGGCAATCTATGGCTTAGGCTCCTGGTGGCAGCTACACTGTACAAGCTGCCTCCCTCCTGTGGAACCATTGCTGGCCAGACAATCACGATGTCTGGATGGACCGTTCCTCTCTCTTCAAGTTCTCAAGCTCCGTCTACGCCTGGGTCGGGTCAGCGATCTACGAATATTTTTGCAAACTTACCGAATGGCTTTACGAAGAGTCCACTCGCTCCAAACCCGTCTACAACACCCGCTGGCCCTCCTCCATCCTCAGCGGCTTCCTTCACGCCTGCTGACCCACCACCTTCGTCAATATTTGCCAGCTCTCAGCTAGGATATGGAAAGACATTGTTCAAATCAAAGAGCTCCCATGGCGCCAACACAGGCTTGCGAAAAGGCACCAAACCTCTCTACACAAACACTATAGACCAAAAGAAGTTGGCCCGCTTTTTGAACAAAAGCGCCGATTTTGATTTTGGAAGTAGTACTGAAGATTTGACGAAGAACACCTTTGGCGTGCCGAGCAGCAGCCCGCCCCACGGGCCGCCAAGTGATGTAGAAGAGGAGTCTTACGAGGATGAATCTGAGGTCTTTGATGAGGAAGCCGATGCTGAGGGATCGGAAGAAGAAGGCACAATGAATGTCGACCAGGGGTCTATCAGCCACTTGCTCGACCCTGGTTCGGTATCCAACGGATCATTGAAAAATGGAGAATCAGTAGCATTTGGATCAGAATTTGGATCATCTATCATGGACGCAAACCCACGAGGTACCAAGAGGACACGAGGAGGTTCTAGGATATCTAATGCCTTACCACGTAATACAGAAAAGACATCAGAATCACACGGCGAATCAGATATTTCCAAGATAGCAAAAAGTACGGCTGGACGTTTTGGTATCGCTAAGCTGAGAGAGCGGGACGATTTCATTGTTGGGACGGAAGCTATAATCAAGCAAGACCTGTATGGTTCCGAATTGTTGGGTGGGGGACATCATCAGCCTCTACATGCTGGGCTTCCTAAAGCATCGGAAGCACTGAGCAATTTCTGGTGGTCAAGTTCCGATCAAGACTTGGCAGGGTTTCCTCCGAAGGAAGAGACCTTGAAGGGCATAGGACCAGAAGAGAGTGCGCCGCCTGTGCATAAGGCGATTTATCTCGGTGCTTTACTATTACGGCTTCGTCATCCTCCTACTGCCAAAGGCAAGCAGAGTCTCGCGCTCGCACGCTTGACCCGATCTTCCCTCCATCGGAAGCCTTCTACGCCCGAGCATACGCCGCCGAACCCTACCGCCTTTCCAAAAGTTCTTCTCGATTGGCTGAACGAGTATCAAGATCCTTACGGGCTGTACAGCAACGATATTGAGTCGCACCAGCCCAATCCGACTGCTCACAAGGACTATTGGGGCATTCTGTACTCATTCACACTGCGGGGAAGGCTTTCTGGTGTGATCAATCTGCTCAAGAAGTCAAATTTTATCCACGCAAAGACAGCCATGGAAGACAGGAGAGATGGCCAAAGCTATAGTGTCGTGCAAGTCCGCAATATCGAGCGAGTAATCAATAGGGCCATTCAAGTCTTGGAGCATTGCCCGGCTTCACAAGAGGACGACTGGAACATTACTGGGAATGAATGGATCATGTTCAGGAAGCGAGTTGAACAAGCACTCACCGATCTTGCTACGTTTGCAGAAGGTCGTGATCGTGAGATGGACCCTACAGAATCTACTTTCGAGGCATCGAATTTTGGCCTCCGGGGTACAACCATGGATCTCAGCCAGTCCGCTCGAAGAGCTGAAAGCCGAGTGCCATGGACTGTATATGGAAACCTGAGAACCATATATGGGATAATACTTGGGAGAAAAGAGGAGATCCTGTACATGGCGCAAGACTGGGTTGAGGCCACTATCGCCTTGACAGCGTGGTGGACTGGTGACGATGACGAAGACATGCATGTCAAAAGGGTGCCCTTGGCTCGACAGTCTCTCGGAAAATTAGAATCACACGGTATGCGTACTGTGGATGTCAATCCTAACGCTGCTTATCTGCGGCGGCTGGCATCTGCTTTGAAACGCGTAAATGCTGAAGGCTCAGCACTCGCAGTCAATACAATGAATCCTGTTGAAGTAGGCTTGGCTTCTGTGTTCGAGGGTAGTATCGAACTCGTGGTGGGCCTGCTAAGAGCATGGTCTCTTCCAGTTGCCTCGGCGGTCGTTGAAATAGCAAGTGCGGGTGGATGGCTTGAGACTGAAGCCCGTGTACTGCCTGGCCTAGATGAAAGTGATCGTCGGTTGCTTGATAGTGTCGGACCCTCACGGAAGCCATTAACAATGAGAGATACTGTACTCACTCAATATGCAGACGCGCTCTCGCACAGAGGTAAGATGACGGCAGAAAGCATATCTGAGGGCTGGGAATTCTCCATCAGTGTGCTCAACCGGTTGGAAAACCAAGGTTTTGCAATGGCTGAAATCAAAGCTCTGCTGTCTCGCCTGCCTAGAGGCTCTTCTATGCAAGTGGACAGGATCTTGCAGACCTGCGAGCGATTTGCTATTACGAAAGAAGCCCGGGTCATTGCAGAGGTATGCTGAATACCCTTTCCCTTGATTGCTCTGTCTCTAATTCAAGTAGGGTTATGCTGATACGGTTGTCGCAAACACTGATGATTACGGCACGGCTCTTGTTTACTTCGCCCGCGCTCATTGCCAGAAGAAGATGAAGGACGTCTTGGATCTTCTCATATCCTTGTCACTCGTCCAGTCCACTGCGTACCCAGCTTTGGCAGCTCTTGATTCGAACCTCCATTCTTTGATCTTTGAGCCACAGCAAAGCCTAGGACGACTTGCCCTGTTTGACCAGCAGGCTGCGAAAATGCTGCAAACCCATCTTTCAGGCTATGCTACGTTACGCAGATTCTACGATCTGCGAGACGAAGAAGTTCGACTTGAAGAGGGCCAAAAGCCGAACTTGAGGCCCATTGCGCGAATGAACGCCGCTGCAACTGCACTATTAGCCGTCATCAACAGTGCTGCTGACAACATCCATGGCGGTCTGTATGACGAGAACCGAGGTGCCGTAGTGCAAGTAGATGCGTTGCTTGCACTGCTAGGTGAAGCCACTATGTTCGTCAATCGTAAGTCATCCTGTCACACCTGCTATTTCTCGAATCTAACAATGAGTCCCGCAGAGCCAAGCTTTTTGCTTTCGCAACCCCAGTGCTTTAGCTTAATCAAAGCAATCGAGGACCTGCAAACCACCGCTCCACGGATCTACAGCCAGTGTGAGGAGTGCTTTCACGCCACTCTAGTAGCATGTAAAGGTCGAGCAGCGCCCCCATCGCCACGGCAGCTGCTCCAGAAGACAATGAGCAGCATGTCGGCGAGCAGCTTCTCTTTGCTCGGAGAATCGATGTCGCATTCGGAGTCGAGTGGCCTGGGCAGTAGTAGAGCTCTCGCTAAATCTCAGGAGGAAGAAAAGAGGGGGTGGGATTGGCGGAGAGGATTGGGGGAGAATGCAAAGGGCGAGGATATGCTTAGGATTTTGCGGTTGGGATTGGCGAAGGATATTGCTAAGCATTGGATCTCTGGATAGGGATCGTGATACCATGGTAGGGTCGTGTTACTTGCATAGCGTGGCTTCCGTTTTAGGTATGGGGTGCATAGAAGGGTCGGCCGGATAGAAGAGGGTTTATTCCGGGGCCGGAAGAATAAACATTTTCGTACCCATCTCCCTTGAAACCTCCCTTCTTCGCGGCAATATCTGGGTAAACGCTGTGGCCGATGGTTTCTGCCAGGAGAAACGATGCAAGATATAGGATGGAAGCGAGATCGATACAATCATTGATGAGAGCGAAATTCACTCCCCCTCAGGGCTTCAAGTGAGTCCAACATTTTAATTAGTCAGTCTTTACTCACCCCATTGAATCGCGGAAGGCTGAAAGACATTGCTTCTGCTTACTCTACCTTGCTGTGTTCTCTGGTTGATATCAATTGCGCTCTCATTTGAAAGGGGTTGTTTTGCAGGGAAAAGAAATGTGGGTTACAAATGCAAACCTCTACCTCACTCAGAGCTAGCAGCTGCCTGTATCAGTGATGTGAAGATCTTTATTCGAGAAGGATCAGCTGTTCCGGCGGTAGGCATTGAAGAAAGATCAAGAGACTTCTCCTTTTCTGTCTTGTTTGCGCCGACGACCCTTCTCCCCAAAACAGGCTAGCAGTCTTTGGTACGTCTTGTCGATCCAGGGTGCCAGGAAACGGGCAAGGCTACGTCAATTGCATCGCAGCTGCGCCTTGACAATGCCATCGCACAGGCCTGACCCTCGTCTCTGGAAGATTTATCTCCATTCGCACCCTGTAGGATTAAGGATGCTCAGTGATGGAGGCTCTCGCTGCCGTCAGCCTGGCTGGCAGCATACTCCAATTTACCGACTTCACCACATCGGTGGTCTCCAAGACCAAGGAGTTCTATATTACTACGTCTGGTAGTCTTAAGGAATACGACGATCTACACAGCATAACGATACATTTGAAAAACCTCAGTGATAGACTGAGCTGTCAAGATTCGACGGGCTATACGGATCCTTTGCTAGATACCATAAGTTCACGATGCAGTCAAGCCGTGGAGGAGCTACTTTTCGCGCTGGACACGCTCGCGGTCGAGGGGCAGAATACTAGATTAAAAAGCTTCAGAAAAGCATTGAAGTGTCTGTGGGGCAAGGAGAAGGTCTTGACCTTCACGAGACGAGTCGGAGGCTTTCGGCAGGACTTGATGCTGCATGTTACTGCGAATCTAAGGTAACGTTTGTCTCTTTCGGCTTGTGCCAATGTTGTTTGCTAAACTTGGTTCTATCAGGGATCGCTTTAACGTGATGGCTCTCGAGCAAACAGAATCATTTCAACGCCTTGACAATGCTACCAAATGTGCAATCGCCCAAGTTCTTGAGGCGTTGGAGGTAAATAGAAGTCACTTTGTACAGATCATAGATGTGCAGACAGAGAAGATACAGACATTGCACGCAGATGCAGAGGAAAATTTGACTTTGGAGATCGAATCAGCAACTGCCACTTTGGAAGAACAAAACCAAAGGATTCATAGAGAGTGCTCCGAGCAGCAAGAACGCACGCGTGCTGAGGTACTTGGCGCTATTACCGAGGCATCCTCTGCATACGATCGGTCTCTCTATAGGAGTAATGCAGATTTCTCCGTCAGAGCCCGCGAAGAACACAAGCGTACTCGGCTCAACATTGGCCAGAAATTGGACAATAATCGGGAAATCATGAAGCGGGAAGTCCATGGTATTCAGCATGGAATGCAACAATTGCACCTGGTTTTAGATCAAAAAGCTGAAGAATTGAAGGAACTCATGATTAAGCTGAATACAGCCCGCGAAGACCCTCAGCGTCCAATGCTCGAATATGGAGGTAACCGAGTCACATTCATCACTATCGTATCCGAGTACCTCTACAATAGTCTATACGTACGAAGCCTGGAATGCTCAATTCCAAAATATGAAGTACACTAACAACAATAATAGAAGCAGCCAAAACCGTTGATACAACTGGCAAAAGTTCTATTTGGATGTGTCCAACTTGGATCCACCATCGCAAGAATGGATTTTAAGAGTGACGTTGATGTCCCGGCTTCGATGATGTCGGAAGGTTATCTCGATATTTCTATGCCCATGTACAACGCTCTCCACTATCAGCCGCTGTTCAATTGGCCAATTTCTAGAAGCGGGAGACCGGAGATACTCTCTATTACAGTTCCGAACAAGTGGATGGAAGTCTTGAATTCTGTTACGAAATCAAACGAGCAGCTCTCAACTGCGCTCCGTATCGCCATTGACTTAGCTCAAAGCCGTGATCAATTTGTCTGGACCTTGACGATTTTAGTAGCGGCCCTTAATGCCTACCTGCCTCAAGGACCTGACTTGATACTGAGGACTGTTCTAAACGTCCGATACGATCCTACGTGCGTCTTCCCAGCATTCGACTCGTCCGACGTTGGAATCCCTTTCCTTCTCGTATCTGACCTCCCTAATTCAGTGCGACGATACTTCCGTTGTGGAGCCCCACCCAACGAAGTTCGGAAGCCACGATTTGGGTTCGATTCAGCTATGGGACGGCGATTGACCGAGGACATTGTACTCCTGACTGAGTTGGGCCGGAAATCAGGCCTAATAGAGCACTTCCGCCAAGCGGCCGACGAGCGTAAAGCTGGTTTAGAGAATCAGCGCATTCCCTGGTTCTCCCCGGCCGACTCTTTGGCTGACTTCACGTTAGCTTTAATAGGACTGCTCTCGCAATCTCCGCCTTGGAAAATCCGAAGTATACGCTCCATGACGGATTCTCCGCCAGGTCACAGAGTTCACTTCCACGATCAGTGCTTATATATCGATGCGCGTGTGTCCCTCGTTCGGGCTCTCCTGTGCGAAATGCAACTAGCCGGGATTGTCATGGACATGATTGATATTGAAGCAATAGATCTCGCTGCTTGCTCTTCGAATCTGGACCACATTGATATACGTTTCCGCGATGCATGGCTCGAGAGTATGACATACGCCGATATTGTCAAATCAGAGACTTGGAGTCCCTCTGCCGAAGCTTCTCGTGAGTGGTTACATTCTTACGAAATGAAAGGGGAGATCGGTGGCGGAGAGCATGATGGAGTAGAGGTGCCGTGCGGGGATTCTGACTCTGGACTCCTCCCACCAATCCTAAGGCCCGATGATTTCGATGAGTTTATCCCGATGTTCAAGACACACGAGACGCCTGAGCGGATAAAACAAAAGAACAATATGAAGGCATTTTCAGGAATGATTCCGAAATTATCCCCAGGATCAATGGCATCTATTCCCACGGATTTTCCTCACGGCGGATTTCATTATGAGGGCCAGTAGCCCTTCTAGAAGATGCTTTCTTCCAGAACACAATGGCTGAGCAGCTAGCGCAATGGAGTCTCCCTCCATCAAGCTCGACTCCAATATATGAAACACGAAACTATTGATAATCAAAAAGAAGCGAGGCATGAACAGGTTCACATTCTATGCTTTACGGATATATTTTCTCATCAGCGGGATCTGGGATCGAGAGCCTCCAGTATAGATCTTTCCTCGTCCTAAGGTTCAAATTTGGTATGACGGCAGGCGCAAATTCATAAAACGACATCTACTGATGAATCAACAATCGCATTTGCCTCATTAATCATGTATGAGACATGAGACGTCAAGCACACAATGGCACCATCATCAGATTCTTCTCCACCCGAGCATGTCTGATAGACAGAATATTTTGAATTGTACGGAACGGCATTGTCGTTAATATCATAGTGATACAAATTCAAGACCCCTGCCTCGTAGCTCTTAGTGCCAAGATCCCAAACCACCCTAGCGCCTCCAAGCTTAAATCCCAAACCGCAAACCTCGACAGTAACATTCAGCACTCTCCATATCCAACCCACCACCACTCGACATCTTTCCACCCCCCCCCCAAAATAATGCCACCAAAACGCACCCCCGCCCCCCCCTCATCCACCCCATCCCACCGCCCACAACCCACCTCCGCCCCCTCCTCCATAACCAGCTCATTGAAAAACACCTACAACGCCGTCACCGCCAAAGAAAACCAGAGCGTTGTGCGGAGTGTGGGGATGTTCGGGGTGCGTCAGCTTCTTCTGATTCCAGGGGATGGGGTGGGAAGGGGAAAAGAGAGAAGTGTTCGCTGACGAGAACAGATCGCGGTCGCCGTTCTGGCGAGTAGTTATGGCGAGGTGTTGAGTGACATGCTACCGTACGCCCTCGCCCTTCCCACCCTTCTCTGTCCTCATCCCATACATCAGCTGACGAGATCGTCTTCCACTAGGGTATGAGCTCCGGATTACCTTACCGGGCGCATATGTTCTCCACTCTGGATCTTATCGTTGGAATGTACATATGGGGTTTATCGCGGGAGAAATCGGGATGGGGAGGAGTGTGGTTTGCTACGTGTGCTGCTGAGGGGGATGCATATGTTGGTTGAAGGCAAGCATTGAAGGAAGGGGTTTGTTGTAGATTATACGCCACACAAGGCGTGAAAGCAGGTGTTGACAGTCGCGAGGGTCGCCGATGGCGACTGAGAAGATATGATGACGCCGTCGTCGGGCCAAAGTGAAATACATGTGCATGGCCAGGTTCTAGACGTGTCGATGCATGAGTGAAGCAGTCAGTGTATTACTGCTACGATGCCAATATCCTGTGTCTCTACCTCGTAGCATACGTGACATCTCAATCTCATAATCACCCTCTAATTTTGAAAAAATACCATCCCCTTGCAACATTGATATTCGTGGAAATGAATCCGTTGATTTGAATCTAAACTCCAAAAATCGCTCTACTGGCTAGCTAGCGCATCTAACGCAAAATGCACCGACAAAAGTTCCTCCCAAACAACTCAAACGAGATTGGAAGCGACAGGATGGACCCATTAGAAACGAGATGTGACAAAACCGAAAAAGGGTACATGAGTGCGTAAATCAATGAGTGAGCTTTTGGTAAGCAAACCAAAAACCCAGGCGTTTAGGGTATCGTCCGTGTCATGCCGCTCGAGTCGCCGAAAAACAAATCCTTCCTGAAATGATTACCGGTAACGGAAAGAAATCATCGAGTAGGTAATACACCTGTAGAGAAACGGAGAATGACGATACGTGTTGAAAACAAACGAAACAAAACGCCTGGCTTCGCTATGCACCGTCTTGCTTTTTCAATGTGAATGATATCGAGATCCCAGTATTCTGATGCTCGTGGGTCCCCATAAATGCCGCCGATTGGGGTATATCACTCCTGATTGTTGCCTATGCTGTTGTTCGCTAAAATCTGTGATGATGATGATAAGACGAGGAAGGGTCATCATGGACGTTGTAAGAGGGCGCAGAATACGGAGGTTCGTAGGGGTTCATAGTTGCGGCGGTCAAGCCAAAGTCGAAATGAGGGCTGGTCTGATAGCTTTCGTCGAAGAATTCGCTTGCGCCTGTGCCGGGAGTGGTAGTGTTACTGAAGTCAAGGGTACGATCGCCGGGGTCTGATACAGTATGCTGTTGGTGATGGGGGAAGCCTTGGATGGTTTGAGGAGGTTGTACAAAGCCTTGAGGTCGAGGTGTGGTCTCAAAATCGGGGATACGGTCAATTGCTGACTGGGCGGCTGTGTCGATAGCATTGAATCCATGAAAGGTATGCTCGATCGGTTCAAAGAGCGACTCGGGCTTGATCGTAGCTTGCGGTGTCACCGAAAAGCTATGTTGACCGGATTGACTGGTGAGTAGGGAAAGACTGGGGGTGCTCTTGTTGGTTCTTTTTCGTTTCTGCGGAGGGCGTGCTGTAGCGGTATCGGAGAAACGACGGTCATTCAATGGGCGATGAGATCCTGATACATGTTTCTTCGTAGGTCGTGAACGGGAATCGCGCGCTGAACCAGGTCTGCGTCCAGTCTTCTTCCGGGATATCTGGGATGGTGACGGGCGGGTTCCAGTGTCTGAGCCAGTCGGCGACCTTTGCATGCCTGGAGTGTCAGCACCGCCAGCCATCTGGAAATTCAGTGGTGAGAAGCTTTCAGGCATTGAGCCCTGCAACCCAGGATCTTCCAACAGCATCATACCTTGCTGGCCCATGACTGTCTCGGTGGCAGGATCCCCGGCTCGGTACTCCTTCAGGATGATGCCCAACCGTTCAACCGCTGCCCCGGCTAGCTTGTGGACGCCAAGCTTGTTCATTTCGATAAATGTGCTGTATGTGCGCTCAACGGCTCGGAGATCCTGAGTGTCACTCGTCTCAAGCATGGACAAAAGCAGAATCATAGCTGCATTGAAGGCCATCTGACCCAACTCCCAACAGACCAAGGCAGCCTGCACGCGAGTCTGGAAGAATTCAAAAGCGATTAGCAGCGCTCGACAGGATTTCAAGACTCGTTCTCGGCCGCGCGGGACGCTTTGTTTGCTGTGTGAAGCAGAGGGTGTAGGAGTGACCTCTGCGCGGGGATCTTCGGAGTTTCGACGAACATTCTCGATTCGTTGTCGATTCAGGAGCAGTAGGAAATTGTGCATTTTAGCATGTAGAATCCCTGCCTGAGCATCTAAGGGCCATCCTGGAAGGGACTTGTTCTTGTTCAGCCACGTCTTATCAAATCGAACCAAGTCTGGTAAGGTCTCATGTAAAGCTAGCAACTGGTCGTTAAATGTGTCGATCTGCTCGTTGGTCAGATATGCAGAGGAAAGAATCTGACGTCCTAGAATGCTGAACTGGGCGAGATAGTTCGAAAGACTTTGATTGATGGGATCTCGAAGGATCGGCTCAGGAGCTGGACAGTCGCCCATACTGGATATTCCGAGTGGTTTCCCAAGTGACATGGAGTACTGCATGTCCATATGCATCATCCACCACCAGAGATTCTTGCGTGTAGCCACCTCTTTCGGGGGAGCCGGAGGGTTCAACAAGGCCGGATCTCGGTGTACTGTGGATTATCAGGTTTTCGTGCACCATGCCGGAGAACACTTTGACTTACATCCGATGCTTTGAGCGAGCCTTACAGTCCCACCAAATAAAGCGGATGCATCAAGAAATTTACCGCTGTTAGTGAGGTGCGGACCCATCATCACCAGAGTCTCAATCACCAATAAAGTTGGGCGATTCATGTAACAGCCCAGTCTCAAACATTGCATGGAAGCAGCAACTAGTAGGAATTAGCCTTGCCTCGAGTATCCTGTGTCTGAATACTTGCTGTAAACATCGCTTTTCTTGGACTCCGCTTCTACTGCGCCAGCTAGCCATCTCTCGCCATACCTGTCATAAACTCCATACTGCAACCCTTGTGCTAGAGTTGCAAATAGTAACGCGAGCATGTCAGGATGCAAGGCAGCGTTGTGATCAATATTCTCCAGAAATCGCCGGACTTCGTTGGTCGTACACTCGTCAGGTACATGGGGGAAAGAACACGCCTGAACTCGACGTTGGAACGCATCAAGATATGAATAGAGATCAGCTTCGGGTGGGAGAAGTCCGATCAAAGTCGAAATGTCATCCTTCGCAGACCATAGGGTGGGAAAGGGATGAGACGTCGCCAATTGAAAGGCAAAGATGTCAGTACCACGAGGAACGGCATGGGTCAGACTGGCTGGCTTGCGATCAAATGCCAGATGTGCGAACTGTGACACCTTAGATGAATGATTCCGCGAACATGGAATGCATTCGGGCCCTACCTCTTCGACAACGCTGGTCATACCCGGACTTCCAAAGTAGATGTTGGCACTCATCTCCCCCAGGTACTCGCGCTTCTGAGCTACAGTAGGGGGCTTCTTCGATGATACCCTGGGAGGTAATTTGATCTTCGGCCCACTCTGTCCGAATGAAACCACTTCATCTACGGGCTCCGCTTTGATCGGATCCCCGCGTAATGCCGCCACTTCATTGCGAAGCTGAGCGATCGTCTTATCCTTCTCCTTGAGAGCCTCGGCTTGCAAGATTGGATGTCGCTCGGCTTCCGTGAGATCAAATTTGCAGTGGTCGGCAATTTGATGAAGAGCGCACGCAGTACACGGTTGTATTCGATCGCACTAATAACCAGCTGATAAGGAAGGAAGTCATCAACATGAAGAGCGCACGACAAACCTTGACCTTTCTGGCTCGGCATGGATTGCATGACAGCTGAGGACGCTTCGACTTTTCACGAGGACGCTGCGACTGCATCAACGATTGCGGTTGATTTGCGACGTCGTCGGCAGAGAAGGTGGAGTTGGCAGCCTCCATGGTCTATGGAGGCGAGAGGGTGAGTTGGGGGGTATCAACGAATGATAGAACATCTGGATCCATGGGCCGTGGTGATGGCGGCGGGATGTCGTTGAGCGATGTTCAGTGGTGGTGGCATCTGCGTGAAGCAGCTGATATCAAATCAAAAGGATCCAGCACGATTTCGGCCACAAAGGTACAACGTACAAGGAGAGGAATTAGAGTAATGCGCGTTATGCGACACAGTGTCAGTGGCAGATCTAGGCCTGCGAAGGACTCGGTGACACTATCTGCAGCTACATGGTGGCTAAGGGGGTGACAATATATGCAGTTGACGTCGTGCATGCAGGAATGGGGTGGTGGGAGGATCACAGTTCAGCTTAGCAGGGGCCCCAACTCGCAGATTGCCGAGAGGGTTTTTGCCTCGATCTGCCACGCCGAGCGCGCATTGTGGCCCACCGACATGTCGAGAGTCTCGTAGAGGCCTTAGTGCACCGCTAGACAATGGCCAGCGTCGATAGGATAGGGTAACGGTAGCGCCGCCAGCTGCATGGGCGTCGACCATGGTTCGGGCAATGACACGAGAGCATGCCTGGTTAGGGGTTCTCGTGGCTTGCATTAGTTGGCTCTGGGTGAATCCACACCATGTCGATATACGAGGCGCCAAAGACCGCGGAATCGGCCGGTGCCTTAGGGGAGCAGAGAAAGCAGAGCCAGGTCGAGCTGGGCCATGGAGCTTGTCGAGTGCGACCACTCCCAATGGCCACCCTCATCTGGGGAAGCGCATCGATGGGCCAGTGAACGTGAGCGATCAGGAGACGAATGGTGGAGCGGTCGGTCGTAGCGCTCGTTAACTCCGCCACGGCTCTGGTGGTCACTGGTGGTGGGACCACGGACCATCGGCCGCTCTGGGCCAATCGTTGTCGTCATGGCACCCCATCCAGCGCGGCGGCTTGGCACCGCAGCGCGAGGTGAGCCAGTCAGGGGGAGGGGGACTGTCAAGAATCAGCGCACCGTCTCTGTGATCCAATTCCATTGCATATCTCCGAAGAATGTGCAGCGTATGGCGTGAGGAAAGGAAGGCATCGAAACGAAAGTCTAACGCACCAGGGATCGAACCTATTTCTTTTGTGGATTAGACGATTTGGGGTGCGAGAAAAGTTTGGTAACGAATCGCGTGCCGCTAGTGGCCGTGCAGATCCCGCTACAGCCCGTCGGAGCCGGTCTCCGGGATTGGCTGTAGCATGGGTCGAAGCGGTCGAGCGCTTGCCGTACTGGAGACTTCCTCCACGCCTCAGGGTTCAGGAACAAAGAGTATTGACTTACTTTACACTCCTGCGCACTGCAGCTGCTGACGACTGATCGTCGACCGGGCAAGTCGAATCGTCGCGCCCCTCTGCTCTCTGCGGATCCATGGCTCTTCACGGTACGGTGATTGACCTGCAACGAGACCAAACGAAAACGCTCGTGTTTCGGGATTTGTCAAACACCCGTGACGCACGTCTCTGCTTCCTCGCTCAATCCAGCGACACCATGCGCATCTGGCAATCTGGGACCCTGTGAATCTCCCGTGGGGCCCGCCCTCCGATTCGGCCTAGCTTGAATATTTGTCACCCGCACTACCTAGGTAAGCACCTCCACCGTGGGCCATTGCCGTCACCTCTCAACTTCTGTTAGAATACGAGGAGAAGTTGAGGTCTCATAGGTGTGGAATTGATTGATTGAGTTGGTTACATAGAGAAGAAAGAGAAGTGTCAGGGGGATGCCAAGACGCTAAACCGCATTAGGCAATCCACCCATAAAACTGGGAATAGTTGGTAGCATAAGGCTGAATTCCAACACTCCCACATTCAGTTATATATAATTAACTAAATATCTCTTCTCAACTAACTAGTTTTTACACCTTGGTTAGACTAATCTGACGGAGAAACCTAGCGTGTTTCTTATTAGTTAACGGCTTAGTCAGCCCATCAGCTGCTATCTTATTAGTGGGAACCCACGAGAACTCCACCATTCCTGACTCTACCTAGTCCCTGACGAAGTGCTACTGGATGTCGATATGCTTCGTCCTAGAGTGAAATCTAGGGTCTTTAGCCAGGGCTATAGCACCCTGGTTATCGGCCTTAATAATGACTAGATTGGTCGGTAGGCCGTAGCCTACATCCAGCTCACTAAATAGCCTAGTTAACCAAATGGCCTCCTTAGAGGCCTAGGTTTAGGCTATATACTCGGCCTCGCATAATAATAATGCGATCGATTGCTAACGCTTCGAGGTCCAGCTGATAGCTCCTCCATAGAGTAAGAAGATGTATACACTACGTGATAAACGGGTGGCTACATCAGACCCCTAGTCAGCATCGGTGAAGGCCTTAAGGCCATCTCTTCCACTTCCACCGTAGGTGATACCCATATTAATCGTTCCTTTAAGGTAACGGAGTATTCGTTTAGCCGCTCCGAAATGCTTCGCATTTGGATTGTGGTTGAATTAGGAGAGGATAGATACAGCGTAGCAAATATCAGCCCTCGTCTATATTATAGGGTACATAAATGACCCAATTATGCTTTAATACTCATAAGTATCAGCAATTATAGCGACTCCGATGGATTCCTTATAGAACTCCATATCAGCCACCATTGGTGTAGTAACTAAGGTATAATCGGCCATCTTAAACCGAACCAATATCTTCCTAATATAGGTGCTTTAAGTGATACGGACCGTCCTATTAGTCCGGTTACGTACTATCTCTATCCCGAGATATTAAGAGTATAGGCCTAGGTCGGTTATCTTATAAGTATTATTAAGAGCCTTCTTAAGTACCGTAATATCTATAGACCGACGTAGTCCAAAAATCAGTATATCGTTAATATATACGCTCACGATGAGACGAGTCATTCGATTAACGAATATAGAGTGGTCGGATTCGGTATGTTTAAATCCTTTTAATAATAGGAAGTCGTAGAGAGTAGAGTACTAGGCCCGAGGTAATTACTTAAGGCTATATAGGGCTCTAAGTAATCTATATACTATATTCTTATTAGTTATATATCTAGTGGGTTACTCCACGTATATTAACTTATCGATAATAGAGTTAAGAAACGCTGTAACGACGTCCATCTATTCGCTTTCTAGATCAAAATG
>JAABUP010000652.1_pt1 | contig 74491 bp, 73 predicted proteins | sample 5559201 | NCBI WGS metagenome assembly JAABUP01 (sample SAMN10711887, study PRJNA513373) | rock metagenome | isolation source: Antarctica rocks | place: Antarctica | reverse complement strand
CCAGATCGCTTCGGCACTGGGGCGCACGGTTCATGCCGTCACGCCGCGCGGCTTCGAGTTAAAGGTCTTCCTGACCGTACTGGCCTTCACCATCACGGCAGGACGCTAGAAACACAACTTAGGTTATACATATACCTGCCCGTTGCTTACTTTACGCACACCCGGACGCGCCCCAGCAAAAAACCAGCAAAAAACCAGCAAAAAACCAGCTCTTGTTCGGGCGCATCCGAGTGGGGGGGCGGGATGAGGCGTCAGGCGACGTGCGCGGGCCGGCTCACTCGCAGTCGCCGTCCCCGGTGTCCAGGTCGGCGACGGCCAGCGCCTCGGCCTTGCCGGCGTTGATCAGGCCCAGGGCGACGGCCCCCGTCACCATCGGCTCGACGCCCTCCAGGTCGTTGGCGTCGCCGACGGCGATCTCCACTCCGTCCCGGAACAGCCACAGCTCCCCCTCCACCATCCAGGCCGTCGTCGCGCGGACCTCGATAAAGCGCACCCGGCTCACGCCGCCCGTCCCGCGACCGCTCATCCCGCCTCCTTGTTCCTGTCCTTGCCTGCCCCAAGCCCGCACCCCTGAGCCGCGCCTACCAGAACCGGCGGGTGAACTGGCAAGGGGTGTCGCGCATCCAATCGTTCCCTCCGAAGCGGACGGACCAAAGGCCGTAGGTATCCGAGTCGCGCACGTAATACAGGTCGATGTCTGTGCCGGCCGCGTCCGGCGCTCGCCCGAACTCCACCCACCGCAGCTCCCACTCTGATGGACGGCCTTCGGTTCGGATGTCCCTGTCGTAGGCAGAGTCACGGGCGTCCAGGCGGGCGGTGTCGGCGAAATAGTCCAGATGCTTCTGCGCCCGCTCGTTCATGCCTCCGAGGTGCGGGGTGACGCGCCGGGCGAACGCCAGGTGAGCGGCCTCCGGCCCCTCCGCGTCGCCGGGCACGGACAGCTCCACGTCGCCATCCGAATGCACGAACCAGGCGAGTTCCGCCGGGTTAAACTTGAGCTTCGCCCACTCTACGGTCATGGCTCCCTTCCAGTCTACGGTCATGGCTCCCTTCCAGGCGGCCCGGCTCTCGGTTTCCCCGGCAAAGCAGCGGGGTAAGCTTAACAGCCACGCTCATGCACTACAAAATACAACCGATCTGGAACCCCGACGCGCACACGCGGCCCTGGACCCCAATGCGGCTCTGGGGACGCGGGGCCGCTGCCGTCGGCCTTCTGCTTGTCGCCGCCCTCGCGCTGCCGCACGTCCATCATAACTATGCCGCCACGCCGCCGCACCCTGATGCGCGGGAGGCCGTCGTTGCCGCCGCCCTGCCGCGCGCGGCCTTGGCCGAGTGGGGCGGGGGGACGCCGGCCCCGCCCGCTCGGGGCCGGTTCCGGCGCTTCTTCCGCATGACGGTGACGGCTTACACGCCGATCAACACGCGGATGGAAGGCGGACGCTACACGTCCACGCGGCGCGACGGGCGGGCCGCCCACGGCGTCGCCGTGGACCCCGGACTGATCCCCCTCGGCTCCCGGCTGTGGATTCCCGGCTACGGCTACGGGGTCGCCGACGACATCGGCGGGCGCATCCGCGGTCACCACGTCGATCTGCGCCTCCAGCGCGGCGCGCACATGGGCGTCTGGGGCGTCCGCCACGCCCGCGTGTACGTCCTCCAAGACCCGTGAGGGCCGAGAACCCACCCCGTTCCGGCCTACTGCGCGGGGGCACCGGCGATGATCAGGACGCCCTGGCCGGGGCGCAGGTACTTTTGGATGGCGGCCTGCACCTCGGCGGGTGTCACGGCGTTGTACAAGGCCGCGCGCCTGGCGATGTAGTCCAGGCCCAGGTCGTAGTCCTCGGCAGCTTCGAGCTGGCCCGCGACGCCGGCGTTGGTTTCGAGCCGTAGCGGGTACTCGCCGGTGAGATAAGCCTTGGCCTGGCTGATCTCGTCGTCGGTCACGCCGTACTGGCGCATCTGGGCCATAATCTGGCGCATCAGCCCCAGCGCGCGGGTGGCGTTCTTGGGGTTCGTGCCCAGGAATATCTGGAACGGGCCGGACCCGTGCCGCCCGTCCAGCGACGCGCTGACCGAGTAGGCCAGACCGTTCTGGTCGCGGATGGTCTTGCCCAGACGCGAGCCGAACGTGTCGCCGCCCAGGATGTAGGCCATGATCTGCGCGGCGTAGAAGTCCGGGCTGCTGCGGCGCAGGCCGCCGTTGTAGCCGAACAGCAGGCTGGTCTGCGGGGCGTCCGGCAGCACGATCACCTGCGGCGCGGGCGTCTTCGTGGGAGCAGGCACGTCCGGGATGACGAACGGCGCGGGCGGGGCGGACGGCTTGGCCCAGCCGCCGAACGCCGCTTCGATTTGCTTCGCGGCGTCCGCTGTCTTGACGTCGCCGACCACGACCAGGACCGTGGTGTCCGGGCGATAGTACGTGTTGTAGAAGCGCACCAGGTCATCGCGCGTGATTGCCTTGGTGTCGGCCTCGGCCTCGTCGATGGTCGGCGTCCAGTACGGGTGCCCCTTCGGGTAGAGTGCCTGGGCGAAGGCGATCTCGGCCTGAGTCCCCGCCCCGCCCGTCCCGCCCGTGTCCTGGCGGGCGTCCTCCAGGCCCGAGAGCGTCTGCGCGCGCAGGCGCTCCATCTGGGCGGCGGGGAATGCCGGGTGGCGCAGCTCGTCGGCCAGCGTGGACAGCAGCAGCCCAAAGTTTTCGGTCCGGCTCGTGCCCGACAGCAACGCCTCTTCTTCGCCCCCGCCGATGCCGACACCGGCCCCGACCGATTCGAGGCCCAGCGCGAGCTGCAGGGCGGTCTGGGTGGTCGTGCCGCGCGAGAGCATCGCCGCCGTCAGATCGGCCACGCCGTCCTTGCTCGCCGGGTCGTACATCCCGCCCGCCCGGACGCGCCCGGTCAGGGCAACGGTGGGGTTCGCGTGGTTCTCCTCGACGATGACCGTCAGGCCGTTCGGCAGCACCACGCGGGTGGGCTGGGGGCGGGATGCGGCGGGGGTGGCCGTTTTGGGCGTGGCGGCGTTGAATTCCTTGTCCAGGGCGGCCAGCGTCGCCTTCTGGCGCGGGTCGGTGACGGGCTTGGCCGCGCCGAAGTTGTCCGCCACGGGCGGCGGGGGCGGGGCCGCGCCGGGCGGCAGCGGCTGCGGCTCGAAGAAGGCCACGGTGCGGTTCGCGGGCGTGAAGTAGGTCCGGGCGACGCGCTGGACGTCGGCGGCCGTCACGGCCCGCACTTTGTCTAAATACGTGTCGTTGTAGCGGGGCAGGTCGATGGCGGCGTACTCGCCAAGCACCTCGGCCTGGGACGAGACGCTGTCGTTGCGGTACACGAAGTCAGCCTCGATCTGATGCATGGCCCGCGCCAGCTCCTCGGGCGAGACGGGGGACGTCTGGAGGCGGGTCATCTCGGCTTCCAGGCCCTTCTCCAAGGCGGCGTTGGTGACATTGGCGCTGGGCGTGGCGTCCAGCACGAACAGGTAGGGGTCGCGCCGGTCCTCGTCGCCTCCGCCGGCCGACTGGGCCAGGCCTTTCTCGACCAGGGCCTGGTACAGCCGCGCGCCCCGCCCCGCCGAGAGAATCTGGCTGAGGACGTCCAGCGTGTAGTGGTCGGGTGCGCCCGTCTCGGGCACGTGGTAGCCGACCAGGACGGACCCGGTCGTGCCGGGGCGCTGCAAGACGACGCGCCGCTCGCCGCGCTGGGGCGGCTCGGGTGTGATGGTATGCTGCTCCAACTGGCCCGGTGCATAGACGCCGAAATATTTGCGGCAGATGTCCACGGCCTTTTTGGTGTCGAAGTCGCCGACCATGACGACCACGGCGTTGTTGGGCATGTAGTGGCGCTTGTAATAGTCGTAGATGACCTGGCGGTTGCCCGCGACCGCCTCGACGTCGGTCTTCCAGCCGATGCCGGGCCAGTGGTAGGGGTGGGCCTCGAACGCCGCCGGCTCGAACGTGTTGGTGTACAGGTCGTACCCAGGGCTGTTATTGTCGCCCTCAAGCTCCGAGCGCACGACGGTCATCTCGTGGGCCAGCTCGGTCGGGTCGAACTTGGAGTTCTCCATCCGGTCGGCCTCGATGCGCGCGGCCAGCTCCAGGCGGTCCGAGGCGATCAGCTCGTGGTAGTGGGTGACGTCCGACCCGGTCTCGGCGTTGATCTGGCCGCCGTTCGTCAAAAAGAGGTGGTCGATGGCACCGGGCGGCAGGTCGGTCGTGCCCTTGAACATCATGTGCTCTAAGATATGCGACAGCCCGGTCTGGCCGCTGATCTCGTTGCGCGAGCCGACCTTGTACCAGACGCTGAAGTAGACCACGGGCGCGGCATGGGCCTCTTTGGAGAGGATCGTCAGGCCGTTCGCCAGATGGGTCTCGGTCACGCGCTGGGCGGCGTCAAACGTCTGCGAGACGACGCGGCCATTGGCCGCCGGGGAGGGGAGGGCGGTGGGTGCCGCGTGGACGGCGGGCAGCAGGGCGAGCGCGGCGGGCAGGGCGGCCAGAGCGCGGGAACGCCGAAGATGAGCCGGAAGGCGGCGGGAATTGGGGCGTGTCAAATACGTGTCTCTTTCACGGTGAATGCTGCGTCCCTGTACGCGCGCGGGTGGGTGCCGGGTTCCTCACGCTCACAGTGGCCGTCCGCAAGTGAAACAACGGGGAGTCCCCGCTGGGTAGGCCGCGTCGCACGAGTGGCAGTACGGGCCGCTTTCGCCGGTGACACGGTCCTCGTCCGGCTCCTCGTCGCTCGCCAGGGGCGGCTCGTAGCGGGCGTCGCGCAGGCCGCGCAGGTCGTAGCGCCCGTTGCGGCGGCGACGCGCCCAGGCCCAGACCGCGTAAACGACGACCACACCGAGCAGCAGGGTGGGGAGCAGACCCCAGGGCACCAAGGGCACGGTGCTTACTCCCGTTGCCCGGACGCGATCCCTGTCGCGCGGTCGCCCGTCGGGTCACCGCTAGGCGTCGGCTGCGCCCGGTCGTCCGCCGTCAGCCCGCCGCCGGGCGCGTCCACGGCGTTGCTGTCCATCCCGCTCCCAGGCGGCATCTCGGGGACGGCGTCCTCGACGCTGACCCCGCCCGGCACGTCCTCGCGCTCGCCCAGTCCGGGCAGGTCGGCGTCTTTTTTGATTCCGTTCGGCATGGTCTTAATCCTCTGCATACACTACCGCCCACACGCCCGGCGCTAAACCCGCGCCCCGGCGGGTATGAATCCGTCAGCACCCCCTCAAGGAGAAGCCCCTAATGGACAGCCGCACCAACCCGTTAAACCCGAACCAGATCGGCGACGACTCTTCCGCCGGCGAGATCGCCGGCGAACTCGAAGACCTGAAGATGACCGAAAGCACGGCCACGCCCCTGCCCGGCTCGCTCGACTACGCCCATCCCGATACCAGCCCGACGGAAGACCCCAACAGCGACCCAGGCCTGATGCGCGGCAGCCGCGACCCGTCCCCCGTCCATAGCGACGAAAATGACAACCGCCCCGAGGACGCGCGCGGCGACACCCCCTATGACGCGCAGGGAACGGCAGGGTCCGAGGGGGGGTAGCTAGAACACGAGCCACTGAGGCGGGTGCAAGCCGGCGAACCCGGCGACCAGGGCGAGGACGCCTAGCGCGCCTGCGGCCAGGCCGAAGAACCAGACGCGGCGGCTGCGGGTCAGCGCGGCGATGGCGGACAGGGCGATGGCGATCTGGCACAGGCTGACGGAGAAGGCGAAGAGGTGGTGCTTCTCCATAATGTGGTCCGACTCTTCGTTAGCCCGCTTCACCTCTTTCTCAGCCTCGTTGCTCTTGGCGTCCGAGTCGTCCGCCTGCTTCTTGATCTCGGCCTGCTTGTCCTTGTAGTGCGCCGACTGTTTCCGGTCGTCGGCGGCGACCGGGGAGCCGGGCGGCAGGCCCTGGGCGGCGGTCTGGTAGATCAGTGCCTTCAGGCCCGTGGCCTGGTAGTAGTTATAGTCGTCGCTCTTCTGGGTCAAGTTCTTGACCTGCTCGCTCTTAGAGAGCAGCGCGTTGTTCTTGGCGAGCAGGGCCTCGTTGACGAGCAGACCGGACTTGAGCGCGCCGACGGCGGCGACTACTGCCAGGATGGCCGTCAGGACCGCGATGAAGCGCACCCAGCCGTCTTTGCCCTTCCCCTCTTTGCCGCCCTCTCCCCCCTCGCCGCCTTCCCCGTGACCGGCCCGGTGCTTTTCTTGCTCCTCGTGGGCCTCGTGGATGTGCTCCTGAGACTGCTCTAACGGGACTTCGATCTCATCGGGCATGGTCAGGCTCCTCCTGGCGCGCTCTAGCTCTGGCGCGCTCTAGCTCAGGGTGTTGATGGCGCGGGCGGCCAGCACGGCGATCACGGTCAGGGAGATCAGGGCCTGGACCATCATCAGCAGCTTGGCCCAGCGTGACAGCACGGCGGTGTCTGCGGGCGACAGGGCGGTGCTGGTGTTGAAGGCTAAAAAGAGGTAGTCTATGAAGCCGGGCGACCAGCCGGCCTGCCCGGACTCGGCCAAGCGCTCGTCGCTCATGGTCATCTGCGGGAACAGGAACGAGCCGTGGGCGTGGCCCGGCCGCTGGTCGCGCCCGTTCGGCCCGCCGGCGTCCAGGTGCCAGTACCAGAGGGCGAAGACCAGGACGTTGGTCAGCCACAGCGCCCCCGCCGAGACCAGCAGGCGCTCGGGGGACTCTTTGTGGGCCATCAGGTGCGGGTTGACGAGTGAGCCGATCAGCTTCAGCAGCGAGGCGACCAGGAAAAACGTCTCGACCCCGGCGATGACCAGCCCCAGGACGCGGTTGATCGTGTGGTGGTTCCGCAGGTGGGCGAGCAGGGTGGGGACGAGCAGGACGGCAATGAGCAGGGCGGGGAGCCAGCGCGGGCCGAACGAGAGCGCTTTGGGCAGGATGCCGAACAGGCCCGCCCCGCCGACCAGGGCGATCACGGCGGGCCAGCGCGGCTCCGAGTCGTCCTGGATCTGCGCGTAGCCGTGCCGGACGGTCCGGCCCAGGCGGTTCAGCCCGCGCCTCCCGCCGGATCGGCCTTCAGGCTTGTCCTCTTCTGTGTTCTGGCGTTCGGTCTTTGGTGACATTGGGTTGACTCCGCGAATCTAAAAATGATGGACCTGCCGGGCGAGCGTCCAAAACCCCATCAGAAGGCCGATGGCGACCACGGTGCGGCGGACGTTGGCCTGCCCCACGCGCCGGGCCAGGCCCGCCCCGCCGAAGCCGCCGATCACCGCAGCCACGGCCATCAGCAGGGCCAGCGGCCAGCGGACCTGGCCGTAGTGGATGAACGTCAGCGCGCCGACGCCGTTGATGCAGACGGCGGCGAAGTTCTTCAGGCCGTTCATCCGGTGGATGTTGGTCTGGCCCAAAAACCCCAGCGCGGCCAGCATCAAAATCCCGATGCCCGCCCCGAAGAAGCCGCCGTAGACGGCCACGGCGAGCTGGAACAGCAGGGGGAGAAGGCTCGCCGCCCCGCCGCCCGCTTTGGCCTCTTTCCCCCCCAGCCGTCGGCGCACCGGGTCCTGGATCAGGAACAGAAACGTCGCGCCCAGGATCAGCCACGGGACCAGGCGGCTGAACAGGGCGGCACCGATGTGGACGGCAAGCCACGCCCCGCCCGCCCCGCCCAGCAGCGAGGGCATGGCCATCCGCCACAGCTCCGCCCGGCCCGGTGCCTCGTCCCCCGCCCCCTGGCGGCGGTAGGCCCAGTAGGCGCTCAGTGAGCCGGGGACCAGGGCGACGGTGCTGGTGCCGTTGGCGAGCACCGACCCCTGCGGCCCCAGCACGAGCAGCAGGGCCGGGAACGTCAGCAGCGTCCCGCCGCCCGCGACCGCGTTGACCGCGCCCGCCGCCAGCGCGGTGGCGAACAGGAGCGCGAGGTGGACAGGGCCGACGGAAGAAAAGCTGGCGGAGAGCGGCAGGATCATCTGGGCGTCATTCTACCTCAATTCCCGGCTCGATTTTGGCCCGGACTCGGGGTAGAATGGGATTGCCTAAGTGGGCGACGGGTGCAAGGGAAACGAGTCAGAGCGATGGCACAATCAGAAACGGTCCCGCAGCAGACGTCCCCCGACGCCCCGAGCGGCGAGGCGGGGGCGGCGAAAGAGGGCGTCCGGGCGCGGGCGCTGGTCGTCGGGGCGCTGGCGACGGCCCTGACGGCGTACCTAGTGACGCAGGCGGAGATGGTGCTGTCTTCGGTGCGAATCGGCTACTTGCAGTTCCCGCCCGCCGCACTGGGGGTGCTGCTGCTGGTCGTGGCCCTGAGCCGGCTGGCCGGGCGGGCGGCCCGGCGCTGGGGGCTGACGTCGTCGGACCTGCTGGTCATCTACTGCATGTGCTTGGTCGGGGCGATGACGGCCTCGCACGGGCTGGTCGAGAAGATGGTCCCCGCCCTGAACTATCCCAACCGGGGCGCGAACAACGCCAACGGCTGGCACGACCTTTACGACAGGTTCCTCCGCCCCGGCCTGGTCGCCTACGACCCCGCCCGCGCGGGCCCCCAGCCCGCGTCGGCCGCCTACGACCAGAAGCTCCCTCGGGGCGAGGCGGTCCCCTGGGCGCTGTGGGCCGCGCCGGTCCTGAACTGGGGGCTGCTGTCGCTCTTCGTCCTGTCCGCGTTTCTGTGCCTGACCTCGATCCTGCGGCGGCAGTGGGTGGACTCGGAGAAGCTGTCGTTCCCGCTGGCCCAGCTCCCCCTAGAGATCGCCGGCGACCAGGACCGGCCCGCGTTCTTCCGCAACCGCCTGATGTGGCTCGGCGTGCTGATTCCCGTCGCCGTCTACGCCCTCAAAGGGCTGCACCAGGTCCAGCCCAACGTCCCCGACGTCCCCCTCTCGTGGACCCTGACCGATTACGTCACGGCCCCGCCCTGGAACGCGGCGGCCAGCAACGTCTACTTCATCCTGTCGTTCGCGGCCATCGGCTTCTTCTTCCTGCTGCCCACCGACGTGCTGTTCTCGATCTGGTTCTTCTTTCTGCTGTCGCGCATCGAGCAGCTCGTGATGATCTCGCTGAACCAGCCGACGCCCCAGATGCCGGCCTACCCGCCGCCGCTGTTCGTCGGCTATCAGACGGTGGGGGCGTACCTTGTCCTGACCGGCTACTTCTTCTGGATCGCCCGCCCCCACCTCCAGCGCGTCTGGGCGAGCGCGCTGGGCCGGCCCGGCGGGTACAGCCGGGCCGAGGACGCGGGCGAGCTGCTGCCGTACCGGGCCGCCGTCTGGGGGCTTTTCGGCAGCGTGGGGCTGGCAGCGGGCTGGCTGTGGCTCAACGGCATGTCGCCGTGGCTCGCCCTGTTCGAGCTGGTGATTTGCATCTTCGTGATCGCCCTGGTCATGGCGCGCTCGACCGCCGAGGCGGGGATGCTGATGACCGAGACCACGTTCCGCCCCGTGGACCTGCTCCGCATGGTGGTCCCGCTGCACTCGCTGGGCGGGGCGAACCTGACGATGCTGGCCTTCTTCGACAACCTGTTCCTGCGCGACCAGCGCGGGCTGCTGCTGACGGGGCTGCTGGATTCGGCGCGCATCACGGACGGGGCGCGGGTCCCACGCCGCGCGTTCGCCGGCGCGCTCGCCCTGGGCATCCTGGTCGCCTTCGCCGTGGCCGTCCCGCTCAACATCCTCCTGCCCTACCACCTGGGGGCGAACGGGCACATGGATGGCTGGATGGAGTCGGGCAGTCCGGGCCTGACGATCACCGACTACGCGCAGTACTTCAAGGGGACGCCGCCGCCGCAGGCCGGGGCGTCCTGGCAGATGCCGGCATTCTTCGGGGTGGGGGCGCTGATGACGGTCTTTCTGACCTTCATGCGGACCGCGTTCTTCTGGTGGCCGCTGCACCCGCTGGGCTACGCGCTGTCAGGGTCGTGGAGCACGATTCAGTTCTGGTTTGCCTGCCTGCTGGCGTGGGTGTTCAAGTCGCTGATCCTGCGCTACGGGAGCATGGGCTTCTACACCAAATCGCGCCCGTTCTTTCTGGGCCTTGTCCTGGGCGAGTTCGGCATCGCGGTCTTCTTCGTGGTGCTGAACGCCCTGTCGGCCTGGCTCTTCCCGGAGCACAAGATTCCCGCCCCCCCGTTCCCGTGGGGGTGATGCCACGCGCGGCAAAAAGGGGGAAAGCCTTTGGCCTCCCCCCCGTCCGTTTCAGCCGCCCCACGCGATGCAGCGGGTCGGACGCGGCCTGGACTTTTTCATACTCGTTTTTCCCTCTTTCATTCCGCCTTCCCCACATTTTACTGTCAAATTGAGTTCAACCGCGTAGCTCCTAAATTATACTGTTTGTCTGAACCCATTTCGAGGAGTCATTGCCTCTTAGCTACTAGAAGGCACAAAGCGCGGTTCACAAAGCGCGGTTCACAAAGCGCGGTTCACAAAGCGCGGTTCACAAAGCGCGGTTCACAAAAACTGGTTGATATGTCTCTCGCTGTTGACGATCATTTGCTGATAGCCGCCCAGAGAGGGGACACGGTTGCGCTGGAACGGGTGATCGCCCAATGCCGGCCCAACCTGCGCCGCTACGCCTCCCGGTACTGCGTGACGACCTCGGACGCGGAAGAAGCGGTGCAAGAGTCGCTGATCATCCTCTGCCGCCGCCTGCCGGCGCTGCGCTCGGCGGGGGCGTTCAGCGGGTGGCTGTTTCAAGTGATCCGGCATCAGTGTCAACGGCTGGCGCGGAAGATGTCCCATCAGCACGTTCCGCTGGATGAGGCTATCGAAGACAGATACCTAACGACCCGCACGGACATTGAACTGCGCCTTGACATTACGATGGCGATACAATCACTGCCCGACATCTACCGGGAAATCATCGTGCAACGTGATTTTGAGGAGTTGACGGTCAAGGAGATCGCCGCCCGCCTCGGCTTGTTGCCGGAGACGGTGAAGACCCGCATTCACCGGGGGCGGTTGCTCATCCGGGAACATCTTTTGGCGTAACCATCAGGAAGAATTCCCATGTGTCAAACTAAACCGCTTATGATCCACTTGGTGCGGGGGGTGATCGGCGTTGCCCTTCTCGTTGCGGCCTTTTCGCTCGCGGGCAGCCTTCCCCTTGTGGCTTTGCCGCTAGGGGGCGGCGCGCTGGTGGCTTTCCGCGGTTGCCCGACGTGCTGGCTTGCCGGACTGTTCGAGGCGGCTCGTGCGAAAGAGCCAGCGCAGCCCGCCGCTGTCCCCGTCCACCCGAAGGCGTGACACGCTGTTAACACGATTCGGTCTGAATAATTTCATCAAAATCCCGTCCTCCGGGGAGGGTAAATTGTTTACAGGTAGCGGCGCAAAGCGGCTGCCCCTGTAGATGCAGGGCACTTCTGTCCTGATCTCGCGCGACTGCAAAGGAAAACCATGATGATGCTCTCACCCACTCCTCGACTGGCCGGCGTGTTCGCCGCCATTGCTCTGGCGGGTCTCTCCGCCGCGCCAATCGCTCAGGCCGCTCCTGCCGGCAAGATGGCACACAGCAAAAAAATGGCGGCGCACACCGTCTACGTCTGCAAGGACTGCAAAGCCTTCTACTCCCCTGCGATGGCAAAGAAGATGGGCTACAAGGACAGCATGGGACACACGCTGGTCAAGCAGGCTAAAGCGCCCGCCGGGTACATGGACGGCCGCAAGATGAAGATGTAGCAGAGAGTCTGTTCCGAAAAAAGAACGGCCCGCTCTTCTAAAAGAGAGCGGGCCGTTCTTTCGAGCGCTTGCATCACCGACACGATAATTTTAAACGAATACTCGGCGTTTCAAGTCAAGGCAAGCTGGCGCGGAACGGGCGGCTGCTTCCGCTTAATAAATGCTTGGCCGTTACTCTGAGACATTTTCCATAACAGCATTGATGGTACAGGCTGTTTACACGTAGAGCAAAACTCTCATCACATGAGAAGAATGAAAAATTGATTCCTACTGACCAAGCGTAAGACGCTTTATGCTTCGTGTTGTAGAATATAATCCGTGCAGTTCACTCGGGAGGGATTGCCGATGTTGCTGCTTGAACATTACCGCGCACTGTACGAATACGAAAAAGATTGCAATCACAAGATGCTTGCCATGCTCGAATCGGTTCCTGAAGAACGCCGTTCTGACGCCCGTTTCCAGCGGGGCGTTACCCTTGCCGGTCATCTGGCGGCCTGCCGCGAGAACTGGCTGGATCGGATGGAGGGGGAGGAGCACCGCCCTGTGGCCTGGTGGGACGCGCAGTGTGAACTCGCCCCGTTGCGGCCCCGTTTCGCCGCCCTCGAAAGCCGATGGACAGACTACCTCGCACGCCTCGACGAAGGCCTCCTGGCAGAGTATTTTGAGTTTTCCGAAGGGGGTGAGGAACGTTTCCGTCTGCCTGCCGAAGTGCAGATCGTTCAGTTGATCGGCCACGCGCCTTACCACCGGGGCCAGGTGGCCCTGCTGGTGGATCAAGTGGGCGGTGAGACGGTAGACACGGACTACGCCGACTGGTGGTGGATTAAGTGGCAGGAAAAACAGTAGGCATCGGCTCTATTTACCCGTTCGGGGGCGGGAAGAACCTGTACTGAGTTTATGCCGCCGGGGGGAGGCATGCGTCGGGATTAGGTCCCTACGCGGCGCGGGGCAGGTCGAACTCGTGGCCGGCGGGGTGGAGGCGGTCGGGGTCGGCGAGCTTGCCCAGCTTGCGCTCGGTCTTCTCGCGGTACATGTGGGAGTCGGCGGCGGCGATCAGGCTGCCGAAGTCGTCGCCCTCGACCGGGAAGCAGCCCCACCCGATCGAGACGCCCAGGCGCAGCGCGCCCAGGCGCGGGTGGAGCAGGCCGGGGTCGTAGGAGTCCACGGCGTCCTGCATCCGGGCGGCCAGCCGGGCGGCCTCGGCGGGGCCGCCGCCGTGGACGTAGACCAGGAACTCGTCGCCGCCGTAGCGGGCCACGACGTCGCCGGGGCGCACGTTGGCGAGGAACAGGGCGGACAGGTCGCGCAGCACCTGGTCGCCCTTCTGGTGGCCGAAGTTGTCGTTGATCGGCTTGAAGCTGTCCAGGTCCAGGCACAGGAGGGCGAAGGGGTGCCCCTCGGCGCAGCGGTCTTCTACCTGCTGGGTGATGTGGCGCAGGTTGAACAGGCCGGTCAGCGGGTCGGTGAAGGCGTGTGAGCGCGTCCGATCGAAGAGCAGGCCGTTGTAGAGGGCCAGGGCCGCCCGCCCGGCGATGGTCTCCAGGAGCTGCCGGTCGTGCGCGCTGAAGGCGTCCGGCTCGGGGTGATAGAGGTTGATGGTCCCCAGCACCTCGCCCTGGTGGACGACCGGCACGATCAGGGCCGTGTGCAGGGCGGTCCACTGGGCCGACTGCGACGACGTCAGCAGGAGGTCGTCCGGCTCATACTCGCCCAGGAAGGTGGCACGACTCTGGGCGACCTGGCAGGACGGGCTGGCCGGGCCAAGCGTGCCGGCCCCGACGAAGAAGTCGCGGTTGACGCCGACGGCGGAGCGCACGGACATGCCGCCGGCTTTGCTGCCCTCGTCACAGAGCAGGAACAGGGCGGCGATGCCGGGCAGCAGCCCCTCCAGCTTGCGCCCCAGAATCTCCAGCGTCTCGGCCAGCCCCAGGGACGACGACAGCGTCTGCACGACCTCGTAGAGCGCCCACAGCTCCGACGACGCCCGGTGAATCTCGCGGGCGGCCTGGTCGGCGGGGCTGCTCGGGACCTTCGCGGCCTCGGCGGCGATCAGCGGCCCCTCGCCGTCGCGCGCCATGCCCTCCACGACGAGGCCGATGATCTCCAAAAAGGCGTCGGCGACGACCGGGTCGAAGTGCGTCCCCCGGTCTTTCTTGATCACCTCGCAGGCCCGCTCGTGGGTCCAGGCGTTGCGGTACGAGCGCGATGATGTCAGGGCGTCGTAGACATCGGCGACGGCCAGAATGCGCGCGGTCCGGGGGATGTCCTCGCCCGCCAGCCCGTCCGGGTAGCCCGTCCCGTCCCACTTCTCGTGGTGCGAGCGGACCACGGGCAGGACCGGCCAGGGGAACTCGACCGGGTCCAGAATGGCCGCGCCGATCTCGGGGTGCTTCTTGATCTTGGCGAACTCCTCGTCGGTGAGCCGGCCGGGCTTCAGCAGGACGTACTCGGGGACGCCGAGCTTGCCGATGTCGTGCAGGAGCGCCCCGGTGTTGATGGCCTCCATCTCGACGCCCGCGATGCCCATGTGGGCGGCGGTGGCGACGGCGTAGCGCTGAACCCTCAGAATGTGCTGGTGGGTGTACTGGTCCTTGGCGTCGATGGCGAGGGCGAGGCTCTTGATGGTCGCGAGATACAGCCCCGCCAGGTGCTCCTGGCCGAGCTGAAGCTCCTCGATGTGCTGCTGCTTCTCCTCGGTGCGGGCCGCCGTGGTGGCGTAGCTCTGGTGCATCACCCATCCCAGCGGGGCCAGCAGGACCAGGACGTAGCCGGCGTGGCTGTGGAGCACCAGCATCGCCAGCGCGCCGACGCACCCGCCGGCGAAGTACGAAGGCGCGGTCCACAAAAACGTCTCGCGCCACAGCTTCCAGGCGTCCTGCTTGGTACACAGGGCCAGGACGACGGCGATGCCGCCGGTGTTGACCAGGAAGTAGGCCAGGCTTGCTCCCGCTACGGCGGGGTACGTGCCGGGGTTGTGCAGGACGAGCGAGCCGCCGTTGAGCCACAGGAAGACCAGCCCCGCCGCCCAGGCCTCGACCATCGTCAGGGCGACGTTGAACAGGATCTGGTGGCCGGGCTGGCGGTGGGGGAACAGGCCGTTGCAGAGGCTGCCGACCGCGCCGACCAGGACGCCCGCCGCCGGCCCGAACCGCAGCATGGCCGTGCAGGTCAGCACGTAGGCCAGCGACATGGAGACGTGGTCTTCGGCGTTCTCGCGGCGCATCAGCCGGATCTTCTTGCTGCCCGCCAGGGCCGCCAGGACCAGGTACAGGCCCAGCTCCCATGTCTCCGCCTCCACCCTGGGCACCGGCGTCCAGACGGACATCCCCGTGGCGGCACCGCCGAGCAGGTAGATCAGGACCAGGTAGATTTTCGCGGCGCGCGGCAGTTTGTTCATGAGGGATGTCCCCTCACAAGGACACCCCTGTATTTTTGGCAGAACCGGGGCCGAACTTTACCCGGCCTGCCGCAGACGCCCGTTTCCCCGCCCCCGGCTGGGGGTAAAGACGCCGGGAAGGGAACACCCGCCAATGAGTCTCAAGACCGCATCCGCCGACTTCGGCAAGGGCCTGCTCGCCGGCTTCGCCGGGACGCTCGCCATCACCGCCTCGCAGACCGTCGAGGCCAAGATCCGAAACCGCCCGCCGTCCTCGTCCCCCGCCGACGCTGCGGGCAAGGTGCTGGGCGTCGCGCCGACCGGCGATGCGGAGAAGCAGCGCTTCTCCACCATCGTCCACTTCGGCTACGGCACGGCCTGGGGCGGCGTCCGGGGCCTGCTGGCAGCGGGGGGGCTGCGCGGTCGTCAGGCCGATCTGGTCCACTTCGCCCTGGTCTCCGGTTCAGCCATGCTGATGCTGCCCGGCCTCAAGGTCGCCCCCCCGGTCAAAGAGTGGGGCGCGACGGAGATCGGCACCAACACCCTGCACCACCTGGTCTACGCCTTCGCGACCGGCGCGGCCTACGACAAGATCGAGGGCGAGAAACCCGAGGAAAAGCCATGACGACTCAGCCCGATGACTTGGACGATCCCGACGCCGACGACACGATGGACTCCCTGCCCGACGGCGACCGGCAGATCGTGACCGACAGCGACGCCATCGACGAGGGCCAGGATAACGGCAGCGATCTGGGCGCGGACGTGGCGGGCGACATCGGTCCGAAGCACAGGTAGCAGAACCCCGCGCAGCGTGGGGTTCTGCTCACAAAGGGCAGATCAGGGCGTAGGCGCACTTGCCGCACTCATCGCCGCTCTCCGGCTCGGCGGCAAACCGGCCCTGGGCGATGCCCCGCGCGGCCCCGTCGTACTTCGCCACCCGGTCCGCTTCCCACTTCTTCTGCTGGTTTGTTTTGGCCTCCTCGACGGGGACGACGGCCCCATCGGCGAGGTAGCGCATCTCGACGCGGATAAGCGTATCCGGGTGCGTCTGCCGTGCGGCCAGGCGGTACAGGGCCAGGCGCGGATCGGTGTGGTCGGCCTTGCCCGGCTTGCCGGTGAGGTGGCGGGCGGCGATCAGCGTCCCGTCCGCGCGGTCCCGGCACAGGGCATCGGGGCGGACGCGGATGTGGCAGGAAGGCAGGGTCGCGCGCAGCGTCTGGGCGTCGGTCCGCTCCTCCGTCTCGCCCCCTATTTGGGCCGACGTCCGCAGCATCGCCCGCGCACTTTCCTTGTATTTCTCTTCGTGCAGGTGCCCAACCGGCCCTGACGCTGCCCACAGCGACTCGAGCCTCGCCTCCGTTTCCGCCTCCGCCGGTGTCTCGCCCCGCGCCCGCGCGTCCTCCGCCCACACCAAGACCTGCCGGACGCAGGCATGGAACTGGGGGTAGCCGCCGCCGGACCACGCGCCGGGCAGGTTCAGGACGTGCTTGTAAAAGTATTGGCGCGGGCACGTCTGGTAGGTCCCGAGGGCGGAGAGCGTGTATTCGGGCAGCGCAGCGGGTGGCTCGGGGGCGGCCCCGTCCGTCGGAGGTGCGGGGGCGCGGCCCGCCGCCCACTCCGTCACCCCGATGTCCTGGGCGTCGAGGTGCGGCTGAACCAGGGCGAGCAGGGGTGACGGCTCGATCTTTGTGCCCTTCGCGTTTGTTTGGGCGTGAGATAACACCAGCAGGTCACGGGCACGGGACAGGGCGACGAAGAACAGGCACTGCTCCTCGTCCATCGCGCCGCCCGGCGCGTCAAGGGCCGTGTCCACCAGGCCGGGCGGGGTGGGCAGCCCGTCGTGGCGGCCCTTGGAGGGGAACTGGCCCCGGCCCAGATTGGGCAGGAAGACGACCGGAAACTCCAGGCCCTTGGCGGCGTGGGCCGTCATCAGGCGGACGGCGTCCAGGGCTTCGGCCTCGGCCGGGAGCGACCCGCGCGGGCTTTCGCCCGCCGCGTCCATCCGGCGCAGGTGCCCCAAGAAATCGCGGACGCGGCTCGGCGGCCCGGCCTGGGTGCGCGGGGCCACCAGCCGCCGGTCGAACGCGCCCGCCATGCCCAGGAACTGGTGGATCGCCAGGCCGCGCAGGGTCGAGCCGAAGGCGTCCGCGGGAACGGTCGGCGGGCGAAGGTATTGGGACAGATCGAACAGGTAGCGCCGGAGGAGCGCGGCAGGGTCGTCTGCCATCGTTTCAAGTGCGGCCAGATGCGCGCCCAGCTTTTGCAGGCCGGGACACAGCGCCTCGTCGCCGAGGACACTGGACAGCCCCATGTCCTCGCGCCGCATCCGCTCCAGGACGGCGAGGGCGTCTGACCGGGGCACGGCGTACTCGGGCAGGGCGGCGACGCGTAGCAGGGCCGTGCCGTCCCGGTGGGCCAGCAGCGACAGCAGGCCCAGCAGGTCTTTGATCTCGGGCCGCTCCAGCAGCGCCCCGAGGTAAAGCGCGGGGACGTCGCGCGCGGCCAGTTCGGACGCCAGCGATTTGGCCTGCGCGTGGGACCGGCAGAGGATCGCCTGGCTGCGATAGTCGTAGCCCAGGGCATGGAAGTTTTCGATGGCCTCTGCGATGCCCCCAGCCTGCCCCAGATCGTCGGCGGCAACGGCATGGGTGACTGCGGGGTGGGCTGCGGACTCGTCCGTGCCCCGGTGCGCGCGCCAGGAGGCGTCGCCGGCGGCGGCGAAACAATCGACAATCGGCGCGCGGGAGCGGTAGTTGACGCCAAGCTCCAGGCGACGCCCGCCGGGGTAGTCCCGCTCGAACGCGGCGACGTTCGCGGGCGACGCGCCCTGGAACTGGTAGATCGCCTGACGGTGATCGCCGACCACCCAGAGGCCTTGAGCCGCGTCCCCGGCCAGCAGGCGGATCAGGCGCGCGGAAGCGCGGTTGACGTCCTGGTACTCGTCGGCCAGTACGTGCGGGTACTCGGCCTGGAGCTGCGCGCGCACGTCCGCGTGTTCTTCCAGGAGCCGCACCGTGCGGCCAATCAAATCCCCGTAGTCCAGGAACCCGCCCTCGGACAGCAGCCGCTCGTAGACGGCGTAGCAGCGGGCGATCTCCCGCGCCTTGGCGGCCTGCTCCACGACGCGGGCGACTTCGTCTTTGTCTTTGACCAGGACTTTCTCGCCGCGCGCAATCCGTCCTTCCAACGCCGCCGAGTCGGACGCGGCCCGTTCGCCCATCGCCCGGCACAGTTCGGCGTAGCGGGCGGGCGGGCACAGCTCGTCCTTGGCGCGCTTGATCTGGCCCAGAATCCCGCCCAGGTGGACGGCGGGATTGTAAAGATTATCCAGGACGTCTAATCCAAGTTCGGCCAGGTGGTTTTCGAGCAGCGTCACCGCGTTCGACGTGTCCAGCAGCTTGGGCGGACCGTCCAGGCCGATTCGATCCCCGAAGCGGCGCAGGACGTCCAGCCCGAAGCCGTGGAACGTGCCGACCCACGGCCCGGCGTCCAGGGTGCCGATCCCGGCTGCGGCCAGGCGCTCGCGCATCTCCCCCGCCGCCTTGCGCGAGAAAGTCAGGGCCAAGATTCTCTCGGCGGGGACGCCGCACCGGGCTGTCAGGTGCAGGCAGCGCCCGACCAGGATCTTGGTCTTGCCGGTCCCCGGCCCGGCCCCGAGCAGCAGCGGGCCGGCGGTGTGCTCGGCGGCGGCCCGCTGGGAAGGGTCCAGGTCCACGGCTTGAGTCGCGGGCGTGGGCGGGGTGTCGGCGTCACAACCGGGGGCGGGGGGCGGTGGGAGCAGGACGGCGTCGGCGATCTGCGCCTGCGTGACGGATGCGGGCAGGCCGAGCCGGGCTGCGACGGCCTCCGAGGATAGCCTTTCGTCCAGGAACAGCCGCCGGGCGAGCGGGCCGGGCAGCAGCATCTCGGCGGCGAACACGTTCGCCTCCTGCTCGCGCCGCTGCTGGGGTGAGTAGCCGTCCACGCGCGCCCGCGCCCCGTGCGACTCTTCCGCCGCGCCCGCCGGGTCCAGGTCGTCCGCCGCGCAGCGGCAGGTGCCGCCGTGCAGCCAGACGTGGGCGAACTCGTGGGCGGCGTCGAACCGCTGCATCGCCGGCGGGCGCGACTCGTCCTGCAAGATGAGTTTAGACTCGACATCCAGCACGGCCTGCGCGCCCGCCAGCAGCGCGTCGCCGGGCGGGAGGAAGCGCCGATCATAGCCGGTCGCCGACCCGCAGGCTGCTAAAACCTGCTCTGCAGTCGTCGGCGCGTCCGCGCCCAGCCCGATCCCCGCACGTCGCGCCCGCGCCTGCCGCCGTATCTCACTGCTCATCGTGTGCTGCCCGTCCCTTCATCCTCCCCCCAAACGCCGTTCTCGATCTCCGCCCGCCAGTAGGCCAGGTCGTCCCCGGTCATCTTCGTCCCGAGCGTCAGGGCGTCGGCGAAACTCGGCCTGGCTGCGCCCGATTCGGCCACGAGGGACGGCGCGCGCCGCGCCCGGTAGTGGGCGGCGGCGGCCAGGCGCGGCCCGCCGCGCAGGAACGCGGCGACCTCCCCCGACGACCGGCCCAGGGTGCCGGCGATGGACGCCACCAGGGCGCGGGGCAGGCTGGCCGCATCCAGGGCGCGCTGGTTGAGCCGGGCGACCAGCACCCGGTCCAGCCGCAGCGCCTGGGCGAACCCGGCGGCGTCCAGGCCGCGCGCCTGGGCCTCAGCCAGCAGGCTGGTCAGTGGCGGCTTTGCGGCGGTCGTTTCTGCGGCGGCCTCCGGCTCCCATTCGGCCTCCTCCACGTCGTCCGTCAGTGTCCGCCCCAGGGCAAAGCGGGCATAGCCTGCGGCCTCCAGCTCGCCGGCGAGCCGGGGGAAGCGGGCGGTCCAGCGGCGCAAAAGGCCGCGCTCGCCGGGGGGGGCGTCGCCCAGCGCCCGGTCGAAAGCCAGGAGGACATCGTAGAGGTCGGAGTCATCCGGGAGGTTCTCTAATGAGGTCATGGGAGGTTCATCTGTAGGTAACGGGTACGCAGCCGCGCCCACCAGTGGCGCAGGGTGCGGTCGGTGACGCCCAGGCGGGCCGCGATCTCCAGGTCGGTGTCGCCCTCCAGGCTCAGGTACAGCATTTCGCCCAGGCGCGAGTCCGTGCCGCTCAGGTCCGCGATCAGCGCCCGCGCCTCGACCCCGGTGTAGGCGTCCCAGACGGCGGGGTCGGGGACGCCCGCCAGCCGGTCCCACTCTTCGCCGTCCGCGCCCAACGCCGTGGCGGAGGTCACGGCGACGTGCTTGGAGGTGAGCTTTTTGAGCAGCGTGATCAGGCGGACATTGAACGCCCCCGTGAAGTTGCACTCCCAGAAGGCGTCGCCCGGCGCGAGGCTGTTGACGTGCCCCGTCAGCATGAGCATGGCTTGGCCCTCGGCGTCCTCAATGTCCATAGGGGCCAGCGTCCGCCACTCCCGCACCCGCGCGGCGATGGCGGGCCGCAGCCGCCGGAGCAGGGCCTCTAAAACGCGGTCCGCCGCGTCCGTGTCCCCGGCCCGTCGGAAGGCGCGGACGACGGCTACCAGCGTCTCGCGCTCCAGCCAGTGGTCCCGGCGCGTCTCGGTCGCCCGCCGCAGCCGGGCGGCGCGGGGCAGGCGGCCCATCTCGGTGAGCTGGGCGGTGACGCGCTCGGTGCGCGTCCTGCCCGGCGGCAGGGGCGGCAGGAGGTCCGGGGCGTCGTCTGGGGTGAGACTCATGCGTGGTGTTCCCGAAGCGGAAAGTCTCGGCGAAACTTTCCAGGCGGGCCGTTTCCGGGTTGAGACGCCGGCCCGCGAGTGCTCCACTATAACACAACGCAGGCGAGGAGCGCAAACCATGACCAAGACCAAACCCGAGACCGAACCCCGAATCGAGACGCCGTACACGAATGCCGACGACGCGCCCTGGCGGGCGCGGCTGGCCTCCGCCGTTCTCGGCCCGCCGGCCCGGCACGGCGGCCTGTGCCTGTACCCGCTGCTGGGCGACGAAGGGGGCGCGGCCCCCTACCTGCTGCTCGACGCGGCCCTGGCGGCGGGGACGCTGACCATCGAGGAGGCGGACGGGGGCGGCACCGTCCCCGCCCTGGTCCTGACCAACACGGGCGACGCCCGCGTGCTGCTGCTGGACGGCGAAGAGCTGGTCGGGGCCAAGCAGAACCGCATCGTCAACACCAGCGTCCTCGTGGGCGCGCACAGCCGCCTGTCGCTGCCGGTGACGTGCGTCGAGGCGGGCCGCTGGCGGCAGGAATCGGAGCGGTTCTCGTCCGGGAGGAGTCACTACAACGCGCGGGGGCGGCAGAAGAAAGTCGCCGAGGTGTCCGCGTCGCTGGCCCGCTCGGGCCGGGCCGAGGCCGATCAAAGCCGCGTCTGGTCCGACATCGGCGGCAAGCTGGCCCGCCTGTCCGTGGCCTCGGAGACCTCGGCCCTGCACGACGTGGCCCGCTCCTACGGCACCGACCTCGCGGGCTACGCCGAGGCGCTGGCGACGCCTCGGCCCCGGCAGGTGGGGGCGGCCTTCGCGCTGGGGCGGGAATTGGTGGGCGTGGACCTGTTCGACCGGGCCGACACGCTGGCGACCGTGCTGCCCAAGCTCGTCGCCTCCTACGCGCTGGACGCCCTGGAGGAGGCCACCCCGGATGCGCCGCCGCCGCCCGCCGCCGTCGCCGCGTGGCTCCAGGCCCTCGCGTCCGCCGCCCCGACCCCGCGCGGCGCGGTCGGCCTGGGCGTGGACGTCCGCCTGTCCGCCCCGCGCCTGTCGGGGGCCGCGCTGGAGTTCGAAGGCACCTGCCTGCACCTGTCCGCCTTCGCCGTCAGCGGCCACGGCGGGCCGGACGCCCCCGCGCCCCCGTCCCGCCTGGCCCGACCCTCGCAGCGGCGGGGGTAGGGCCGCCCTGGCAGGGGGACTCGGCCAAAGGCCTGGGTCCCCCTGCCGGCCCAGACGCGGCAAGACGCAAAAAAAGCGCCAGCCCCCTGGGCTGCCGCTTCATCCGTATCGCGCTCCAATTTTCGGGGCGTGAATACAGTATGACACGCTCCGGCGTGTCCGTCAAGTGTCCCATCCCCGTGCCGTTCGCCCCAAACTGACTTCCCCGCCCCGCCTTTCCGTCCAGACAAGGCCGTTCCCGCGGGAGCGCGTCCCGGTGATGCGTATTTTGCCCCGACATGGCGTTCCACGATTGTTTCATCGATTCCGGGGGAGCGGGGACCGGGAAAGCCGTGCAGGAAAAACCGCCGCGCCTGATTAAATACTCTCCCAATGGCAACGCCCGAACCGACATCCGCCGCATCCGCCCCCGCCGCCGGGTTCGCCCTGGAGATGCGGGGCATCCGCAAGTCCTTCCCCGGCGTCCGTGTCCTCGACGACGTTTCGCTGGCCGTCCGGCCCGGCGAGGTCCACGCGCTGATGGGCGAGAACGGGGCGGGCAAGTCCACCCTGATGAAGATTCTGGCGGGCGCGCTGCGGGCGGATGCGGGCGAGATTTTCTTGGAAGGCCGGCCCGTCGAGATCGGCTCGCCGCAGCAGGCGATGGGTCTGGGGGTGGGGCTGATCTACCAGGAGTTGAACCTCGCGCCCCACCTATCGGTCGCCGAGAACATCTTCCTGGGCCGCGAGCCGCGCCGCCTGCCCGGCTTCGTGGACGGGACAAAGATGCGGCGCGAGGCGCAGGCCTTGATGCGCGGCCTGGGGGTGGGGCTGGACGTCCGCACCCTGGTCGGGACGCTGTCGGTGGCCCAGCGGCAGATGGTGGAGATCGCCAAGGCCGCCGGCCGCCGGGTGCGTATCCTAGCGATGGACGAGCCTTCGGCGACGCTGACCGCGCACGAGCTGGAGAACCTGTGGCGGCTGATCCGGCGGCTCAAATCCCAGGGCGTGGCGATCATTTATATCTCGCACCGCATGGACGAGGTGTATGGCATCTGCGACGCCGTCACCGTCCTGCGCGACGGCCATGTGGTCGGCAGCGGCCCGATCAGCGCGGAGCAAGGCGCTGCCGGCGGCTCGATCAGCCGCGACGAGGTCCTGCGCCTGATGGTGGGGCGGTCTTTGGACGAGACGTATCCCAAGGAGCACGCCCCGATGGGCGAGACCGTCTTGGAAGTCCAAGGCCTGTCCCGGCGCGGCGTCCTGGAGGACATCGGCTTCTCGGTCCGGGCGGGCGAGGTGGTCGCCCTGGCGGGCCTGGTCGGCTCGGGCCGGACCGAGATCGCCCGCTGCCTGTTCGGGGCCGACAAGATCACGGGCGGGGCGATGCGGCTGGGCGGCAGGCCCTACGCCCCGCGCTCGCCGCGCGACGCCGTGGACGCGGGCGTCGGCTTCGTCTCCGAAGACCGCAAGGAGCAGGGCGTGATCCTGGGCCTGACCGTGCGCGAGAACGTCTCGCTGGCGTCGCTGCGGGCGCTGTCCCGGCTGGGCTTCGTCCCCAAGGGCACCGAGGCGGCGCGGGCGCGCGAGAGCGTGACCCGCCTGCGGGTGCGGACGCCCTCGGTGGAGCAGCGCGTCGGCAGCCTGTCGGGCGGCAACCAGCAGAAGGTCGTCCTGGCGAAGTGGCTCCAGACGCCTTTGAGGCTCTTGATTCTCGACGAGCCGACGCGCGGCATCGACGTGGGGGCCAAGCGCGAGATCTACGGCATCATGAACGAGCTGGCCGCGCAGGGCGTGGCGATTCTGATGATCTCGTCGGAGCTGCCCGAGGTGCTGGGCATGGCCGACCGCATCGTGGTCGTCCGCGACGGGCGCGTCGCGGGGGCATTGGACCGGGCCGAGGCGACGCAGGAGAAGGTCGGGGCATTGGCCCTGGCGGGGTAGGGGAGGCGGCCCTTCCCACGCACTCCGGGACACGAAAAGGGGACACCGAGATATGACGACGACAAAGACGACGGCGCAGACAAAGACGACGGCGCACACAGACACCATCCACACACACACGGTCCGCAGGCGGCTCCTCGGCTCCGCCGCCCTGCTCGGGCTGGCCGCCGCGCTGTCCGGCTGCGGCCACGGCAGCCAGAGCGCCCAGACCGGCACCACGGGCACGGGCGGGGCGACTCCGGCGGGCGGGGGCAAGCCGCTCCAGATCGCCGTCATCCCCAAGGGCACGTCGCACGAATACTGGAAGTCCATTCACGCGGGGGCCAACAAGGCCATGCAGGAGCTGGGTGCCCAGGGAACGCCGGTCAACATCCTGTGGAAAGGCCCGGCCCGCGAGGACGACCGCAACGCCCAGATCGACGTCGTGCAGACGTTCGTCGCCCAGCAGGTCAGCGGCATGGTCCTGGCACCCCTGGACTCGCAGGCGCTGGTCCAGCCCGTCCACGAAGCCGTCGGCCAGAAGATCCCCATCGTCATCATCGACTCGTCCCTGAACAGCACCGACTACGCTTCTTTCGTCTCCACCGACAACCAGAAGGGCGGCCTGCTCGGCGGCCAGCAGCTCGCCAAGGTCATGGGCGGCAAGGGCCGCGTCCTCTTGCTGCGCTACCAGCAGGGGTCGGCGAGCACCGAGCAGCGCGAGGCCGGGTTCATGGCGGCCATGAAGCAGAACCCCGGCATCACCATCGTCTCACAGGACCAGTACGCCGGGGCGACCGTGGACACCGCCTACAAGTCCGCCCAGAACGTGCTGGCGCGGTTCGGGACCCAGGTGGACGGCATCTTCACGCCCAACGAGTCGTCCACGCGCGGGATGCGCCTGGCCCTGAACGACGCCGGCCTGCTGCACAAGGTCAAGTTCGTCGGCTTCGACGCCAGCCCCGACCTCATCACCGACCTGAAGGCGGGCGAGCTGCAAGGCCTGGTCGTGCAGAACCCGTTCAAGATGGGGTACTTGGGCGTCAAAACCCTGGTCGCCGCCATCAAAAACCAGAAAGTGGACAAGACTATCGACACGGGCGTGACGCTGGTGACGCCGGACAACCTCACCACGCCGGACGTGCAGACCTTGATCAACCCGCCCCTCGACCAGTACCTCAAGTAAGCGCCCTGGGCGGGACGGCTGGAAAAAAGCACATGGAACGCGGGGCCGTCATCATCATCGAGAACGCCGTGCTGACCTGATTGAGCGGGTGCGCGCAGGGAAGGTCTATCATCTTTTCCCTGGCGGCGGGGTCGGATGGGGAGAAACGGCGGAGCAGGCGGCAGTGCATGAAGCGCGTGAAGAACTCGGATTAGAGGTAGCGCTTGGCCCGCTCGTGGCTGTCGCCGGGCATGACGGCGACCAGCAGTTCCACTTCCTTGCCCGCGTCATCGCCGGCAGCTTCGGCAGCGGCGACGGGCCGGAAATGGACTCCAGTGCCGACTCAGAGGAGGGCAGCTACAGGCCCGTGCGTCTGCGCCTGAGCGCGCTGCACGAGCACGATGTACGGCCAAAAGCGCTGGCGGCAGCTTTGTCTGCCGATCCTGTCCTTGCTGACAGCCAGGTGCTGCACATCAAAGACTGAGGCCAGCGCAGGACAGTGAAAGTGACGGACACTATGACAGAAACATTGAACAGGCCCACGAACGGGCCGACGATGCGCGGGGTCGTCCTGCCGGGCGACAGCACGGTCGCGTTCCGCGAGCAGCCCGTCCCCACGCCCGGCCACGGGCAGGTCCTGGTGCAGATGAAGGCGTCTTCGATCTGCGGCTCCGACATCCGCGCCATCTACCGCGAGCACCTGGGCGTCGGCGATGAGGCCTACCGCAACGTGGTCGCCGGGCACGAGCCGTGCGGACAGATCGCCATGGTCGGGCCGGGGTGTAAAAGATTTCAGGTCGGCGACCGGGTGGTCCTGTACCACATCAGCGGGTGCGGGGTCTGCGAGGACTGCCAGGCCGGCTACATGATTTCCTGCCACTCGGCCTACCGGGCGGCCTACGGCTGGCAACGCGACGGGGGACACGCCCCTTACCTGCTGGCCGAGGAGAACACGTGCATCGCCCTGCCCGACAACCTCTCCTATGTGGACGGTGCCCTAGTCGCCTGCGGGTTCGGCACGGCCTGGGAGGCGCTGACGCGCATCAAGGTGGACGGGCGGGACCGGCTGCTGGTGACGGGCCTGGGACCGGTGGGCCTGGCGGCGGCGATGCTGGGCCGGGCCTTGGGCGCGACCCAGGTGATCGGCGTCGACACCAGCCCGGCCCGGATCGAACTGGCGCGGTCCCTGGGCCTGGTGGACGAGGCGTTCACGAGCGACGCGGGTGCCCTGGACCGGATCAAGGCCGCGACCGGCGGCAAGGGCTGCGAGGCGAGCATCGACTGTTCCGGGGCCGCCCCGGCGCGCAGGCTGGCCTTGCAGGGGACGCGGCAGTGGGGGCGGTGCGTGTTCGTGGGCGAGGGCGGCGGCGTGGATTTCGACGTGTCGCCGCTGCTGATCCACCCGCAGATCACGCTGTTCGGGTCGTGGGTAACGAGCGTGCCGCACATGGAGGACCTGGTGGAGCGCCTGTCGCGCTGGGGCCTGCACCCGGAAAAGACGGTGACACACCGCTTCACTTTGGATCAAGCCGCCGAGGCTTACGACGTGGCCGATCAGGGCCAGTCGGGCAAGGTCGTGATCGTATTCGACGAAGAATAAGACTGAAGAAAAATAAGACTGAAGAGTCGAGGGTTCCGTTATGAGTGCCAGTGTCCCCAGCGCGCCCGCGCGCGCCGATGAAGAGTCGCCCGAAGAGACGCCGCCGTCCGCGCCGCGCCCCTCAGCGGCCCGGTTGGTCAGCCTGCTGGGGCCGTTCATCGGGCTGGCCCTGGTGCTGCTGCTGTTTTCGATCCCGAGCGACGTCCGCGCCCACTTTTTGACCCTGGGCAACATGCGGCTGGTCGCCACGCAGACGGTCATCGTCGGGCTGGGCGCGCTGGGGATGACGCTGATCATCATCAGCGGCGGCATCGACCTGTCGGTCGGGTCCGTGCTCGCCCTGACCAGCGTGGTCGTCGCCCTGCTGCTGAAGGGCGGGCATCCGCCGCTGGTCGCGCTGCTGGCCGCCGTTGCCCTGGGCGGGGCGGTCGGGGCGGTCAACGGGGCGCTGATCACCAGCCTGCGGGTGACGCCGTTCATCGTGACGCTGGGAACGCTGGGGATCGCGCGCGGGGCGGCGAGCTGGCTGGCGCAGGAGCAGTCGGTCAACGCGCCGGTCACCTGGCTGAGTGACCTCGCCTCGACCGTGCCGTCTCAGCCCTGGATGCTGGTGTCGCCGGGCGTGTGGCTGACGCTGGCCCTCGGCGTCGTGACCGCCGTGCTGCTGCGGGCGACCGTGCTGGGGCGCTACATCGTCGCCGTCGGCTCGAACGAGATCACGTCGCGCCTGTCGGGCCTGCGGGTGGACGCGCTCAAGGTCTCCATTTACGCCCTGGCGGGCCTGTTCTTCGGGCTGGCGGGGGGCTTGCAGTTCGGGCGTCTGACGCAGGGCGACCCCACAGTCGACGTCGGGGCGGAGCTTGACATCATCGCCGCCGTGGTCATCGGCGGGGGCAGCCTGTCGGGCGGCGAGGGGTCCGTCCTCGGCTCGCTCCTGGGCGCGCTGATCATGGCCCTCTTGCGGAACGGCTCGCAGCAGATGGGCTGGCCGGCCTACGTCCAGCAGATCATCATCGGCATGGTCATCGTCGCCGCCGTGGCCCTGGACCGCCTGCGCCACCGGTCGCCGGGGAGCTGAAGGGCCTGCCCCCACGGGAACCCGCCCTGGATTTCATTCCAGGGCCTCACCCCGTCCTACTCTTCTTCCCCGCCCTCGCCGTCTTCCTCATCCTCATCCCCTTCGTCGTCATCCTCGTCTTCGTCCGCCGCCCCGTAGCCGAGATAGAAGAGGCTGCGGCCCTCTGCCCAGAGCGACAGCCACTCCGCCAGCGACCCGCACTCGACCCAGCAGGCTTCTTGAACCAGGCCCGCGTTGTCGAAGCGCATGGCGACGGGGACGCGCGCGTCCTCGTCGGCCTTGGGCATGTTCGGGTCCACGCGAACGACGGGCGCGTCGGGACGGGTGCAGTCCACGCAGGAGACGATGCCGTGCCCCCAGTCGCACAGCGGGAGCAGCCCCTTGGGCCACAGCGCGGCCACCTTGCGCCGCCGCAGGGCGGCGTAGCGCCCGACGGCGGAGGCCTCTTCGCTGCCTCCCGCTTCCTCGCCGATGGGCAGCCCGAGCAGCCCCGCCCCCGGCCCGAAGCCGCCGTTGCCCACTTCCATGAACAGTTGACGGAGCAGGGCGGGCAGGGAAAAGCCGAGGCTCTCCTCGGACGCGGCCACCTGCTCCGCCGTGGCTTTGCTCGCGGCGACTCGGGGGACCGGCTTGCCCTTGCCGCCCGCCGCCTGGCCCTCATCGGTGGCCGTTCGGGGGTCGTGCGCGCGCGCGCCGAGCCGCGCGACCAGCGTTTCTGTTTCCATGTCTTCTTCACCCCCTCAAGAAAATCGTCCGGGCAAGAAAAAACCGACCGTCCGTTGGGGGGACAGTCGGCTCTCTTTTCATGCCGAAGGCGAGACTCGAACTCGCACGCCCTTGCGAGCACTGCGACCTGAACACAGCGTGTATACCATTTCACCACTTCGGCAATAGGGGTGAAGTGAGGCCATTATACCTGCCCAATCCGCCGCTGTCAACTGTGTCCGGGAGCAGGCGGCGCGATTTTTGAGCGGCCCGCCGGGGGGCATTCATTCCGGGGCGAACGCGGGGAGGCCGTCGAGGCTATAGCCGTTCTTGGCCCGGCGGTACTCGTCCAGCCCCTCGGGGCCTTTGGCCGCCGCCCACCTGTCCAGCGTGTTGCGGTCCTGCCGGTGGTCCATCAGCGGCACCGAGAAGCCGCAGGAGGTGGAGACGCGGGTGACGCGGATACGCACCAAGGCGCGTGCCCCAGGGTTGGGCAGGAAGAGGGCGGCGGTCTCCGGGAAGCCCGCATCGCCCGGCGTCAGAACCGTGCCCGTCCCGTGCAGGCGCGCGACCTACCGGCTTGCCCGTGAAGGCGCAGAACATCAGGACGATCCGGCCATTCTCCCGCAGGTGTGCCGCCGTCTCCGCGCCGCTGCCGGTATAGTCCTGATAGGCCACCTCGCTCGGCCCCAGGACGCGAAAGCAGTCGCCGCCTTTGGGGGAGCAGTTGACGTGGCCGCTCTCCGACAGCGCGGAAGTAGCGACGAAGAAGACGTGCTGCGCGCGGAGCCAGGCCCCCAGTTCCTCGTCAATGCCGTCGCGCTGTTTGCTCATGGTGTCTCCTCTCTGCTCCCTTCCTAATCTTTTCAACATTATACACTGTCGCCGTCGGCTATGTCGGGTGGCTGAGGGCGCAAACAATAGTTTGTGCTTGACAAATCGCGGGCCGTGCTTTATACTGGGTTTCAAGAGGTTTCGCCCGGCACTTGTCCGGGTATCCGGCACCGGCACCCCGACCGCCTCCCCGAACAAAAGCTGAAGAAACGCGCACACTGTGCCGACAATCCTCTTCAGGAACCATCCCGAAACTGTCCCGCTCGCACCCTTCTTCTAGAGATGCTATGGTAGAGATGTTATGAGGAGGATTCGCCCTTGATCCGACGCCGACCCGCCCTGCTGGCCGCCGCCTGCGCCCTCGCCGTGCTTTCCGCGCATCCGTTCTGTGCCGCCGACGCCTCTTCCGCCCCCGTCTCATCCGCCCCCGTCTCATCCGCACAGGCCGACAGCGAAGCGTCGCAGGCCGCGCCCGCCGAGTCGGTATCCTCCGCGCCCGTGCGCCGCTTCCACCGCCGTTCGCGCCGCACGTATGGCCGCAGCCTGCCCTCGCGCGGCATGGTGTCGCCGCCCGCCGCCGCCGCCAGCGTCGTCGGGCGGCTCGCCCTGGTCGTCAGCGACAAGGCCGTTATTGTCGCCGGTCGCGACCGGGCCGGGCGCGTGCTGTCGGTCTGCCCCAAGGGCCAGTACCTCGCCCTCAGTAGCCAGACCCCGACGCAGTACGCCGTCCTGATGATCGACCACTCGGTCGGCTTCGTGGCGAAGTCCGACGTGCAGCTCCTGGACTATCAGGTTGTCAACAACGCGCCGGACGCCGTCAGCGACGGGGCCGCCCCGTCAGCGGCGGGTGGGCCGCTGGGACAATCGCTGGTGCAGACGGCGTTCGGCTACCTCGGCGTCCGCTACGTCTGGGGCGGCAACACGACCGCAGGCATCGACTGTTCCGGGTTCGTCAAGGCCGTCTACGCCGCGCACGGCGTTTCGCTGCCGCGCTTCTCGGGCGACCAGGCCCAGGTCGGCTATGACGTCCCCAAGAACGACTGGTCCCGCTGGCTCCCCGGCGACCGGATGTATTTCGCCTGCCACCACCCGCGCATCGACCACACCGCCATGTACATCGGCGACGGCCGCTTCATCCACGCCTCGATGGGCCACGGCCAGGCGGTCGCCATCGACCGCGTGGACGGCGCGTACTACGCCGCCCACCTGGTCTGCGTCCGCCGCTCCCAGGAGCTGGTCGCCGATGGGTCCGCCGCGTCTGCCCCTTCCGGCCCGCAGTCAACGGCGTCCGTGGACGACCCCGAGGCGGGCCAGAACTGAGCCGCCCGTGCAGCAAGCCGTCCCCAATTGGGGACGGCTTTTTTGTCGCCGTGACTCGTGCGCGGGGTTGACAACCGTGCTCCCGGCCCGGTATACTCCGGCCACCTATGATTACCGCTGCTGTGATCTTTCTTTCGCTGCGTCGCCGCGTTCGTGCTTTGGGAAGCGCGCCCGCGACACGCTCCGCGTGACGCCTGCTCCTTGGACGAGCCGCGGGCCGCTTCCCTCCCCCGCCTGGGGGCTGGGGACGGTGCGCGGCTTGTTTGGTTTCAGAACGCTTCTGAAAAACGCCGCCCGCCCCTCTTAACCCCAAGGGAGCGCGCGGCGTTTTTGTTTTTTGCTTGTTTTCTGCTGGGGGGACGGTGTGGAAGCGGATGGCTTGAAAATGCGTGAGTACGTGTCTTCACTGCTGGACTGGCGGCAGACGGAAGCGGTGCTGGACGTCGGCTGCGGGGACGGCGGCGATCTGCGGCGCATGGAGGCGCTCGCCCCGGAGAATGCCCGCCTGCGACTGGTCGGATTGGACTCGTCCGCTGAAAGCATTGAAGCGGCCCGCGCCGCGACGACAGGCAACCCACGCTTCTCCTGGCATCAGGCGGATGTCTCGTCGGGTCTGCCCTTCGCCGATGGCGAGTTCGACGCCCTCTGCTCGCTGAACCTGCTCGAATGCCTGACGGATAAGCAGGCGTTCCTGTCCGAGATGCACCGCGTCCTGCGCCCCGGCGGTCTGGTGATCTGCGCGCACTGGGATCACGACACGCACACCCTGGACGGCGTGGACAAGGCATTGGTCCGCCGCATTGTTCAGGCGTTCAGCGACTGGAAGCAGGCGTGGATGGTGGACGCCGACGGCTGGATGGGCCGCCGTCTGTGGCCGGCGTTCCAGCGCTCCGGCCTTTTCGCGGGTCGGATTGAGGCCTACACGCTGACCAACACCGTCTTCGCGCCGCGCTGGTACGGCTACGAGCAGGTCCAGGCCTTCGGCGCGCTGGCCCGGCGTGCCCTGATTGCGCCAGACGATTACGCGCGCCTTTGTGATGACTTGGCGGCCCAGGCTGCGCGAGGCGAGTACTTCTACAGCGTGACCCTATACACCTATGTGGGGCGGAAACTATGACGGGAAAACTTCAAGCCGGCATCGTCGGCGTCTCGGGCTACGGCGGCGGCGAACTGGCCCGCCTGCTCCTGGCTCACCCGCACGTCGATTTGACCTATGTGACGTCGGGGACGTATGCCGGGAAGCCGCTGCGGGCGGCCCTGCCCGGCGCGGCCCCGTCGGACTTGGTCTGTGAGAAGTTCGACGAAGCCGTTTGCGCCGACAAGTGCGACTTTGTGTTCCTGGCGGGCGAGTCGGGCCTTGCCATGAAGATCGCGCCGGGTCTGCTGGGTGCGGGCAAGAAAGTGGTGGACCTGAGCGCCGACTTCCGGCTCAAAGACCCAAAAGCTTACAAAGAGTGGTACAAGGCCGAGCATACCGCGCCGCAGTTGTTAAAAGATGCGGTCTATGGGATGCCGGAGACCACCAAAAAGAGCACCATTCAGAAAGCGCGTCTCATCGCTAACCCTGGCTGCCATGTCACGGCGGCTGTTCTGGGGCTTGCGCCGCTGCTGAACATGGAGATCGTCGAAACGAAGTCGCTGATCATAGACAGTTATTCGGGGGTTTCGGGCGCGGGCAGGTCTAAGTTCAGCCTGGACTATCATTTCGGTGAGGTCAACGAGAGTATGCGGCCTTATGGCGTCGGCGGCATTCACCGGCACACGCCTGAAATCGAGCAGGCGCTGTCCTGGCTGGGCGGGTCCGACGCCCTGGTAACGCTGACGCCGCACCTGGCTCCCATCACGCGCGGCATCCTGACGACGGCTTATGCGACGCCGAGACCAACAACGCCGGCCGAAAGCCTCAACAGTCTGCACGCGCGCTACCGGGGATGGTACAAAAACGCGCCCTTTGTTACCGTCCTTGAAGCCGGCCAGTTCCCCGCCACCAAGCACGTCTACGGCACCAATTATTGCCACATCGGGCTTGCCGTGGACAAGCGCACCAACCGCGTTATTGTCGTCTCGGCCATCGACAACTTGGTCAAGGGCGCGGCGGGGCAAGCGGTCCAGAACATGAACCTGATGTGCGGCTTCGACGAGACGGCGGGCCTGACGATGGGGGCGGTGTGGCCGTAGGCCATCCTACCCCGGCTCGCTTGAGGCTCGCCACCCAAGCACTGGTGCCTCGGAGGGTCCCTCAGAGGGAAGGGTTAGAAAAAGACAGGACCTCTCCGAAAGCCCCTCCCTTCGAGGGAGGGGTGGCAGATACGGAGTAATGCTGCTCTGAGCATAGCCTCAAGCGAGCCGGGGTAGGACCTCCGAGGACAAGCAAACTATGGACATCTCGCACGACAGTATCCCCGGTAGCCTCGCCGGCCTGGACATCATCGGCGGGGGCGTCGTCGCCCCCCAGGGCTTTCAGACGGCGGGCGTCTACTGCGGCATCAAGCGCAAGCGCAACGACCTCGCCCTGATCGTCTCCGCCGTGGACGCGGTGGCGGCGGGCGTCTTCACCACCAACATCGTCCAGGCCCCCTGCATCGTCAGCAACCAGACCCACCTCCAAGACGGCCTGGCCCGCGCCATCGTCGTCAACTCGGGTAACGCCAACGCCTGCAACGGGGAGCAGGGCTGGGCCGATGCCGTGGCGATGGTCCATCAGGCCGCCGAGGTGCTGAACCTGCCGCCCCGGCGCGTGCTGTCGGCGAGCACCGGCGTCATCGGCACCAAGCTGCCGATGGAGAAGATCACGCGGGGCATCCACGACGCCGCCGCGAAGCTGCACGGCGAGACGTGCGACGACACGGCCCAGGCCATTATGACGACCGACACGTTCCCCAAGCAAGTCGCCGTGGAGTTCACCCTGAGCGGCCACACGGCCCGGCTGGGGGCCATCGCCAAAGGCTCGGGCATGATCGCCCCGAACATGGCGACCATGTTGGGCTTTCTGACGACCGACGCCGCCATCGAGCAGCCCGTGCTGCAAGAGATGCTGCGCCGCGTCTGCTGGTACACGTTCAACTCCATCACCGTGGACGGCGACACGTCCACCAACGACATGGTGCTCGCTCTCGCCAACGGCCTGGCCGGCAACGCGCCCATCTCTAACTTGGAATCTGAAGACGCCCGGACGTTCGAGCGCGCGCTGTACTCGGTCTGCCTGTTCCTCGCCCGCGAGATCGCCCGCGACGGCGAGGGGGCGACAAAGCTGGTCGAAGTGACCGTGCAGAACGTCGCCGTGCCCGCGCGCCTGGCCCAGACCTACACCGCCAACGGGATCGAGATGACCCCGGAGCAGCGGGCCGGCTTCCCGCGCGCGGTCGCCAAGACCGTCGCGAACTCGAACCTGGTCAAAACGGCCCTGTTCGGCAACGACCCGAACTGGGGCCGGATACTGGCCGCCGCAGGCCGGGCGGGCATCGCCTTCGACCCCGAGCGCGTCGAGATCGCCCTGGCCGGGACCACCGTCTACCGCCAAGGGATGCCGACCGACTTCAACGGCTACGTCGTGTCCGAGGCCATGAAAGCCAAAGAAGTCCAGATATTGATCGACTTCCACCAACCCGATGGCGAGTCCGCGACGGTCTACACCTGCGACTTCTCCTACGACTACGTCAAGATCAACGCCGAGTACCACACGTAAAGGAGCAAGCTTTCCATGACTACCACCATAGATGCCGTTTACGAGGCCGGCGTATTCCGTCCGCTCGTGCCGATGGAGCTACCCGACGGCGAGCAGGTGAAGCTGACCGTGAACTCATTTGATTTGGCGGACATGGAACGCAACGCGCCGGACCCGCGCCGTGCCGCCGAGATCATGGCCGAGATCGCCGCCATGCCGATGGAACCCGGCGGGGAGGAGTTTGCCGGCACGGAGCACGACCGCATCCTTTACGGCGGCCCGGACGGTGCGCGATGATCTTCACGGACACGGGCGGCTGGTTCTCGTTGACCGTGCCGGTTGACCCCCAGCATCCGGCGGCGGCGCAGTGGTTCGCAAGCAACCGCCAGCCGCTTTTTACCACGGACTTTGTCGTGGACGAGACGCTGACGCTTTTGAAGGCTCGCGGCCAAAACGCGCGGGCAATCACGATCGGCCGGCAGTTCTTCAGCGGCTCCCTGGCGACGGTCTACTACCTGACCGAAGAGGACCTCCGGGCAGCCTGGCAGGTTTTCACGCGCTACGCCGACAAGGAGTGGAGCTTCACCGACTGCACCAGCAAAGTCGTCATGGAGAAGATGGGCATCACCGAGGCGTTCGCCTTCGATCACCACTTCCGCCAGTTCGGCACGGTCACGCTCGTGCCGTGATTACGTCAAGATCAACGCCGAGTACCACACGTGAACTACCAAGACACCATCACGATTGAGCCAGGCAAGCGCAGCGGCAAGCGGGGTATTCGCGGCCTGCGGATGACCGTCTATGACGTGCTGGAATACCTCGCGTCGGGCATGACCGAGGCCAAAATCCTGGCTGACTTCCCGGACCTGACCGCCCAGAATATCTGCGCCTGCCTCGCATTTGCGGCTGAAAGGTAGATGGATCATGGAGAAGCTTCCCGATTACTTAACTCAACTTATGGAGACGTTGCCAGAACCTATAAAGCCAGTTGTTACAACTCCAACCCCGAACGAGCAAATCGTGCTTCACGAAGGCTTTATGTCGCTTCTTGTTCATAACGACCGTTCTGTCCGTGGACGTGGAGCCATTTTTCTCAATTGGATGCCAAAGCCATCGCTCTGGTATCAGGTTGAAATTGATGAGAAAAACCGTGAGTTGTTCAGCCCTTATGATGCCCAAGGTCTCCATGCAGAGATCAAGTTTGATGCCTTCCCAAACACAGTTGAATCCGTTCACCTGACTCCGTTTTGCATCATGGGGCTATTACAGTCTAATCTTCATGGCAGGTTCAAACAGGGCTTCGCCCATGGGGCCGACTTGTCCCTGGCAACAGTTGTTTTTCATGTGGCGAACTGCACACCTTTTCTTGGCTCGGGGACTGCCGTCGTTATTCAATCAGAAGAAGGTTACACCTTCAATGCCACCAATGGGAGATGCCAATTTACTGTCCAGGGATGGAATGTAGTCATTGATCGGACTGAACAGTACAAAGATATATTGGAGCAGATGGAGGAAAATCCTGGCTTCGGTTTGACCCATGTGGGCCGACTAGAGAAACAAGATGGATCAACCTTTTCAGGTGAGAGTGCCATGACTTTCCTAGAAAACCTATCCTACCTACTTTCTTTCTGTTCATCTCGTTGGTCTGCGGCGATGCTTGCTTTTGGATATGGCACCGATGATATTAGCGGGTCGCCAGCGTGGATCAACTGGGCCGTGGGGAGGGTTGATCTCTGGAAAGAGCAACGGAGTTGGTTTCCAAGGACCGATGAACGCGCCCTGGCACGGATTGCCCCTGGGTTCCTTGACAAGATGGCTGACCCCCTGTGGACGAAGCCACTACGGACAGCCACCAACTGGTATTTAGAGGCTACAAGCCCAGGCACTATGGATAGTGGCATCGTGCTTTCTCAGGTCGGGCTTGAACTACTTGCGTGGACACATCTGGTTCACGCGACCAAAGCGTTCTCTAAAAATAAGTTCGACGCAATGTACGCACAAGACAAAATCACTGCTCTTTTAGAAGAGTGTAAAGTTTCCATCAACATTCCGCAAACATACGTTAGTCTAGTGCAGTACGCGGCTTCCAACAACAAGACGACCGGCCCAGACATAACCGCTAAGATGCGTAATGCGCTGGTACACGGGAGCGACATTGAAAAGTACCTTGGCGTAGGTGGAGATGTTCGGTTCGAGACTTGGGACCTTGGTCTTCGTTATTTAGAGCTTACGCTTATGTGGCTGAGTCAGTACCAGGGGCAATATGTGAACCGTTCTAGTCCAGTGCCTTCAACAACAGCGTATGAAATGGTCCCTTGGGCACCCGGTGGCAAATAGGTTTAGTGGGAGCAATTATGCCTTGTTGTCTAGATGACTACCTGAAACCGACGTCGTGGATAGACTTCGACGGCCCTGAGATACAGGCGCACCTAGTAGCCCGTCCCACAGAGGGCCGCTCGGAAGAGGCCGTCATTCGGGACACGTTCGAGTTCGTCCGGGACCAGGTCGCGCACTCGTGGGACATCGGGAGCCGCCGCGTTACGGGCCGGGCGTCCGAAGTGTTGCGCTATGGCGAGGGCATCTGCTATGCCAAGGCGCACCTGCTGGCTGCCCTGTTGCGGGGCCGGGGCATCCCATCCGGCCTGTGCTACCACAGGCTGACGCTGGGGGAGACGCCCGATACGGGCCACTGCCTGCACGCGCTCAATACAGTCTACGTCTCCTCGCGTCGAAAGTGGATTCGGCTGGACGCGCGGGGCAACAAGCCGGGCGTAGACGCGCAGTTTTCTCTGGACGAGGAGCGCCTGGCGTTCGCCGTGCGGCCTGAGTGCGGCGAGGTGGACTACGGCATGAACCTGGCCGAGCCGCCCCCGGCGATCACGCGGACGTTGGAAGCGCACACCGACTGCCGCGTGATGTACGCCCGGCACCTGCCGGCGGAGCTGTAACTTCATGGCAACCGTTCTTGACCCGCACACGGACACGCCGCAGGAGCCGTCCCGAGCGGCGCGGGTTTTGATCGGCTCGGGGACGCCCTGGGAGGCCGCCGTCGGTTACTCCCGTGCGGTGCGTGTCGGCGATGTCGTCCACGTCTCGGGCACGACGGCGACGGACGCGGGCGGCGAAGTTGTGGGCGTGGGCGACGCCTATGCACAGGCCGTCCAAACGCTGAAGAACATCGAGTCGGCCCTGAGCCGTGCCGGGGCGCGGCTCGAAGACGTGGTGCGGACCCGGATGTATGTCACGGACATCAGCCGCTGGGAAGAGGTCGGGCGGGCGCACGGCGAGGTGTTCGGCGCGATCCGGCCTGCGACCAGCATGGTGGAGGTCAGCAGTCTCATAGACGCGCGGATGCTGGTCGAGATCGAGGCCGAGGCCATCACCGGGCCGAGAGCCGAGGAGGGGGCGCATGGTTAAAGCGAAGAACATCACTCTGCCGGGCCGGACGGCCCTGCCCCGGATGACCTACGAGGAGTTTTTGGCCTGGGCCGACGAGGACACGCTGGCCGAGTGGGTGGACGGAAAGGTGGAGATGATGAGTCCGGCAAGCGCAAGGCATCAAGACCTGACTCTGTTTTTAGCAAGGCTGCTTGGGGAGTACGCCGAGGAACGCGGCGCGGGGAAGGCCCTGATCGCGCCGTTCCAGATGAAGCTGGACAGCATCCGGCGGGGGCGCGAGCCGGACCTGATCTTCATTACCGAAGAGCACCTGCCGCGGCTCCAGACGAACCTGCTGGATGGCCCCGCCGACCTCGCCATTGAGATCATCTCGCCCGAAAGCGTGGTCTGCGACCGGGGCGTCAAGTTCATCGAGTACGAGGCAGGCGGCGTCCGCGAATACTGGACTCTGGACCCGGAGGCCCGCCGGGCGGACTTCTTCGTGCTGGACAGCGAGGGACGGTACGGGCGGGCAGCCCCGGATGCCGAGGGCCGCTATGAAAGCGCCGTGCTGCCAGGATTTTGGATCAGCGTCGGCTGGCTCTGGCAAAGCCCGCTGCCGCCGGTGCGGCTGGTTCGGCGGGAGTGGGAAAACGGGTTGGGGGAGTGAGGCAGGAGAAAACCATGACACAGGCGGAAGTTTTGATCCAAGCCCTGCCGTACATCAAGCAGTACGCGGGCAAGACCGTCGTCGTCAAGTACGGCGGCGCGGCCATGCTCGACGCGGCGCTCCAGGCCGCCGTCATGCAGGACGTGGTGCTGATGCGCTACGTCGGCATCAACCCGATCCTCGTCCACGGCGGCGGACCGGAGATCAGCGAGGCGATGCAGCGCATGGGCAAGGAGCCGCACTTCGTCGGCGGCCTGCGCGTGACCGACGCCGAGACGATGGAGATCGTCGAGATGGTGCTGGCGGGCAAGACCAACAAGGGCATCGTCGCCCTGCTGAACCAGCAGGGGGCGCTGGCCGTGGGCCTGTCCGGCAAGGACGCCAATCTGATCGTCGCCGAGCGCGAGACCACCAAGGGCGACATCGGCTTCGTCGGGCGCGTGACCCAGATCAACCCGGCCCTGCTGCACACCCTGGCCGGGGCGGGCTACATCCCCGTCCTCTCTACGGTCGCCGTGGGCCGCGCGGGTGAGAGCTACAACGTCAACGCCGACACCGTGGCGGGGGCGTTGGCCGCCGCCCTGGGTGCGGCCCGGCTCGTCGTGCTGACCGACGTAGCGGGCATCTACCAGGACTTCGCCGACAAGGACTCGCTGGTCCGCGAGATGTCCCCGCAGGACGCGCGGCAGATGATCACCGACGGCCACGTGGACAAGGGCATGATCCCCAAGATCGAGGCCTGCGTGGCCGCCGTCAAGGCCGGCGTCGAGCGCGCCACGATCATCGACGGCCGCCAGCCGCACGCGCTCCTGATGGAGCTGTTCACGCACGAAGGCCTGGGGACGATGATAAGATGACACGCTAAGATGATCCAATGCTTTGATACTTATGAGATAAGCGACGATCCGGCACGGGTGGACTTCGCCCGCGTCCACGGCTGGCTGACGACGACCTACTGGAGTCCCGGCATCACGCGCCCGCAGGTGGAGAAGGCCGCCGCACACTCGTCACTCGTCCTCGGGGCCTACGCGGACGGGGGGCAGACGGCTTATCTGCGCGTCGTCTCGGACTTGGTTCGTATCGCCTACGTCTGCGACGTCTTCGTGGACGAGCGCCACCGGGGGCGGGGGCTGGCCCGCGCGTTGGTGAAGCTCGCCCTGGACCACCCGGACTACGCGGATGTGCGCCGCTGGCTGCTCGTCACCCGCGACGCCCACGGCGTCTATGCCGAAGTCGGCTTCGAGCCGCTTCCACAGCCGGAACGCTGGATGGCCTATCTCCCGCCCACTAGGGAACGCGATGAAAGCACCACACCATGACCACAACCTATGCGCCCGAGACTTCCCCTGAGACTTCCCCTGAGACTTCCCCTGAGACTTCCCCTGAGACTTCCCCTGAGACTTCCCCTGAGACTTCCTATACTTTGGACACCGAGACGGGCCGGATCGCGCCCGTTATCGACGACGCCGAGGTCCGGCGGCTCGATGGCGCGTACCTGCTGCCTGTCTACGCCCGCCTGCCGCTGACGCTGGTGCGGGGCAAGGGCGCGCGCGTCTGGGACGCGGATGGCAGGGAGTATCTGGACTTCTTGGCCGGCATCGCGACTAACGCCCTGGGACACTGCCACCCGCGCATGGTCCGGGCGATTCAAGAGCAGGCCGAGACGCTGATCCACACGGCGGGCTACTACTTCACCGCGCCCGTGGCCCACCTGGCCGAGAAGCTGGTGGGGCTTGCCGGCATGGACCGCGTCTTCTTCGGCAACTCGGGGGCCGAGGCCAACGAGTGCGCCATCAAGATCGCCCGCAAGTACGCCAAGTCGCACGGCGGGGCCAACAAGTACGGCATCGTCGCCGCCGCCAAGTCGTTCCACGGGCGGACGATGGCGACCGTGACGGCGACCGGTCAGCCCAAATATCAAGAACCGTTCCTGCCGATGGTGCAGGGGTTCACGCATGTCCCGTTCAACGACATCGCCGCGCTGACAGCCGCCGTCACCGACGACACCTGCGCCGTGCTCTTGGAGCCGATCCAGGGCGAGGGCGGCGTCTACCCGGCCTCCAAATCTTACCTCGAAGCTGCCCGCGCTCTGTGCGCCAAGCACCAGGCCTTGCTGATCTTCGACGAGGTCCAGTCGGGCATCGGGCGGACCGGCAAGTGGTTCGCCTACGAGCATTACGGCGTCGTGCCCGACATCCTGACCTCGGCCAAAGCGCTCGGCGGCGGCTTCCCCATCGGCGCGTGCCTGGCGCGGGGCGAGGCGGCGACGACATTGGCCCCCGGCGACCACGGCAGCACCTACGGCGGCAACCCCCTGGCCTGTGCCACGGCCCTGTCGGTTCTGGAGACCATCGAAGACGAGCACCTGCTGGCGAACGCCCACGCGATGGGCGCGTACTTCGTCCACCGGCTGAACGAACCCCGGTTCCGGGCGAAGATCGCCGACATCCGCGCCGTGGGCCTGATGATCGGGATCGAGCTGGCTGCCCCCGATGCCAAGCGCGTGCTGGACGCCGCCATGAGCCGGGGGCTTTTGATGAGCGCCATCGGCGACCACGTCCTGCGCTTCGTCCCGCCGCTCATCATCACCCAGGCCGACATCGACGAGGCCATCGCCATCTTAGCCGACGTATTGTGAGGGAGACTTGTGATGTTCGCCAAGAAGCCACTGCCCGAGCCGAAACCGCTGGGCCTCCCGCCGATCCTGCGCATCGATGGGCTGCACATCACTTTGGAGCAGCCGCCTCCGCCCGGCTTATCCCCGGAGCCGTCGCCTGAGCCGTCGCAGGCGATCTCCGAGCAGGCACCCAGCGGCCACATCGCCCAAGCCGTCATCGCCCAGGCGTTCCGGGAGGGCGCGACCGAGATCACGCTGACCCCCGACGTCGAATCGCTCGTGGTTCACTACCTCGTGGCAGACGAATGGCGGCACACCATGACCATACCGGCTCAAATCGCGCCCGGCCTCGGCGGGGCCTTCAAGGGCCTGGCCGGGCTGCCCGTCTGGGAGCACCGCATGGCGCTTCAAGGCCTGATCGTGGTCCAGTACGGCACGTCCGATTTCGACGTCCACATCGCCATCACGCCGACCCGGCACGGCGAGAAGATCGCGCTGCGGATGAAGGCGGTGTGACAGGGTGGGCTAGGAGCGAGGAAATAGACGCGCGAGGGGATAAATCCCTCTCGCTAATGGGATCGTCCTTCGGACGGGGCTTGCTGATTTCGCAGGCCCGCATGTCCCGCCCGGAGGGCGCTTATTCAGCGAGGGGGATTTATCCCCTCGCTCTGGGGGAGGCAACCATGTGGCAGAGGTTCACAGAAAGTGCCCGCAAAGTCGTCTACTACGCCCAGGAAGAGGCGCGGACGGCCGGTACGTCACTGGTAACGCCGAGCCATCTGCTGTTCGGATTGGTACGTGATGACGACAACGTCGCCGTGCGTATCCTCTCACGATTGGGAGTCGGCCCCGAGGCGGTCCGGGGGCAAGGACAGGCTCAGGGACAGGCGCAGGGACAGGCGCAGGGACAGGTCTGGCCGCCGGCGCCCTGTTCCCCAGCCCCACCACCGGTGGGGGATATGCAACTCACGTCGGCCGCGAAGTCTGTGATAGATGCTGCCTACGAAGAAGCCACCGCGCTAAGAAATAATTGGATCGGCACGGAACACCTCCTGCTGGGGCTGACGCGCAACAAGGGTCCGGTCAGGGAGGCCCTAGCGCGGCTCGGCGTCGGTGTGGAGCAGGCGCGGGCGGAGGTAGTCAGGTTGCAGGGGGAAGCGCCGCTGCCCGCGCCCAAGGCGTCCTTCTGGAGTCGGCTGTTCCGGGGCGAGCGGCCTGCTGAAGAGAAAAAGGAAAAGATGTGACAGACACCCAACGAAACCCCTCTCAGCGCATGGCCCCGCCGACGCGGGAGCGGTCGGACCTCTATGACTTGCTGGGCGAGACCCGCCTGCGCGGGCGGGATATTCTGGGCATCGAGCAGCTGACAGCCGAGGAGATCGGGCTGATCCTGGACGTCGCCGCCCGGCTCAAGGCGCACAAGTTCGACGACACGCAGACCTTGTTCGCCAAGGGGCAGACGCTCGCCATGCTGTTCGAGAAGCCGTCTCTGAGAACTCGGGTCACGTTCGAGGCGGGCATGACCCAGCTCGGCGGCCATGCGATCTACCTGGAAGGCCGGCTCGGCGTCCGCGAGACCGTCCCCGATGTCGCCCGGAACCTGGACCGCTGGATCGACGGCATCATGGCGCGGACGTTCGACCACTCCGCCGTCGTGGAACTGGCCGAGTACGCCGGCATCCCCGTCATCAACGGCCTGTCCGACCGCGAGCACCCGTGTCAAGCGCTGGCCGACTTCCAGACCCTGGCGGAGCGCCGGGGCGACTTGCCGGGCCTGACGCTAGCCTATGTCGGCGACGGCAACAACGTCGCCCACTCGCTGATGCTGCTGGCCGCCAAATTGGGGGTGCACTTCCGATTAGGCTGTCCCGAAGGCTACGAGCCGGACGCGGGGTTGTGGGCGACGGCTTTGGGCTTCGCCCAGGAGACGGGCGCGACACTGACCGTGACGCACGACCCCGCCGAGGCGGTGCGGGACGCCGACGCCGTGTACACCGACGTCTGGGCCTCGATGGGGCAGGAGGATGAGGCCGCCGCCCGCGCCCTGCTGTTCGCGCCGTTCCAGGTCAACGCTGCGCTGATGGCCCATGCCGCCCCCGACGCCCTGGTCATGCACTGCCTGCCCGCCCACCGGGGCGAGGAGATCAGCGCGGAGGTCCTGGACGGCCCCAACTCGGTCGTGTTTGATCAGGCCGAGAACCGCCTGCACGCGCAGAAGGCGATCTTAGCACTGGTGCTGTAAGCTATCTGCCAGCGACCCGTAGGGGCGCTGCTTGCTGCGCCCCTCTTGTTCTCTCCAACCCCGTTATTGGGGGCTAGGGGGACAGTTTGAAAGGAACCTACTATGCCTAAAACAGTCGTCCTCGTCTACTCCGGCGGACTCGATACGTCCGTCGCCATCCCCATGATGCGCGAAGACTACGGCTTCGACCGCGTCGTCACCGTCACCGTGGACGTCGGCCAGCCCGCCGAAGACGTCAAAAGCGCCGAGGACCGCGCCCGCGCGCTGGGCACCGAACACTACACCGCCGACGCCAAGAAAGAGTTTGTCGAGGAGTACTGCTGGCCCGCCGTCCGAGCCAACGGTGACTACCAGGGCTACCCGTTGTCCACGGCCATCGCCCGACCCCTGATCGGGCTGAAGGCCGTCGAAGTGGCAAAGCGGGTCGGCGCGGACGCCTTCTGCCACGGCTGCACCGGCAAGGGCAACGACCAGTTTCGGATCGAGTACGTCATGCGCGCCCTCCTGCCCGACACGCCCATCATCGCCCCGATGCGCGAGCACAACTACACGCGCACCGAGGAGATCGAGTACGCCCGCGCGAGGAATATCCCCATCTCGGTCTCCGCCGACCAGATCTGGTCCATTGACGAGAACCTGTGGGGCCGCTCCATCGAGGGCGGGCATCTGGAAGAGCCGGACTACGCCCCGCCCGAAGAGATCTTCCAGTGGATCAAGGGCATCGACGCGGCCAACGCCGCCCCGCAGACCATCACCCTGGGCTTTGAGAACGGCATCCCCGTCTCGCTCGACGGCGAAGTGTTGGACGGCCTGACCCTGGTGACGCGGCTGAACAAGATTGCCGGTGACAACGGGGTGGGTCGCGTGGACATCATGGAGGACCGCCTGCTCGGTCTGAAGTGCCGCGAGAACTACGAGTGCCCCGCCAGCACCGTCCTGGTCAAGGCCCACGCGGCTCTGGAGGCCTTGGTCGCGACTGCCGCCGAGCGCAAGTTCAAGGCGGGTGTGGACCAGGAGTGGGGCGAGCTGGCGTATTACGGCCTGTGGTTCGACCCGCTGAAAGACGACCTGGAAGCCTTCATCGGCAAGATTCAGGAGCGCGTGATGGGCACGGTCACGCTGCGGCTGTTCAAGGGGAGCTGCGTCGTCGTGGGCCGCGCCTCGGAGTGGGCCTTGTACAGCGAGGACCTGGCCTCGTTCGACTCCAAAAGCTTCGACCAGCGGCTCTCGGTCGGAAACGTCCAGACCCACGGGATGCAGTCGCGGATGTACTGGGCCTTGAAGGAGAAGCACGGGAAGTAGGCTTATCTCAAATCTGGTATACTCGTTATGGATGATGAAGTCGTCAAGCCGCTGGAGTTCGTCGGTGCCGCGCGGAAGGACCTGCAAGCCATGCCGCCCATCGTCAGGCGGACGTTCGGCACCGCGCTGTTTCTGGCGCAGACCGGGGAAAAATCGGATAAGGCAAAGCCGCTGAAGGGATTCCGTGGGGCAGGCGTCTTGGAGATCGTTGAGGACTACGATACAGACGCTTACCGCGCCGTGTATACCGTCCGCTTCGCCAAGGTCGTCTACGTCCTGCACGTCTTCCAGAAAAAAAGTCGGGCTGGGATCGCGACGTCCGCCCGAGACTTGGCCCTTGTCGAGTCGCGCTTGGAGAAAGCGGAGGAAATGTATGCCGAACGAAACGCCGCTGGTTGACGAAGAAGAGATAGAAATCACGCCGAGCTGCGGCAACGTCTTCGCCGACCTGAACCTGCCGGACCCGGAGCTGCTGCTGGCGAAAGCCAAACTGTGCGCCAAGATCAGCAAGATCGTGCGAGAACGACGTCTGACTCAGGCCAAAGCCGCTAAACTCATGGGGCTGACCCAGCCGAACGTCTCCGACCTCCTCCGGGGGCGCTTGGACGGCTTCACGCTGGACCGCCTGTTCCGCTGCCTGGACGCGCTGGATCAGGAAGTGGAAATCATCGTGCGCCCTAAGCGGTCGCGGGAAGACGCGAGCCTGACGGCTGCGGGTAACTATGCCTCACCGTAAACCAATCCTGCCGAATTATGACTTTTCGGAGGCCCAAGCCCTTTCGGTCCCGGAGCGTCTGGACGCCTGCTTGAAGGCGTTGCCGTCGCGTGAAATGGAGGAAGTCACTTGGGGCGTCGCCCCCATCCCCGACGGTGGCGCGACCGAGGCGGAACTGCGCGAAGTGGAGCGGGGCAACGGCGAAACCCTGCCGCCCGAGTACCGCGCGTTCCTGAGCCTCTGCCGCTACCTGGAACTCGGCGACGGCCTGACGATCTGGGGCGTCGGCCACGCCGACAACGACAGCCCCTGGGTGTCTGAAGACCACGGTACGGACGCCCCCTGTTGGGTGATTGGGGACTACTGGCGCTACGCCGATGGCGACCAGTTGCTGCTGCTCCCCGAAAAGCCGGGCCAGCCGGTCGTGCTGTATCTTCACGAGCATGGGCCGGCTTTGGAGCCGTTCGCGCCCTCGTTCTCGCTGGCGCTGTGGCGGCTCGTCCATGAAGAGCAAGGCTGATGGGCACGTCTCATTCCTTTTGGCAGGTACAGTCTGACTCGTAAGAGACCGTCGTGGAGGCCGACGATGCGGGCTGCCTCCGTCAGAGGCAGGTCTTGTATCTCTGTGAGGCCAACATAGACCATAAAAGGCAATAATACACCATGTCAGCACCTAAGCTCTGGGCCGGGCGGTTCGCCCAGGACACCGACGCGCTGGTTCACCAGTTCAACGCCAGCCTGCGGTTTGATGCGCGGCTGTGGCCGCAGGACATCCGGGGCAGCATCGCCCATGTGACGATGCTGGGCGGGTGTGGAATAATTGACTCAGGCGATGCACAAGCGATCAAAGACGGGCTGGAAGAGCTGGCGCGGGATTTAGAATCGGGCGCGGCCGCCCTCGATCCCGACGCCGAGGACGTGCATATGGCCGTCGAGGGCCTGCTGACGGCGCGGATCGGGCCGGTCGCGGGGCGGCTGCACACGGCCCGTTCGCGCAACGACCAGGTGGCGACCGACCTGCGGCTGTACGTCCGCGAGGCCATCGACGGCATCCGAGGGCGGATCGCCCAGCTTCAAGAGGCGCTGGCAGACCAGGCCGAGCGGCACCTGGACACCCTGCTGCCGGGCATGACCCACTTGCAGCACGCCCAGCCCATCCGATTGGCCCACCACCTGCTGGCCTACTTCTGGATGCTCGCCCGCGACGACGAGCGGCTCGGGGAGGCGCGGGCGCGCGTGGACGTCCTGCCATTGGGGGCGGGCGCGCTGGCGGGGACGACGTTCCCCATCGACCGGCACCGCGTGGCGGCCCTGTTAAATTTCTCGGGCATCGCCGATAACAGCCTAGACGCCGTCTCCGACCGGGACTTCGCCGTCGAGACCGTCTCGGCCCTGGCCCTGGTCATGGTCCACCTGTCGCGGCTGTCTGAGGAGCTGATCCTGTGGAACTCGCCCGAGTTCGGCTGGGTCGAGATGGGCGACAATGTCACGACGGGCAGCTCGATCATGCCGCAGAAGAAGAACCCGGACGTCGCCGAGCTGACGCGGGGCAAAGCCGGGCGCGTCTTCGGCGATCTGGTGGCCCTGCTGTCGGTGATGAAAGGGCTGCCCCTGGCGTATAACAAGGACATGCAGGAGGACAAAGAAGGCCTCTTCGATGCCCTGGATACGGCGGCCGTGTGCCTCGCGGTCATGCACACGTTGCTCGAAAACACGGAATTCCGCGCGGACCGCATGGCGGGGGCGCTGCGCGGAGATTTTTCGACGGCCACGGACCTGGCCGACTTTCTGGTACGCCAGGGCCTGCCCTTCCGGCAGGCGCACGCCCTCGTCGGCAAGATCGTCGGCGACTGCGTCCGGTCGGGGCGCGGCCTGGAAGACCTGACGCGCGCGGACCTCGCCGCCGCCTCGCCGCTGTTCGCGGAGGCGGACCCGGCCCTGCTGGCAAGCGCGCGCGGCAGCGCAGACGCCCGCGAGACCTTCGGCGGGACCGGGCGCGCGGCGGTGCAGGCGCAGCTCGGACGCGCCCGCGCGCGTCTGCTTCGTGGCACGCGGAGTGGAAGCCTTTCCGAAGTGGATGGCCCTTAGAAGTTCAGGCCCTACCGAGAGACGCGCAGCTAAAGGACGGATAATTTGGGAAAGACGATGCTGACGGAGAAGAACATACCCGAATGGTTGAGCGCACCGGCCTTCGGCGCGATCATGGCGGCGGCGGGCATCGCGGCGGGTGGGCGGCCCGTGGGCATGACCTGCCTGGCCGCCGCCTTGGTGGGCGCGTACCTGTACTTCGGGCGGCGCGGCTGGCTGCTGAGCGTCTCGGGGGCGCACGGCGCGCGCGACGCCGCCGTGACGTCGGTCTTCTCCGCCCTGACCGTCGGCTTCGTGCTGCTGACCGGCGGGCCGGACTCGCCGCTGCCGTGCGCGCTGTACCTGCCCATCTTCTTCGCGGCGCTGTGCTACGGGACGCGCCTGGGTCTGCTGACCAGCCTGGGCATGGCCGGGGCCGCCCTGGCCTTCGCGCTGGGGGGGCTGGGCGGCCGGCCGCTGCCGCACCCCCTGCCGGCTGCGGCGGTCGCCGTCGGCCTGTCCTTTCCGCTGGCCGCCGTCATCGCGGGCGTCCTGCGCGCACAGATGGAAGCCCGGCTCCGGGCGCTGTCGACCGAGAAACACGCGCTGTCGACCGAGAAACAGGAACTGTCCGCCTTGCTGGACCTGTCCCAGATGATGGAGTCGGCCTTCGACCTGGACATGACGCTCAACCTCGTCCTGCTCAACGTCCAGCAGCACTCCGAGTGCCAGGTCTGCGCCGTCTACCTTAAGGATTCTGATGGGCGGACGATGGAGCTGCGCGCGGCCAGCGGGCCGGGCAGCCCCATCGGCCTGCGCCCCACGCTGACTCTGGACGGGGCGGACGTGGGCGGCTGGTCGACCATCGACGTCTCCCACGGCCACCGGAACGCGCCGGCCTTCTACGTCCCGGACGCCACCGCAGGCCGGGCCGCGGGCACCGACGGCCTGTTCGTCCTGGACCCGCAGGCCGGGTCGTTCGCCTGCCTGCCCATGTCCGGCGTCGAGGGCCTGCTGGGCATGATCTACCTCGGCTACGAACGCCCGCGCGGCCTGACGCCCGAGGGCCTGAGCCGCTTGGAACAGCTCGCCGTCCACGCCGCCTTCCCACTCCAGCGCGTCCTGATGCAGCAGGATTATCGGTCGCTGGCTTACAGTGACGCCATGACCGGCCTGGACAACTTCCGACAGTTCGAGCAGACATTAGCCGACGAGCTGGCGCGCGCCGAGCGTTACGGCCGCTCGCTGTCGGTCATCCTGCTCGACATCGACCACTTCAAGTCGTTCAACGACACCCTGGGCCACCCCGCCGGCGACGCCCTGCTGGGGCAGATGGGCGTCGTCCTGCGGAACTCGCTGCGGAACGTGGACCGCCCGGCCCGCTACGGGGGCGAGGAGTTCGTCGTCATCTGCCCTGAGACCGGCGCGGACGGGGTGCACCTGATCGCCGAGCGCATCCGCCGTGCGGTCGCCGAGACGGCGTTCACGCTGGGCGAGACGGGCGAGACCACCCGCGTCACCGTCAGCCTCGGCTGCGCGACGTTCCCCGTTGACGCGCGCACGACCCACGACCTGGTTAAGAAGGCCGACATGGCCCTGTACGATGCCAAAGAGGCAGGCCGAAACACCGTCCGCGCCTACGACACCCGGCAGAGGCACGCCGAGGCGGCCTAGCGGCCAGCGCGGGCATAGCTCTCACAGCGCCTATGAACACGATCAGCGCCTTGCTTGTTTTTCTCGCTTCCGCCGTGTGCTCCCTGTGCGCCGCCCCGGCCATCCAGCCCTCGGTCAGCCAGCCCTCGGTCAGCGTCGCGCCCGGCGACCCCGGCCTCCGGTACATCGGGCGCTGGGACAGGAGCGACCCGGCGACCTTCCACAGCTTCTGGGGCGGGGCCTACGTGCGCGCCGACTTCACGGGGGCCTCGGTGGGTGTCAAGCTCGCCGGCCCGCAGAGCCTGGTGGCCGCAGTCGATGGCCGCGAGCCGACCGCGTTCTACGCACAGCCGGGGATGACTCTGTTCTCGAATCTCGGGCCGGGCCGGCATAGCCTGCTGGTCGGCGCGGCGGGCCAAAACGACGAGCTGCCGTTCCAGGGGCTGGTCTTGGACGCGGGGGGCGCGACCGTGCCGCCGCCGCCCGCGCGCCCGCTCATCGAGTTCGTCGGCGACTCGATCACGACCGGCACCGGCCCGCCTGGCATGGGGACGGTCAACTGGGCCTGGAACACCGCCGAGGCCCTGGGCTGCGACCACGTGCAGATCGCCTTCAGCGGCGTCGCCCTCACCAGCGCCTTCGGCTGCTCCACCAAGGTCGGCATGGACGTGCAATATTTCCGGCTGAAGAACTTCAACCACGCCGGCGACAGCCCGCCCGTCCCCTGGGACTTCTCGTACACGCCGCGCGTCGTTGTCATCAACCTCGGCCAGAACGACCAGTGCGGGGGCGAGCCGGACGCGACGATGACGGCGAGCTACGTCCGCTTCGTCCGTGGCCTGCGCGCGAAATTCCCCTCGGCGCAGATCGTCGCCCTGCGCCCGTTCGGCGGCCCCTACGAGAAGGCCGTCCGCGCCGCCGCGCGTTCCCTGATCGCGGCGGGGGATGCGCGCGTCCGTTACATCGACACGACGGACTGGCTGGCGAGCGCCGACTATGGGGACGGCATCCACCCCAACGCCTCGGGTAATCTCAGAATCCTGGGCGAGCTTGCCCCGCTGCTGAGGCCGCTCGTAGGGGCGCGCTAAAGCAAAAAGAGGGGGCCGCAGCTGCGGCCCCCTCTTCCCCAAGCCGTCCTCGCCGCTGCACCTGCTCACATCGGCAGCGGCGTACCGCCCGTCAGACCGCCCGGCGCGTGGCGACGCAGCCGCAAGGCCAGCCCGATCAGGGCGACGCCGAAGGCCAGGGCATAAATGCCGATCAAAAACGCCCCCGCCACGATGCCCGCGCCGGGGTGCGCGAACAGGCCTAGCCCCAGCAGGACCGACACGCCCCCTGCCAGGATCAGCCAGAACTCCCCCGGAACCACCCGCCGCAATTGGACCGCCGCCACGATCAGGACGACGCCCGTGATCAGCGCCCAGGCCCCCACCAGGTATACCAAAGCCCTCGCCGTTGCCAGCGGATTCCCGAACGTGACGACGCCCGCGAGTACCCCGAACACCCCTTCCGCCACCAAGGCCCACCAGCGGTTGTCCTGGTGCCCGAACCGGAACGCCGCTACCAGCGCGAAAACACCGTCGATGAAAAAGTACGCCCCCAGCAGCAACGCGAACGTTTGGGCGAACGCCCCCGGCGCAACAAGCGCATAGACTCCGAGCAGCACCGCCAGCGCCCCCCGCGCCGCCAATGTCCACCAGTGCCGCGCCATCTGTTCTAACATACTCGCCCCCTGAATAAGCTTGGCCCCAGTTCCATCCGCCTGCCGCTGTCAATGTCCCCCGCGCCGTGTGTTATCAAACAGGCCGCAGGCAACAAGATCGGACTGGCGGCGCTGCTCCGCGTTGTGTGCGGCACCGTGACGAGTCGCAGACTGTTCAGCCATTGCCGCTAGGGCGCGGCGGGCCAAAGTTAATACCGCAAGATGGACAGACTCTGTCTGCCGGTGTGATATCCGCACCGCAGGCGGGGCACTTGCCTGGGTCCACTTCCTGAAATCTTGGGGCGACCCACTCCTCCGGTGTCGCCTCGCCAGAGACGCTACCAAGGCCTGTAAATCACCCTGTGCAGTGACCCACTCCTCAATAAAACCGCACTGGCCACAGAGGTACCTGGTGACAGGGATGGAACTCAAGTAAGTCCATCCGGTCTGGACGCGGGGGTCGGCCTCGCTCAATGGGTTGTGGGGGATACGGTATATGTCCCTGGACTGGCACTTAGGACAGACCGCGCTTGTTCTCATAGTGTCCCTGTGGGAGGCGAAGCGATAGAAGGTCTTGCGGAACGGAGGAGCGCATCGCCCTGGCATTGCTGGGTCTTTTGGCAACAGTGATCATGCCCACCCATGGTCTGCTTCCTGATAAGCCCACCGCCCAACTCCTCGACGTAAAAACGGGGCGAACACCAATGATGTTCGTCCTGTCTTCCTGTTTTCCTCTGTCCTGCGCGGGCGCACGGGAGGCAGAATACCATCAGCCGGCTACGGCACGACTTCTTCGGCGGGGAGCTTGGCCTCGATCATGCGCTCGACGCTTGCGACCCGGTCCTCGTCGGAGAGGTTGATGGCCTTGACTCCCTGGGTGTTGCGGCCGCTGGAGCGGATATCGTCCACGCGGAGCTGAATCGTGATGCCCTCGCGGGTCATGATCAGCAGGCGGTCCTCGGGGCTGACGATCTTGGCGTCCACCACGTCGCCGGTCTTCTCGGACAGGCCCATCGTGAGGATGCCCTTGCCGCCGCGCGTCTGCGAGCGGTAGTCTTTCAGCGGCGTCCGCTTGGAGATGCCGCGCTCGCCGATGACCAAGAGGTCGAGGCTGGGCTGGACCATGTCCATGCTGACCACGGCGTCGTCCTTGGCCTCGGAGAGCATGATGCCCCGGACGCCGCCCGCCGCCCGGCTGCGCGGGGTGACGTCGCTCTCGGGGAACCGGATCGACATGCCCTTGCGCGTGACGAAGATGACCTCGTCCTTGCCGGTCGTGTGCGCGACCCAGCGCAGGGCGTCGTTTTCCTCGATGTCGAAGACGATCAGGCCGTTGTTGCGGAGGTTGGTGAACTCCGACAGCGCCGTCCGCTTGACCTCGCCGCAGACGGTCGCCATCAGCAGGAAGCCCTCGACGTCTTTGTACTCCTTCATCGGCACGGTCGCCGTGATGCGCTCGCCGGGCTGGATGTTGATCAGGTTGATGACCGCCGTGCCCATCGCCGTGCGCGAGGTCTGCGGCACTTCATAGGCTTTGAGTCGGTAGACGCGGCCCCGGTCGGTGAAGAACAGGATGTAGTGGTGCGTGGTGGCGACGAACAGGTGCTCGATGCTGTCCTCTTCTTTGATCGACGCCCCGATGCGCCCCTTGCCGCCCTTGTGCTGGGTGGGGTAGGTCTCTTTGGGGACGCGCTTGATGTAGCCGTCGCGCGTCACCGAGACGATCATCTCCTCCTCGGGGATCATGTCTGCGTCGCCGATCTCCTCGGCTTCCAGGGGCACGATGCGCGTCCGCCGCTCGTCGCCGTACTTGTCCCGGAGCTGCCGCAGTTCTTGTTTGACGATCTGCGTCACGCGCGCGGGGCTGGCGAGGATGTCCTCGTAGTAGGCGATCTGCTTGAGCAGCTCCTTGTAGTCGCTTTCCAGCTTCTCGCGCTCCAGGCCCGTCAGCGCGCGGAGCTGCATGGCGAGGATGGCGTCGGCCTGGAGCTGGGAGAGCGTGAACCGGCCCATCATCTCCGTCCGGGCGACTTCCGCCGTGCGCGAGGCGCGGATCAGCGAGATGATCTCGTCGAGCACGTCCAGCGCGATCTGCAAGCCTTCCAGGATGTGGGCGCGGGCCTTGGCTTTGTTCAGCTCGAACAGCGTCCGGCGGGTGATAATCACGCGCCGGTGGTCCAAGTAGTGTTGCAACGCCTGCGGCAGCGTCAGGATGCGCGGCTGGCCGTCCACCAGCGCGAGCATGTTGACCCCGAAGGTCGTCCGCAGGGGCGTGTGCTTCAAGAGGAAGTTCAGCACCTTCCGGGGGTAGGCCTCGCGCTTCAGCTCGATGACGATCTTCATGCCCGTCCGGTCCGAGTAGTCGGGCAGGGCGGCGATCCCCTCGATCTTCTTCTGCTTGACAAGGTCCGCGATCTGCTCGATCAGACGCGCCTTGATGACCTGGTAGGGCAGCTCTGTGACGATGATCTGGTTGCGCCCGTTGTCGGTCGGCTCGATGGACGTCCGCGCCTGCATCACGACCGAGCCGCGCCCGGTCGCGTAGGCCTGCCGAATGCCCTTGGTGCCCAGAATCAAGCCCGACGTGGGGAAGTCCGGCCCCTTGATGAACTCCATCAGGTCGTCCGAACTTGCCTGGGGGTTGTCCAGGAGGTGGATGGCCCCGTCCACGACCTCGCGCAGGTTGTGGGGCGGGATATTGGTCGCCATGCCCACGGCGATGCCGGACCCGCCGTTACACAGAAAGTTCGGGAACTTGCCCGGCAGCACGGTCGGCTCCTGCCGCGTCTGGTCGTAGTTCTCCGCCCAGTCTACGGTGTCCCGGTCCAGGTCTTGCAGCATCTCCATCGCAAACGGTGCCATGCGTGCCTCGGTGTAACGCTGCGCGGCCGCAGGGTCGCCGTCGATGCTGCCGAAGTTGCCCTGCCCGTCCACGAGCAGGTAGCGCATGTTGAAATCCTGCGCCATGCGGACCATCGTCGAGTACAGGGCCGCGTCGCCGTGCGGGTGGTAGTTCCCCATGCACTCGCCGACGATCTTGGCGGACTTGCGGTGCTGGCCGGCGGGGGTCAGGTTCAGGTCGCTCATCGCCATTAATATCCGCCGGTGGACGGGCTTCAGGCCGTCGCGCACGTCGGGCAGGGCGCGGGCGATGATGGTGGACATCGCATAGTCGAGGTACGACTGGCGCATCTCGTCTTCGATGTTCACGTTCAGCACCGTGCGCCCGATGGGGCTGGCGGGCAGGGCCATCAGGCCGGTCGCGGCCGCGCCTTCGGGTGCCCCGGCGGGCGTCTCGGGGCTGACATCAAGGGCCGAATCTGGGGCGGAGTCGGGGGTGGGGATTTCTTCGTCGGCCATGAGTTTCCTTTGCAGTCGGTCGCACAAAAGTTGCAGAGAATCGGCGTTCAGACTTGCCACTATTATATCTTATTTGACAGCAGATGTCAAGCAAAAGCACCCGCTGGGGCGCAAAACCCCCGTGCGCTTGCGATTCCCGTGCCTGTATGTTATACTGCCACTGTACGCCCGTCCCGACCGCCGCGATTTGAGATCGAGGAGAACAAACCCATGTCGAAGACACCCGCCGCACTGGCCGCTGCCCTGGCCGCCGCCCTCCTGCCGCTCGCCGCGCAGGCTGCCCCCGCCGGTGCCATGCACGGCAAGACGATGCCCGGCAAGACGGGCAAGATGGTGACCCTGTACCAGGCCGACAAGTGCCATATGTACTTCACCGCCGCCCAGGCTGAGAAGTACAACTACGCCTGCCCGGACAGCAAGGGCAAGATGAAGACGGTCCAGGTCACCCCCGCCGTCGCCAAAATGCAGGTGGCGAAGACCAACGCCATCCTGGCCCCCAAGAAAGCCATGTAGGGGCCAGTCCCCCGACCCAAACGGGGCGCGGACCATTCGGTCCGCGCCCCGTCCGTTTGTCCGGCGTCCATCTCGGGCGGCTAGGCCGCCTCGAAGCCGTCAGCAAGCCCCGCCGTGTAGCGGTGCTCGGCCAGGACGTGGGCGGGCACCTGCTTCAGGAAGAAGTTGCCCGCCAGCAGCGCGATCCCCAAGTCGTCCAGCGGGCCGATGAACGGGATGAAGTTCGGCAGGTTGAGCGGGCTGACCGCGAAAATCAGCGCCCCGGCCAGGGCGGCCTTGGCCCAGACCGGTACGCGCGGGTCGGCCAGCAGCAGCCGGAACAGGTGGATCTGCTTGGGCGCGCTGCGGACCAGGGTCGTCGCCGCCTTCCATCCGCCGACGCGGCGGGTCATCTGAATTATGCGCCAGACCTGTTTCCAGAGGTTCATGAGTTTCTCCTTGAAATGCGAGTTGTTGATGTGACTTACCCCAGAGTATGCCCACTTTAAGAAGTCCCCACGCCTCCCTTTGTTCCCACGCCCGCCCACACATCTTTCCTGCCGTTGCATCCGAGGCGCGGCCATTTAACGGTGCTTTAATTTGACAGTGCTTTAACGGTCGCCGTGTACAGTCAGGCTTCCCATCACCGGAAGCGTCTCAGGCCGATGCCGCGCCCGCCATGCCGCGCTCGTTCTTGATCGGCGTGCGATGTTCTGCCGCTCTGCTCCGCCGCGCTTTTTCTGACGACTCAGGCCGGCAGTCCCCACGGCGACACACAGACCAACGGCACCGGGCAGGCCGTCGGTACCGGGCAGGCGACGTGTCGATTGACCCGTCCGCCGCGCCGGAACCTCCGCAGTCCGCCGGCTTGCCCCTGCGGGCCGGGCGGCGCAAGGCGTCTCCCGCGCTCCGGCCTAAAACTCCGACGAAAAAGGCCCGGCGCGGATGCGCCGGGCCGTTGCTTTTTTCGCTATTCCCGCAGTCGGGGGGTAAAATAGTGGGATGGAAAGACGTGTCACTTTCGCCGCTCTGTCTGTCGTCTTATTCGCCGCGTTGACGGCGCTGCTGCCCGCCGCCGGGTGGGCCTTTTCCGCCCCCGCTCCGGCCTACGGGCGGCTGCCGCTCCAGTTCGCCGCCAACCGGGGGCAGACCGACCCGCAGGTCAGGTTCCTCGCGCGCGCCCGTGACAGCGCCCTGTTCCTCACGCCGACCGGGGCCGTCTTCACGCTGGGCCGCAGCGGCGGCAAGGCGTCCACACTGCGGATGACCCTGATGGGGGGCAGTGCGGCGGCGGCGGTGACGGGGGAGGGGGCGCTGCCGACGCGGAGCAACTATTTCGTCGGCAGGGACGCCCGGCAGTGGCGCACCAACGTCACGAACTACGCCCGCGTCCGCTGCCGGGGCGTGTATCCCGGCGTGGACATGGTCTATTACGGGACGCAGCAGCAGCTGGAGTACGACTTCGTCGTCGCTCCCCGGCACGACCCCGGCCAGATCCGGCTGGCGTTTGACGGCGCTTTGTCGGTGCGGGTGGACGCCGCGGGCGATCTGGTCGCGCAGACGGCGGCGGGGCCGATGCGCTGGCACCGGCCCCGCGTCTACCAGGCGGTCGGGGGGCGTCGCCGCCCCGTGCAGGGCGGGTACAGCCCGCAGGGGGATGGCTCGGTCAAGTTCTCCCTGGGCACCTACGACAAGGCCAGGCCGCTGGTGATCGACCCGACCTGCGTCTACTCCACGTTCCTGGGCGGCAGCATGGACGACGGCGGCGTCGGCGTCGCCGCCGACGCGGCGGGTAGCGCCTACGTGGCCGGCTACACGGGATCGGCGGACTTCCCCACGGTCAACACGGGGGTGGAGGTCGGCTACACCGGCGACATCTTCGTCTCCAAGCTGACCCCGGACGGCTCGGCACTCGTCTACTCTACCTACATCGGCAGCCGCGCCGGGAGCGGCGACGCGGTGGACGGCATCGCCGTGGACAAGGACGGCGCGGTCTACGTCACCGGCCACACCCTGTCCCGCGACTTCCCCACGACGCCTGGCGCGTTCCAGGCGCAGCGCACCGGCGGCGGCTGGAACGCCTTCGCCGTCAAGCTGAGCGCGGACGGCGCGCGCCTGGAATATTCGACGTTCCTGGGCGGCAAGGGGCCGGACCTCCCGCACGGCATCGCCGTGGACGGCTCGGGGGATGCCTTCATCGCCGGCGAGACCCAGTCCCCGGACTTCCCCGCGACCCTCCCCCACGCCGACACGCGCGGCCACTCCTGGTGGACCTTCCTCACCCGGCTGAACCCGCAGGGGACCGGGCTGGCCTATTCGCTGATCTTCCCCGAGGCCGACCGCCCCGCCCTGGCCGTGGGCCGTGACGGCAGCGCCTACCTGACGGGCCGCGCCATCTCCCGGCACCTGCCCACCACGCCCGGCGCGTTCCAGCCGGCCAAGGACCGCGAATACAACGCCTGCGCCTTTGCCGCCAAGTTCGACCCGCTTGGCGCTCTGGTCTACTGCACTTACCTGGGCGGCATCAAGATCGGCGACGACGAGAGCGGCATGGGTATCGCCGTGAACGACGCCGGTGAGGCCTGCGTGGCCGGCGACACCGTGGCCGATGACTTCCCCGTCGTCAACGCCAGCCAGCCGGTGAAGGCCGACGCGGCAGGCTTCAACCACGACGCCTTCGTCACCAAGCTGAGTGCGGATGGGCGGAGCCTAGTCTTCTCCACTTACCTGGGCGGGCGCGGCTGGGAGCACGCGCGCGGCGTCGCCGTAGACGCGCGCGGCGACGCCTGGGTTACCGGCTCCACGACCTCGCCGGACTTCCCGGTCAAGGACGCCTTCCAGCCGGCCTACGGCGGCGGCTACGACATGCGAGGCCAGAGTACGCCCCTGAACTACGTCCGCAGCCGGGACGCCTTCGTGACGGAGTTCGGCCCCGATGGGGCGCTGCTCTTCTCGACTTTTCTGGGCGGCAGCGAGTCCGACGAGGGCACCGCCATCGCTGCGGGGCCTTCCGGCCACGTCTACGTCACCGGGGCCACGGCCTCGGAGAACTTCCCCGTCTACCACGCCGGCCAGGCCGTCAACCGCCGCCACAGCCGGACCAGCCCCTACGACGAGAACAACAACGCCTTCGTCGTCAAGATCGCGGCCCTCTGAGCGGCCCCGAAACGAAAAAGCCCGGCGCGGGTGCGCCGGGCTTTCTGCCTGCCGTGTCTACTCCTCCACGACTTCACGGATACGCCGCTCCAGGATGTCCAGGTCCAGCCCGCCCTCGTCGCGGGCGATGCGCCGGACGGTGGCGTTCACGCTGCCCAGGTCTTGCAGCAGGTCGCGCAGGATCTCCTGCTGCTGCCGCGACTGCGTGATCTCCTTCGGCTCTTGCACCAGGTCGCGCACCAGGGCGTCCTCGGAGCGCGAGGCGACGACGGGGTCGGTCTGCCCCTGCACGTGAACGAACGTCCGTCGCCCCGGCCCCCGGTCCTGCTCAATCGGCAGCACCGCCGTCACCTGGTCCGACCGCACGTACTTCCCGAACCCCAGATGCACCAGCATCGAAGACTGAATTCTCATGTTGGCCCCCTGCTCTTTGTTGTCTGCTACTATCAAGAACAGCGAACGCCTAAGATTGGTTCCCAAAACAGCCGCAATTTCGGCTGGGCCGAACCCAATCACCCCGCCGCCGCGTTGTAACAACAACGACACTCCCGGAGGCACCCCATGAACCCGCGACGCCTGCTCTTCACCTGCTCACTCGCCGCTCTGGCGCTGGCCCTAACGCCCGCCCTCTCCCCACGCCTAGCCCAGGCCGCGCCCGGTGCCGCTGCCGCCGACACGCCCACCGTGGCCGTCGTGCGGCAGTACGTCGCCGCCCATCTGGCCGGGAAGGGAGACGCGGCCTATGCGCTGCTCTCGCCGGACACCCAGGTGCAGTTCCCCGCCGGCGGGCGCGAACAGCTCGCCAGGGACCTGACCCGCCCCGAAATGCTCAAAAGCCTGCCGCCGGCTCTGCTCCCGGTCGTGGCTCTGTTCGCCGACATCCACGACACGCTGCACTTCAAGTTCCGTGTGCTCGGCGCGTCGCCGGGCGACCCGAGCGTGGTGCTGGTGCGGACCTACCAGGTAGGGACGCCCGCCGAATCTGTAAAAGTGCTCAAGGTCGCGACCGTGTCCGACCCTGCGGCGGGCGGGGTGATCCGGGTTGATGGCGAGAAGACGATGCTGCTGGCGGCACCCGAGATGGCGGGGATGCGCGCCAAGGCGCAGCAAGCGGCGTCGCAGTCCAACCTGAAGCAGATCGCGCTGGGCATCATCCAGTACACCCAGGACAACGACGAGCATCTGCCGGACGCCGACAAGTGGGTGGACGAGATCATGCCCTACGTCAAGTCCGAGCCACTGTTCCGCGACCCGTCAGCCCCAGCAGGGGAGAAGTGGAGCTACGCCTTCAACCGCACCCTGTCCCGCGCTCCCGTGGCGCAGCTTGACAGCCCCGCGTCCACCGTCATGCTGTTCGAGAGCAGCAAGGGCACGAAGAACGCCAGCGATACGGGCGAGTCCGTTCCTAATCCTGGACGTCACTCGGGCGGCACGGATTACGCGCTCGCCGACGGACACGTCAAATGGCTCGCCGACGGCACCAAGCTGTCCTACACGCTGAGCGGGAAGTAGGTTGACATCCGCCCGGCCCCGTGCCATACTGACGGCATGCCGCTGACCGACGCTACCGACCCCCAGCCGGACGAAATCCTCACCATCCTGGCCCGCGACGCCCGGACATCGCCGGACACCATCGCGACGCTGACCGGGCGCGACGTTTCCGAAGTCCGCGCGGCCATCGCCGGCTACGAGCGGCGCGGGATCATCAAGCACTACAAGACCATCATCGACTGGGAGCGGGCGGGCGTCGAGCGCGTCTTCGCGTTCATCGACGTCAAAGTCTTGCCCGCCCGCGAGGTCGGCTTCGACGCCGTGGCCGAGCGCATCTACCGCTATCCCGAGGTGCATTCCGTCTGGCTCGTGTCCGGCGGGAGCGACCTGCGCGTGGTCGTCGAGGGAGCGCACATGCGCGAGGTGGGCCGCTTCGTCGCCGAAAAGCTTTCCACTTTGGAGGGCGTGACCGGCACGGATACGCACTTCCTGCTGCGCCGCTACAAAGAGGACCAGGATTTGTTCGTCGAGACCGACCCCGACCCGCGCCTGGTCGTGACGCCGTAGCCGGCGGCCCCGAGAGACAACCCCATGAGCAAAGACGCCCCCACCGAACACCCCGAGACCCGTTACGAGCCTATGTCCCCCCCGGCGCTCTCGCGGATCGCGCGCGACCTGCCGCCCTCGGGCATCCGCAAGTTCTTCGACATCGCCGCGCAGATGCAGGACGTCATCTCGCTGTCGGTGGGGGAGCCGGATTTCCCCACGCCCTGGGCCGTGCGCGAGGCCGCCATCTATTCGCTGGAGCGCGGGCAGACGACTTACACCAGCAACTACGGCATTCTGGAGCTGCGCCGGCTCATCGCGAAGCATCTGGATACGCTCTACGGCGTCCGCTACCGGCCCGAAGATGAAGTCCTGATCACGGTAGGAGTCTCGGAGGGCATGGACCTGGCGATGCGGGCGATTCTCGACCCCGGTGACGAGGTCTTGGTGCCCGAGCCGTGCTACGTCTCCTACAAGCCGTGTGTCAGCCTGTCCGGCGGCGTCCCCATCGGCGTCCCGACGACGATGGCCGACGAGTTCCGCGTCTCGGTCGAACAGCTCGAAGCCGCGCGGACTCCGCGCACCAAGGCGGTCGTGCTGGGCTATCCGAGCAACCCGACCGGGGCCGTCATGCCGCGCGCGCGGGTGCAGGAAGTCGTGGACTTCGCCCGTCGGCATAACCTCTATCTGATCAGCGACGAGATCTACGACCGGCTGTGTTACGACGGGGCACACACCTGCGTCGCGTCCCTGCCCGGCGCGCGCGAGCGGACGATCCTGCTCAACGGCTTTTCCAAAGCCTACGCCATGACCGGCTGGCGGCTGGGCTACGTCTGCGCCCCGCCCGATTTGCTGGGCGCGATGATGAAAATCCACTCGTACACCATGCTGTGCGCCCCGATCACGGCCCAGAAGGCCGCCATCGAGGCACTGAAGAGCGCCGAACCCGCCGTGCGCGACATGGTGGGCCAGTACAACCAGCGCCGCCGCCTGATCGTGGACGGGCTGAACGCGGCGGGCCTGGACTGTCACCTGCCGCAGGGGGCGTTCTACGCCTTTCCCAGCGTCCGCCCGACCGGGCTGACGTCCGAGGAGTTCGCCGAGCGGCTCTTGTTCGAGGAGCACGTCGCTGTGGTCCCCGGCACCGCCTTCGGGCAGGGCGGCGAGGGGCACGTCCGCTGCTCCTACGCGACGAGCCTGGAGAAGATCGAAGAAGCCGTGCGTCGCATCGCCCGGTTCGTCCAAAGAGTCGCGCCCGCCGGGACGTCACCCGGCCCCCGCAAGGGCGACCCCGTTCTCAGCCGCTGACGCCCACCAAAGGACCACTTCCCTATGAAATTCGGCAACATCCCCGGCGTCAACAAGCCGGTCTCACGGCTCGTGCAGGGCACGGCCAACACGGCCTTCGATCCGAGCAAGCCGGACCAGGCTTTTGCCCTGCTCGACCTGGCGATGGAGCACGGCATCAACACGTTCGACACGGCCCACGTCTACGGCGAGGGCAACGAGTCCACTCTGGGCCGCTGGGTGCGCGAACGCGGCGTCCAGGACCGCGTCGTCATCCTCGCCAAAGGCGCGCACCCCTACGGGGGCCGCAACCGCGTCACGCCCGCCGACATCGAGGCCGACATGGCCGAGTCGATGCAGCGGCAGGGCCTGGACTATTTTGATCTGTATGTGCTGCACCGGGACGACCCCGCGGTCCCGGTCGGCCCCCTCGTCGAGGCCCTGAACGCCCACCAAAAAGCAGGCCGCATTGGGGCATTCGGCGGCTCCAACTGGACTCACGCGCGCATCGCCGAGGCCAACGCCTACGCCCAGGAGCACGGGCTGACTCCGTTCGCCGTTTCCAGCCCGAACTACAGCCTGGCCGAGATGTACGCGCCGCCCTGGGACGACTGCATCAGCATCAGCGGCCCGCAGGGCGAGGCGGCCCGCGCCGCTTATGCCGCGTCGGGCATCGCCGTGACGCCCTGGTCGAGCCTGGCCGGTGGTTTCTTCTCGGACATCTACCACCGGGACAATCTGGACACGTTCTCCCCGGACAACTACTTCGCCCAGATCTGCATCAAGTGCTATTGCGGCGAGACCAACTTCGAGCGCCTGGACCGCGCCCGTGCTCTGGCTCAATCCAAGGGCGTCAGCGTCGCCCAGATCGCCGTCGCCTTCTCCCTCAGCCAGCCGATGAACCTGTTCCTGCTGATCTCAAGCCTCACCCGCGACCAGTTCGCCGCCAATGCCGCCGCGCTGGACATCGCGCTGACCCCGCAGGAGCTGGCCTATCTGGACCTGAAGGCGGACGCGCCCGCGTAGACACAAACAGAAAGCGCCCGGCGGCCTCTTCAGGGGCCGCCGGGCGCTTGTGCTTTTCTCTACACCATGCGGGCGACGAAGCAGGCCATCAGGACGAAGTGGCAGGCGCTGCCGGCCAGGACGAAGATGTGCCACAGGTCGTGGGCGTTGAACTTGCCCGGCCACAGGTGCGGCTTGTCGGTGGCGAACACGACGGTGCCGACGCAGTAGGCGATGCCGCCCGCGTACAGCCAGGCGATGGCGGCGGGCGGGAAGACGTGGCGCAGCGGCGTCATGGCCAGCGCGATCAGCCAGCCCATGACCAGATAAATGCCGATCCGCGCCCAGTCCGGGAAACGCTTCCAGACCAGGCTGCACACGATGCCGACCAGGGCCAGCCCGTACTCGATCCCGAACAGGGTCCACCCCCACGCCCCCGCCCCGCGCAGGCCGACCAGGCACACCGGCGCGTAGGTGCCGGCGATCAGCAGGAAGATGGCGATGTGGTCGAAGTGCATCAGCTTGTCGATCTGCTGCGGCTTCACCCACAGTGAGTGGTACAAGGCGGACGCCGTGTACAGCACGATCAGGCTGACCCCGAACACGGCGAACGAGACCGTGTGCCACGGCTTGCCCCGCGCCAAAACCAGCAGCGCGACCAGGGCCGCGACCGACAGCAGCGCCCCCAGCCCGTGCGACAGCCCGCAGAACGGCTCCCGTATCCAGAAGCGCTTGATTCGTTCAGTCATAGAGTGTAGAGTACCCCTTTTCCCACTCCCAGACGCGCCGGGCAGGATTTTGGTTCCCACGGCGGGAACTCCGAGCGTGTACTCTGGTGTTCGCGGACAAGTCCGGGGACACGGGCATCGGATCGGCTCCGCAAACAATAAAGCACCGAGAAATCTCGGTGCGGGTCGTGCCAGAATAGATGTGCCCGCCCCCTAGGCAAATGCGTGTGCCACGCGCGCATCCGTACTGGCCCCGTTTCTACGGCGAGGCGACAATTCGGGAGGCGGTCCGCTTCCGTAACATTTTAGCACATAAGGTGACAGGATGAAAAGCTCATCGGAACATGGTGAAGGCGATTGGTTCACCGAGTTGTACAACTCCCGCAAGTCCTTCATCGAAATCAGCCGTGAGAACGATTTCGAGCATGGCATTTGGCAGTCAACCGTTGATAAATACGCTGAACCGGATCATTTCATCTACGAACTTCTCCAGAACGCTGAAGACCAGGAAGCAACCGAGGTCACCTTTGACTTACGGAAGGATAGCCTCGTCTTTAGTCATAACGGCGCTCCCTTTGGTCAGGGCAACCTGTTCTCGCCGGACGACGTGAAGAACATAACCGGTATTGGCAACAGTAACAAGCCTGAGCAAGCAAACAAGATCGGCAAGTTCGGCATAGGCTTCAAATCCGTCTTCGTCGTAACTGATCGGCCTGAGATTCACACCACACTGGGAAATGCGCCGTTCGCGTTCGCCATCGAAAACCTCGTTTTGCCTATAGCGTTGGGCGTCGCGAAAAGGGAAGGCACAGAAGAATTAACACGCTTCGTCCTCCCCTTCAGAATAAGCCAAGCAGACGATATGCATACCGTTATCCAGGCGAAACTACGCTCACTGGGAGCGGATGCCCTTCTGTTCTTGGAACACCTAACGTCAATTATATGGCGAACAGAGACGGAGCACGGCACCTACTTGTGTGAGCGCAACTGGGAACCCGGTAGTGCCTGGGAAAGCGGAAAATGCCAACTTGTTGGTGAAGGTGTTTTGTCCGGCAGTAGCAAGTATGATGAGAAGACGTATTTGCTCTTCAATAGAGTAGCCACCATTGAAGGTGCAGATCAAAGATTGGCCGCGCGCATCGCTTTTCAGCTGGATGGTAACACCATCATTCCAGAGCTAGATTTACCCCCGGTGAGTGTCTACTTTCCAACGGAAGAAAGAGTTGGCCTTAAGTTCCGCATTCACGCTCCATTTCTATTGACAGATAACCGTGCAAACATCAAGCCACAAGAGAGAGTGAACCACGAACTCGCACAGACGTGTGCCAATCTTTTGCGTGAAAGTCTTCCGAAACTAAGGGATATGGGGCTGTTGTCTGTGCCTTGCCTCAGTTGTCTCCCAATCCAGGAAAGTCAGTTCGCAGGTTCTATATTTTTGCCTCTCTATGAGGCCACACGGGACGCTCTGAAGACTGAAAGTCTCATACCCACCTTGGGCGGCAGTTTTGCTTGCGCTGAACAAGTCAGAATTGCCGACACCACAGCCCTTCGGTCGCTGTTGGATAGCAAGCAATTGTCGGAACTGTTTCAATCGGCCCCAGAAATCGATTGGCTTTCCTCAGAGATTACGGAAGCAGAACAAACCTCCGCCCTCAGAAGGTATTTGCAACAGATAATCGCCATCGGCGTTGTCACCCCGGTGTCTTTTGCTGATAAGTTCGAGCTGGGGTTCATCCAAAAGCAGAGCGATGGCTGGCTGGTAGCGTTCTACAATTTCCTGACGGAGCTAAAAGCGCTGTGGCGTGATAAGTTCTCTTATCAACCAGCAGGTGCTCTCCGTGGAAAGCCATTCATTCGTCTTGAGGACGGGAGCCACGTTGAACCGTTCAAAGCAGATGGCATGACTCCCGGCGTATACCTTCCTCCCGATAGTGAAACACAATTTCCTACCGTCAAGAGAAGCATAGCGCAAGATGAAAAGGCGTTGCGTTTCTTCAAGGAGCTTGGCCTTGATTACCCTGACATGGCTGATGAGGTAATCGAGATCGTTCTGCCTCTTTACACTAATAATCATCCTGAAGTTGCTGAGGATGTGTACAGCAAACACCTTGAATTGATCAGCAGGGCATTGGGTTCTCCTTCTGAGGAGAAGCGGAAAAGACTTCAAGACGGTCTCAAGGAAGCTTACTTCATCAAGGCCGTTAATGCGGCTGATCCAAACAGAAAATCTTGGATGAAGCCTATCCGCCGAGAAGTCTTTTACTCAACCGCGGACACAAAAGCCTGGTTTGAAGGGAATGATGCCATATGGTTCGTGGATGAAGAGTCGGAACAGAATCGGCTCTGGGGAAACATTGCACCTGCTCTCAATCTGCTGTCCAGCGTCCCAACTTGGCGGCATAATCCCTACAAAAACTCATCTCATGGATCACATAAGCGTGGGTTGAACTCATTTGATCCCACTGCGGAAACAACAGGCTTAGAGTATGCCCTGCTACATATAAACCCCCTGCGGGCAAAAATATTGTGGAACCATCTGCTTGCGAACAGCTACTTGATCGGAGGAGTTGTTGAAAGCGCGACGCGCCAAGATTTCAGCAACGCAAAAAAAGAGCACCAGTGGTCGAGCTTAGGCAAGGTATGCCGCGGTAGTGGGTGGCTGCCCACTAAATCTGGCACCTTCCAGACACCCTCAACACTTTACCTAAGTGACCTGCCTGAAGATTTCGAGAAAGACACAGTAAAGGCCAGAACCCTAGCTGACCAACTCGGGATGAAGAAGTCAGAGCTACAACAGTTGGCCCAAAAGCTGGGTGTGGCTGTTGAGGACATTGAAATCATCCAGAAGAACCCGGACAGCTTCAAGCGCTGGATGGAAAATGAGAAGGAAGCAGCGGTAAAGGCAATGCAACCTACCACACAGACTTCCTCTAATGCAGGTTCACCTCAAGATATTTCCGGCAACAGTAAGGCTACGGATGGTTCCGGTACTAATCCTCAGGCAAGCCGAGAAACTAACAGGTTAGAAGGTCAACGCTCCCGTCTGCTCTCTTATGTTCTTCCGAAGGAGAACGCCGATGCACACGAGGAAAATGAAAAAAGCATTGCACCGGATAGCCGAGGGAACATAAACCGCGCAGGAGTAGATCGCGTCCTTGCATGGGAAACGCAAGCAGGTCGTCACCCTGAAGAGATGTCACACACTCATCCTGGTTATGATGTAGAGTCAAAAAATGCGGCCGGGGAAGTGGTGCGCTATATCGAGGTAAAGTCGCGCGCCGGAGATTGGGATGAGCAAGGGGTGACTCTCTCGGACACCCAGTTCCATGAAGCCCAGGAGAGGAAAGATAGCTTCTGGTTATATATCGTCGAGAAGGCGGAACAAAACGACGCCCAGATATACCGAATCCAAGACCCGGCTAACCATATAGATTACTTTTGCTATGACAGCGGTTGGCGCGGCTTGTCCGAGTAGACGTCGATAAGCAATGATGTTTCCCTGGTCCCAGGCGCACCGGCGGCGCGAGCTGCTGGCGGCCCCGTTTCCCGCCCCGTGGCTGTGGTACGTGCGGGCCTATGTCCCGTCCTACGATCTCCTGCCCGCCGACCTGCGGCAGCGTCTCTTAGACGCGACGCGCGTCATCGTCGCCGAGAAGAACTGGGAGGGGTGCGGCGGGCTGGCGCTGACGGACGAAATTCGAGTCACCATCGCTGGGCAGGCCGCGCGGCTGGTGCTGGGCTTCGGGGACGACTACTTCCCGAACGTCGAGACCATTCTCGTCTACCCGCGCGGGTTCCTGGTGACGACTTATCGGCGCGTGGCGGGCGGCGTGGTCGAGGAGTCGGCAGTCCCCTACGCGGGCGAGGCGGCACTGCGCGGGCCGGTCGTCGTGTCCTGGGAGGATGCCCGCGCGGGCGGGGCCGAGGCGGGCAATGGGCGCAACGTCGTCCTGCACGAGTTCGCGCACAAGCTGGACATGCGCGACGGCGCGGCGGACGGGGTGCCCTACCTCAAAGACCAGGCACAGTTGGAGACGTGGTCGCGGGTCATGCGCGCCGAGTACGCCCGCCTCGTCGCGCAAACGGAGGCGGGCGAGCCGACTCTGCTGGACCCCTACGGCGCGACCAGCCCCGCTGAGTTCTTCGCCGTGGCGACGGAGTGTTTCTTCGAGCGGCCCAATCGGATGCAGGCGGAGCACCCGGAATTGTACCGAGTTCTGAGCGGCTATTATCGGCAGGACCCCGCCGCGCTCGTCCCTGACAATAGAAACTACCTATGAACAACCATACCGAATTCCCCCTCGCCGCCCACTGCGACGTTCTGGTCTGCGGGGGCGGCACGGCGGGCGTGGTCGCGGCCATCACGGCGGCGCGGGCCGGGGCGGACACGCTGGTCGTGGAGCAGCTAGGGCAGCTCGGCGGGACGCAGTCGGCGGCGTGGGTGACGCCCATGATGCCGAACAAGATACTCGAAGAGAGCCTGACGCACGGGCTGAACGACGAGATCCTGCACCGGGCCGCGCAGCTAGACCCGCCGCCGACGGACAAGACGGGCGACCTGCTCTGGTTCAACCCGGTCACGCTGGCCTTCGTGCTGGACGACCTGCTGGCCGAGGCCGGTGGGCGCGTCCTCTATCATACGGTCATCAGTGACGCAATTGTTGAACGGGATACGCTGACCGGCGTGGTGGTCGAGAACAAGTCCGGGCGGCAGCGGGTCAGCGCCCGCGTGACCATAGACTGCACCGGGGACGCCGACGTGGCGTTCCGGGCGGGCGTACCGTGCGCGGTGGGCGACCCCGACGACGGCCACAACCAGCCGATGTCCCTGCGCTTCGCCCTGGCTAATGTGGACCAGGAGCGCGCGGCGGCGTTCCTGGCCGACGAGCTGGGCATGGCCTGCTACGCCCGCCCGCCGCTGTTTGAGATCGGGGCGGGCGAGGCGAAGTCCACGCCCCTGGGGCCGCTGATCTGCCGTGCCGTTGAAGACGGGACGCTGGCCTCGGACGATCTAGGCTATTTGCAGTTCTTCTCGATGCTGGGCCGTCCGGGCGAGCTGGCCTTCAACTGCCCCCGCATCTCCGGGCTGTCGGCGACTGACGCCTGGGACCTCTCGAAAGCACAGACGGTCGGGCGGCAGAAGATTCGCCGCATCGCCCGCTTCTTCAAGGCTTACGTCAAGGGCTTCGAGGACTCCTACATCGGCACCGTCGCCCCGATGGTCGGCGTCCGCGAGTCGCGCCGCATCGTGGGCGCCTACACGCTGACCGAGGAAGATTATCTCACGGAAGCCCGCTTCCCCGACGCCGTCGCCCGCAACTCTTATCCCATCGACATCCACAGCACCAAAGCCAAAGGCGGGCTGATCATGAAGCACCTGCCGCCCGGCCACTACCACGAGATTCCCTACCGCTGCCTGCTGCCCGTGGGCGTCGAGAACTTGTTGGTCGCGGGCCGCTGCCTGTCCGCCACCTTTGCCGCCCAGGCCGCCGTGCGAATCCAGCAGAACTGCCGCGCCTTCGGCGAGGCCGCGGGCCTGGCCGCCGCGCTCAGTCTGGAGCAGGGCGTCCCGCCCCGGCACATCGACATCGACGAGTTGCGCCGCCGCCTGAACGCCCAGGGGGCGCGGATCTGACCTCGTTTTGCTCCCCGAGACTTGCTATTTGCGCCGCCGGTGGGTATCATAAGGGCCACCGACCTTTAGAACGCCCTTGGAGGAACCGCCCGTGCCCTACGTGATCGCCGAACCCTGCATCGGGGTCAAAGATAAATCCTGCGTCGCCGTCTGCCCCGTGGATTGCATCCACGAGGCCGGGGACCAACTCTACATCGACCCCAATGAGTGCATCGACTGCGGCCTGTGCGAGCCGGAGTGCCCGGTCGATGCCATCTTCATGGAAGATGAAGTCCCCGACCAGTGGAAGTCGTTCATCCAGATCAACATCGACCTCGCCAAGAAGTAGCGTCCCGCTGACGTTCCCGAAGGGCGCGCGGACAGGCCACGGGCCTGTCCGCGCGTTTTTTTGACCCATGCTTTCCCCTTTGACACAGCGGCGGAAGCAGAACCGGCGCGGGCTGATCCTGCTCGGCCTGCTGGCTCTGACGCTGGCCGGGGCGGCGGCAACGGAGTGGCGGTATTTAGGGCCGCTGCCGGTCGCCATCGGGGCGGACCCGGACGCGCCCGCCGCCCTGGCCGGCTGGCCCTGGCGCGGGGCCGCGTTCGACCGGCCTCATTTGGGCGTCGCGCACTGGTTTGACCAATCGTCGCCGGACGGGACGCAGCTTGACCTGTTTGACTTCGACTTCGCCGCCAACCCGCGCCTGCGCTTCGGGCTGTACGACCAGGACGAGGACGACGCCCAGCCGTTTGACGACAAGGCGCACCCGTGGGCGATGGGCGTGGCGCAGGCGGCGAAGCACCTGAATGAGACCGGGCGCGGGACGGTCTTAGCCGCCTGTAATGGCCTGTTCTACGACTACGACACGACCGGCCCAGCCTCGACCGCCTCGCACGTCACGCCGGTCGTGCTGAACGGCGTGCCCCACTACGCCCACACCGAAAATCACCGCTGGACGTTCGGTGTGCAGGACGGCCCGGACGGCAGGCCGACGTTCCGCGCCGTCCACCTGCCCGATGCTGGGACGTTGGCCCGCGACTTTACGTTCGCGGCGGGTGGGGCGCAGTGCCTGGTGCGCGAGGGGCAGGTCCAGCCGCTGCCGCCGTATGCCGTTGGGAACAGCGCGCACCCCGCGTTCGCGTCGATGAAGACCAGCCGCGTCTCGTGGGGCTGGTCGCGGGACAGCCGCCACCTCTACCTCCTGTTCGTCAAAGAGCCGGACGAGGAAGCGGTCAGCGAGTGGGCCTGGGAGCACCACGTCCCCCTGGATGGCGGCTGGTCGCTGCCCGACGAGGCGCGCTTCTGGCACGCCCTGGGCGTCTGGGGCGCGGTCAACAGCGACGCCGGGGATGTGGCGCAGCTCGTCTATCGTCTGCCGGACGGCCAGTACGAGATGTCCCGCCGCTACGAGATGTCCGAGCCGCGCTGGTCATCGGCTAGCGTCCGCCGCGCCCTGTCCGCCGATTTCTCGGGCGCTCCGCCAGGCGGGTCTCTGATGTACTGGTACGTCCGCGATGTGGGGCCGTGACCGCCTATGTCTCCGCTTGAACTGGGGTTTCTGCGCCTGTCCTCCGGCCTGCGGCTGCGCTTCCGGTGCCTGGGCGACGACGGGCCGACCGTGCTGCTCCTGCACGGCTGGCCACAGACGGGGCACGCTTGGCGTCGGGTCATGCCCACCCTAGCGGCGTCCGGCTACCGCGTCGTCGCGCCGGACGGGCGCGGGGCGGGCGACTCGGACAAGCCGACGGAGGGGTATGACGCCCAAACGCGCAAGGAAGACGTGCGCGAACTCGTCTCTGTTCTGGGGCTGGGCGACGCGCCGGTCTTCGCTGTCGGGCACGGGGAGGGCGCGGATGTCGCCGCCGCCTACGCGGCAGATCATCCCCAAGAAGTCGCGGGCCTGGCGACGCTCAGTGCCGGGCCGGGCGTGACGCCCGCAGGCTGGCATGGCGGGTTCCACCAAACGCCGGACCTGCCCGAGCTGCTCCTCGCGCCGCACCTAGAGGCTTACCTGCGCCACTTCTTCCGGGCCTGGTCCCACGACCCGGACATGCTGCCCGAGCAGGACCTCGCCGTGTACGTCCGCGCCCTGTCCCAGCCGGGCGCGCTGCGGGCGAGCCTGGCTCCGTTCCGCGCCTCCCCCGTCTTGACACCCGGCTCCGACTCAAGCGTTCCCCATCTTCTGCTGCTGGGCGAGAGCGACCCGCGCCTGAGCGCCGCAGACCTCTCGGGAGCACGGGCGGCGGGGGAACGGCGGGCGGTGCCTGTCCGTATCGAAATCATCCCGCGCGGCGGCTACTGGCTGCCCGAGGAGCGGCCCGATCCGGTCGCCGCCGCCCTGCTGACGTTCTTCCGGGAGCACGGACCAGGAAGCCACCCATGAAGCCCCGCCGCCTGATCCTTCTTAGCCTCCTCGCCGCCGTCGCCCTCGCCGGGCCGGGGCTGTTCTTCTGGCGGCGTTCTTTGCCGCCGGTCGTGCCGCCGCCGGCCCCGCCGATCCCCTCGCCGCTCGCGGTCTGGCCCTGGCCCCATGCCGCCCGTGACACGCCGCACGCGGGCGTGACGCACTGGCTGGACACGTCCTCGCCCGACGGGACCGTGCTGGACTTCTTCGACTTCGACCTGGGAAGAAACCCCGGCCTGCGGTTCGAGATCTATGATCAGGACCAGGACGACGCGCGGCCCTTCGACGACATGGCGGACTGCTGGCCGCATGGGGTGGGGTGGGCGACGCGGCACCTGAACGCGGCGGGTCGGGGCCGGGTCGTGGCGGCCTGGCACGGCCTGTTCTTCGACTGCGACGCCGCGCGGGGCAAGTCCGTCGATCCCCGATCTATTTACGTCGGGCACCACGTCACGCCGGTCGTCATCGACGGCAAGGTCCACTGCAACGTCGGCCAGGCGCGGTGGACGTTCGGCGCGCAGTACGACGCGCACGGGCGGGCGACGTTCAGGACGCTTTTAATGCCCGACAAAGCGACTCTGGCGAAGTCGTTCACGTTCGCATCCGGCGGGGCGCAGTGCCTCATCAAAGACGGGCGGGCGCAGAAACTACACCCGTGGCCGAACATGAGCGACCCTGCCCCGCATCAGCCCGTGCCGTGCGCCGCCGATGAGGCCGGGTACATCCCCAACGTGGACTGGATCCAGACCACGCGGGCCACCGTCGGCTGGTCCAAAGACCAGAAGCACTTCTTTTTGCTGTTCGTCAAACAGACCGGCACCGAGGGGGCGGGCGTGATGGCCTCGCACGGGCACGGCCCGCCCTGCGGCGGCTGGACCGTCTCCGACGAGCAGCGGTTCTGGCTCGCCAAGGGCGTCTGGGGCGCGATCAACAGCGACGGCGGCGACGTCGGGCAGCTCACGTTCTTGCAGCCAGACGGCAACTATCTCCTGCTGCCGCCGGTCGGCGGCGGGAGTTCGGGCAGGCTGACGGTCCCGCCGACGTTCCCGAACGCCCCGCCGGGCGGCACGCTGCTCTACTTCTACGTGCGGGACGCGGGAACTCACCCGATAAGAACCCACCCGGCGGGCAAGCCCACCACCCTCCCGCCTCGGGAGGGATAGCTGGGAAGGGGACGGAGGGTTGCCGGGTTCTTGGGTGCCTCGTCAAGACAACGGAACCTTATGACGAGCCTCCCGCTTGTCCTTCCCGCATCGGGAGGGTGGCGAGCCTCCGGCGAGCCGGGTGGGTTCCACGCCCTAGAAACACCAAGCTATGTACCTCGACATCGCCGAAAAACTGCGCCTTTGCGCCCAGACGGTGCCGGCGTTCACGCGCGACGCGCTGGGGGCCTTCTTCGGCGTCCCCGTCGGCTCGTTCTCTCAAGAGGGCGCGGCGATCACCTTCCACCAGTCCGGCAGCCACGCACCGGTCTCCTACGTGCTCAAGGGGACGATCTTCTTTGCCGACACGCGCCGGATCGTGCGCGGCTACCCGCGCATCCTGCCCGTCTCGGACTACACCACGGACCGCTTCGCCCAGACCCAGGAGCGCGTCTTGTTCCGCTCCCTGCGCGACGGCGAGGTGATCGTGGAGAAGAAAGAGGACGGGGTCAACATCCGGCTCTACAAGCAGGCCGACAAGTATTTCTTCGCCACGCGCGACGTCCGCGACGGCAGCAACCCATTGGTGGCGGCGGGCATCGAGAACGTGCGCGGCCTGGGCATCGACTACGGCTCGCAGGCGCGGCGTCTGGCCGACCGGCTCTACCCGCAGGCCTACAAATTAGCCGATTTGGGCTACGTGCCCTGCTTCGAGATGACCCTGCCCGAGATCGAGACCGTAGTCCCCGCCGACCGGCCCGATCTGATCCTCATCGACGTGATCGATCCCGACTTCATGTTCACCGACCGGCTGGAAAAAGAACGGATTGCCGAAGACTACCGCCTCAATCTGGTCGTGCTTCAGGGCCGGCTGACCGGCGGCGGCGAGGCGGGCGACGTCTACAAGCGCCTGCGTTCGCTAGAGCACCTGGCCGCCCGCGATGGGTTAGAGGGCTATGTCGTCAAGGGCCGCTTCGAGGGGTCGGACCAGGTGTTTTTGAAGGTCAAGCCCGCCAGCGTCCGGGACGCCCACCGCGTCTTCCCGCCCGCCGACCTCCAGGCCGTCTGGGAGGCCGTGCGCCACGACTTCACCCCGTCCGATTTGGCAGACCTAGAGTTCGCCGAAGAAGCCATGCTGGACTACCTCGGCACCCACGGCCGCAACGCCCGCTGGCAGGTGCAGGATTTTCTGGCGGAGCAGGGTTTACAGTTGTGACCACTTCCGCCTCAGTAATGCCCCTCTTGTACTGTTCAAAACAGCTAGAGCTGCCCGATTAACGTCTACAATTTCCTTAAAGTCTCTTAGTTGGCCGCGTACCCCATTCGTTGATAAATCTTGTAGGCGGGCCTCAGCTACGTCTAATAAAGCTTGATGGTGCGACACTGTTTCATCGAATGTCAGCCTAGTTGCGTTTCCTGCTTGGAGGCGAAGACAAGACAAATAATGGCGAAATGCTGACTGCTCACTAAAGCCTACCGAAGAAGGTTGAACGCCGCTAAACAAGTTGCTTGTATATCCCTGATCAAATCCGTCAGGAGGCGATAGTAGGGGCAAAACACCCATTGTTCTGGCAATATCTAGAAAGGGGATTTTGTATTCGGATAAGGCTTGGGGGCAATAATACCAAACAGATCGCTGTTTGATCTCCTCATCGTAAGCGGACCTAAACTTGTCAGGCGGGAATGATCTAACATTCATCCAGGTTCCAGATGCTATCGCGGTGACTTTTGCCGTTGCTGCAATCAACATCTGATGGTTACAGTAACCTAAAACCACTTTTGCATCTTGCAACCTCAGTCCTGCTACAAGGTCAAGAACGTTTGCCAGCCATTTAGGATCATCAACTAGATAATTGCCTTTGGGGTGTTCACAGACAAGGTAATAACCTTTGGCTCTCCAAATAGTGGCTTGTTCTAAGAGCAGAGCAACTTGCTCATCACTTCGGACAGCATCTGCTGAGAGAGCAATGGTTAAAATAGGCGACATATCGTTATCAAGGGATCGCGCCTCATCAAGAATAGAAGACTGCGTGGCAAGCCAATCCTCATCAATAGTTACAGCAAGCATTCCAGGTAGAATTATTTCTAAGCATGAAAGGTCCCGATTTAATTTATAAAGTTTTGACAGTAGTGTTGTTAGAGCTGTACCTTGCCAAAATACGTTGGTCTCGTATTCATCTGGCCAATACTCATGTGAACAAAGGCGCTCATGGTCGGTGTGCGGTAGATAGAATTGGGGATCAAGTAGAACCAACCCTGACCGCTTTCTAGTAATATCATTTGCTAGATTTTTTAGTTGCTTGTCATTAAGATCTCGGGGACTTAAAATAGCGGTGCCACCGTTCCAATCGGAGATGAGCGACCGACAATGTTCCATCATCCCGTAACCGAATTGTAAATACAGTTCCATTGTTCTCTCCCCTATAGGTATTCTCAGCTTGAAACCCTTGCGGCTGACGAACATACCCACATGCAGATATATTTCCATTGCGTGACTATGGCCCTGCACTTATGGCTCAGCGATAATTTCTTGCATCCAGGTTAATGCTTCTTGAGCCGTTGATGGACGATGATCACGTCGCTTCTGCGTCAAAGCATCAACAATATCCCTGAAGTCACTTGATTTGCTCATAGTTAAGTTTAGTGGTGGTAGAGGCATCGTCTCTACTCTTTTCAACATCTCTAAGAGTGTGTATAAAAAGCATCATGGGTCAATCCTGTTGAGCATGAGGCCGATCATGGCGATCTGCATGAAGGCTTCCGCAGAACGCGGCGACTGCTCGTAATCTTTCGCCAACCGTCGCCACTG
>JAABUP010000651.1_pt1 | contig 74569 bp, 131 predicted proteins | sample 5559201 | NCBI WGS metagenome assembly JAABUP01 (sample SAMN10711887, study PRJNA513373) | rock metagenome | isolation source: Antarctica rocks | place: Antarctica | reverse complement strand
ATTGAAGTCATTGAAGTCATTGAAGTCATTGAAGTCATTTCGTGGTATACCCTTGTCTTAGTCTTTGCATCGATAGCGCTACCCGACCAGTGCCTACTTCGGCTACGTTCTCATACGTCCCCGACAGTACCTTTGACGCTGGAATCTCTTTGCCTATCAATCGCCACCTTCGGCCACGATCGCCAGTCGTAGGAGTTGGACGTCGGGCCTTATCACTGGTCGGCGTAGCACCCTGACAAGAGACTGCTGTGTCTTGGCATCTTTCATAGTTTGGGTAGCTAGCTGAATCAGCCTTTCTGCTTTGCTACATACATGTATAGACTCTGACGAATTAGGTTCTGAAGGTCTATGAATCGCTTGCCATCAAGTTCAAGGGAGAGCCAGCTGGATGAAGAATTTTCTGCTGCTGTCTTTGCATTTTGAGTGTCTAGTCTAGTGCTGTGAGCAGAACCAGTATCCATGATATCTTTTCGTCCCAGGTTCAGGGAATGAGGTGATAAGATAGTGCTCTGAAGACAATTATGCGACAATGTGATGCTGTGTAGAACAGAATTCAAAGTGGTAAAGTTTTGTACTGCCAAAGGAATGAGTGAAGGGTCAGTTCCCTTCTCAAAGCACGACCTTCCTTTCATTCCACTTTTGGCCGCTTTGACAGTCGAGAAAAGGACCAAGCATTATGTCAATATCTAGACCACCATCATGCTACGTTAAGATGTATGTCCTGGTGCGAGAATACAGTAGAAAGTACTCAATTGATTGCAACTCAGGGGCAAGAAAAAGCAAGACAGAGTGATGAAAATGCATTCTGGTTGATCATATCAGGCGCCATGTACCCCTGGGCTCTCGCACCAGTACAGTATGCAATACATCCAGGCCGAATGCTACAGCTCTATCCGAACCCCAACCGCCCCAAAGCCTTTTCGCAAGACATCTATCGCCGCTCCAAACGGTCCTCGCCCAAGCGACTTATAGCACACCTCAAGACACCCTCGACAACTCCGTCTGAATGCCTCGACCGTCGAGAGGAGGATACCAAGGATCGTCGAGATGGATAAGGTGCGTTGGGGTTCTGGCGGGGGTGCCAGCTTCTTCTGCGTCGGAGCTCAGCTTGGATCAGACTGCAGATCGGGAGACTACTTACTCTCCGAGCGTGCCGTCCTTCCCGTTGCCGAACGGCTTCTGCCTCGGCGAGTTGGGTCTCGGCATACTCCTTTCGGAATTCGTCGACGGCGGCAAGGCTCGCAGCCGTACGGTGGAGGGTGTTGAAGAGTGCTACGACCTCTGATCGCTGCAGTAAATCCGGGTTGACTTTGGGACTGTCGGGCAAATCAGCATCTCGATCATGGCCAGGCTTGATAGAGACTCACTTCAACGACTGCTCGTCCAGCTCGAAAAGGATCTTCAGAGCGGTACCGAGACCTGAGACCTGTAGTTTCCCCCATAATCGGCATTTGTCGCAGCCGACACAATCCATGATCCGCGAGACATTCCGGAAGTGCGTCTTAAACTGTTCCTTCAGAGCCTGGACACCTCGTCAATACTATCTCGACACCATGGATCGCCTAGCGCACCATCGCATCCTCTCCAGCGAAAAAGTCTCGCTCATCAAAGCCTTTGGCAACCTCATCACTCCCCGCCAGCTTCAAGACGTCGCTCAGTGCCGCTTTCGCCGCCCTGTCCTCTGTCCGCTGACCGACAGCCTTCTCGTCCAACGCCCGTCCGACCGGTGCCGTACCAATATCATATGCCTGGAGGTATGGCGCCGCTCGAGCCACTGCCCGAAGTAGGAGGACAGCGTTGAAGTAAACATTCGAGAGTCGTTCAGGATGAGATGCGAGTCGCGAGATGAAGCATTGCAGATTCGGGGCCCACTCTCCGGTTTGCTGGTCGAGATAATCGTGGCAGATATGTATCGATATACTCGCGTGAAGACCTGATCCCATCAGCCCTCCATTTCCTTCTCTGAAATATGAAGAGGCCTACCCGAGATGACGCGATAGTACACCTTCTTCTCCTCACACTGCTCCGCCTGCCTCTGAGCAGACTTGACCATCTCCGTTCCCCACCCCTCGCTCAACTTCGAGAACCCCCATCTAGGTTGACTCGCGACGGCCGCTGGTGAGTCCATCGATGCTTCAGACAGGCCGAAGCAATTCTCCTCGTAGATCGCTCGCCAGACGTGGTGGGCGGAGTCGCCGGCGTAGCCCGTGAATCGCTCGGGGTTGATCGTGAGATCGATGTATTGGCCGTCTGCGGAGTGTTATCTGGATCTGGCCAGGGATATGTACGACATACCTTGTGTCGCATCGTCTTCGATATAGCAGAAATCCTGTTCCCGGAAATAGCAGCTCGAGATACCATCGTCCTTCTCACATCAGTCCAGCTCTTTCACCACACCGAGCTCGACTCACCTCCGACGACGACACCCGCACCTCCGACAGCACCTGCGCCCTCCACTTCTCCGGAATCTCGTCCTATACCCAACTATCAGCCCTCTATCCTCTACTGCCCAATCCCCCATTCTCCCCATCGCCTCACGCAATACGCTCGTCTCTGGCGCTTGCTTTCAAAGCTAATCCACTCACCTCGTCGGCAGCCTCCACCCCGCAAGCCCTATTCATACAAAACCCATTCTCATACCAAAACGGGCACTCCCTATAAAGATCCACCTTATAATGCCTAAAGAAGGGATACCCGACCAGTCTGCTCAGAGCAGGGAAAAGCGCGGAGTTTAGGGATTCGACGGTCTCGTAGAGGCAGTGCGTGGATTCGATCGGGCCGGATGGCTGCGTTGGGATCAGTATAGTAGCTTGGAGTGGGTGAAGGGGGGAGACGGACGGAGCAGTAACCCTCGGCTTTGCCTTCGAGGACGTTCCGGGCGAGTCGGGAGTCAGGCCGGGAGGGGCCAGCGGCGAGGGCGAGTAGGGGGAGGAGGGGGAGGGGCAGGAGGGTGGTCAGGCGGGCGAGCATGGTGAGGGTATGGGAAGGGGTATGGGAAGGCAGCTGTCAAAGGAGGTCTCCGCGAAAGTGACGATGGAGCGAGGTGGTCTCTTGGCGATGGAAGAGGTCTATAGTCGTTAATTCATGATGGAAGCTATAAGAAATGGTGTTTGAGATCGTGAAAGTGCAATGATCATCTGTCGGAATCTGCAGAGACGAAGGATGGCGACGTGTCGCGTGGAGGTGGCGAGTGGCAAGTGGCAATGCTGACAAATGGCCTCCTATGTTCCACCGATCTGTCGCTTGAAATGTGCAATCGAGCCATGCAATCAACATGTGTAAGCTATCAGATTCCGGGGAATACTACAGCCCGAATGCATGCATTGTGTTATGCTTCTAACGCTCTAATAAACCTCCAGGACATACCTCTCCTCCTCCTTCAACCTCTCCAAATACCCCTCCGCTTCCCCCCTCTCCATCCCCATCTCCTCCTCAAAGCTACTCACCAGCGCCTCATAAACGTCCGGAACAGGCCAAGTAGGTCCACACAGATAGAAATACCCCGCCTCAGCCCCGGTACCCTTGAGCATCGACGCGAGGAGCTTCTTGTCCTGCTTCATCTTGTGTTGGATATACACCTTATCCTTGTCATCGCGGGAGAAGGCTAGGCCGGCGTGGGAGATGACACCCGAAGCGATATAGGCTTCGATCTCTTCGCCGTAAAGGTACTCTTGGGAGCGGTAGCGGGATCCGAAGTAGTAGATAAGGGGACCGACGTGTTGGCCCTGGGATCGCTGCCAAGCCCGGTGCTGCATGAAGGCGCGGAACGGCGCAGCGCTGGGAGACGTTAGCAGGATTTCATTGGCTACATTCGACAAGTTTACTCACCCGGTACCGAGACCGGCCATAATGACGGGCTGGCGGTCATCCGGGGGCAGCTTCATGACGGAAGGCTTGATGGACACGGTAACTTTGTCCCCAGGTTTCAAAGCTGCCAGATACCTCGTGCACTGTCCATATCGTGGCGATCCTTCTCACATCAGCTCAATCCCCTAGAGCATCAAGTCTTCAATCACCCTTGGAATTTAGCCAGTCCACCGTGACGATCAATAACTCCACCTTATCCCCAACCGCCTTCTGGCTACTCGCAATGGAGTAATGTCTCGGCTTGATCTCCGGAACCAAACCCACCAGCTCCTGTATACTCGGTCGAGCCGTCCGGAAGCGATACAGCACGTCCGCGAAAGTCACAGTTTCCTTCTCGGCCATCCGTTTGAATAGATCCGCTCCTTCAGGCGCGGAGATGAACTTGAGCGTCATGGCATCCGCTTTGCTCGTTGCGACCTTGCTCAGTGCGGCGTAAAAGGCTTTTCCGGGTCGACCGAAGAGATCGATGTTTTGTTGGAGAAGCTGGAAGACCGTCCGCGTCTCCATTGTACCTGCCTTCATCGGGTTCGGGAAGGATACGAGCGCGTCGGCTTGCAGATCGTACCACTTGCAGAAATCGAGCACCTCGGCGGTATCGTTCCACCCGTGTATACCGATAGCCTCGCCAATCTCGTATTTCAGCCCAGTCCCGAGCGAGTCCATCTCCATATGGAAGACGTTTCGGTCGTATGTCATGGGCGTGAGTCGGCGGTTCTCGGTAACTGTCACCAAGAAAGTCTCATCCGCCATACTCGGGCGAAGCGCGTTTATCCCTGGTCCCGCGGTCTCCGGATCGACCGTCTTGGCATCCTCCACGGCGAATGCCTCTCTGAAGAGAAGATGTTTCGCCACCAGATCCCAAGACGCGAGAACCGGCTTCTCATCCTCATGGAGATCAATCATCCCGACCTGACCAGGTAAAGCATCCCATTCCCACGGTGACTTCTCCTTCTCAACCTTCCCCTCCTCCAGCTCAGGCAACACCCAGTCAGTCGGATCAACCTCGACCATCCCAGCTTGGGCATCCTCGATCTCGTCCCGATGCAGATTACCGCCATAGAACGCCTCGAGCACCTTGTGTACGCCGAACGGGAGTTTCTGCTTGCTTGTGTAGAGCAGGAGGAACGCGACTTGTTCCCGCACGGGGTTTCCAGGGGAAGCCGGATCGAGATCGAGGAGGAAGACGCGGAGCTTCTTCTCTTTGATCGCAGTCAGCTCCTTCCGACTCAGCTTGACAGGGATCTCCTCTTCCGTCCAAGGCAGTTCCAGCACGACGATACCGTTCTCGGCGATGTTGTCCAGCACGTCGGTGGGTTTGAGGACATTCGCATCGGCTATCCAGACGACATCACTTCGCTCGTTGACGCGGATAGGCTGGGTGGGGGCTGAAGAAGGGGAGAGAGATAGGACAGACTTGACGCCTCGTGCTGATGCCGAGCCGAATTGAGCGAGTCGGGTTGTAAGGGATGGAGAAGAGAGGAACAGATGAGCGAGAAGCTGTGGCAGGGGCGATAATGACGGGGTGAAGAAAGAGACGGCTTTGGTATTGGCAGGGGAAGAAGGGGATGCAGCGATATCGGATGCTACGACGGACTTCACGATCGGGAGGACCGCCTTGCTGGAGCCGGAAGCAGAGTAGAGGGCTGCGAGGACGACAGCCCTCAGCGCGTCCGCATCGGCTTTGGTGCCGCCGACCACCGAGACGGTCTTGCGCTCTCCTTGCGAGGTGAGAGCAGCATAGAGGGCGTCAGGAGACGGATTCAGGGATTTGAGGCAGAGCACCCTGGCGGAATTGGGGAGAGTAGAAGCGAAGTGGCCGTCCGGGATGACGTAGACAACGGGGGCTGAGCCATTTTGGATAGAGAAAGTCTCGTCCTCGGTGGTCTGTGGTGTAGGGAATTGGAATGAAGTCGTCTCGCGCCCGGTAAATGTGGATTCGATCACATGAATTGTATTTCGTCCCTGGGTCCCGTACAGTGCAGCCGCGATATCGACGATCTCTCGTCCAGAAGAAAAGACCACGTCCCATCCATCAGGCAGGGAGACTAGTGACTTGACGATTCCAGGGCTGAACAGCGAATCGGACAATTCGAGGGTGGACGAAGGGGCGGTAGTGGCTAAATGGATGATGATATCGGATGGAATAGCCCCGAGGCTAGGCAGTAGGAAGGGTAGTGTCGAAGACGTAGCGAACACGCTCATCCGTCCACCCGTCTTCTGCTTGTACCCCGCCAACTCCAACCCCGCCCCTTCCCTCGTCTGCAGAGAACGCACTTTCCTCTCCCCGCCTATTCTCGCTCCGAAGCCCACCTGCACCGCATCGTCGTAGACCCAGACCGACTCGGACTGCTGTACCGCGAACGCCTCGATCACCTCCATCGCACTTCCATATACCGTCGCGCCAGCTTTCGTAGCCGGACTAGGTTGGGATGCAGCGAGGATCGTGGAAAAGTAGTTCGAGTCCGTCGGAGCTGCTTTGATCGGAGGAAGACTCTCCTCGACGAAGGTTTTCGTAGCATATGTAGGGGAGGTAGCCTTATCCCGATCACCAGACTCGGACACGGCGGTACTGGTCGAGCTGTAAGGAGTGGAGGTACCATCGGAATCGAGTGAGAGGCCATTATCTTTGTTGACAGCTGCCACTTGGCTGTTCTTGACAGGGTAACCGATGGGAGAGCCGTAACTCGTGCTCAGCGCGATCGGGGACATCGTGGCTACCGGACAGAGAGAGGAACTTGGGTGAAAGGAGGAGATCGACTGCCATTTCGCGGTTTCGTGGAAAATCGTGATTTGGCCACCGATTTGCTCAAATCACGCCATCGCGAAAATCAGTCAGGAAATCAGGAACCGGGGCGGACTCCGGCGAAGCCGAAGTCAACGCAAGGGAAGGTACGTATACGTGGCTTTCTCGATATCGTAACACTCGTATCACTTGAGAACCGTTTCTTTTGATAGAACAGACCAAACTTCCAATCGATCGAGCTCATTGCTCCACTCTCAATTGAGTCGAAACGACTGTCATTCCGCTTGACTGCGGCTATTTCGTGGTATCGGCGCCCTTTCACTGCCCTTTCCCTGCCCTTCCCCCCTGCCCTTCCCCTCCCTTCCCCCCCCCCCCCCCCCGGCGGGGGCCATGCCCTTCACTCCCCCCGCCCTCCCCTCCAATCTCCCAACCCTCCTCTCCTCGCTCCGTTCCCCAATCTTCCAAACCCTACATAACCCCACCTCCTCTCGCCTCGGCACGAAGTATCTCCGTCATCGTATGCGCGGTCCCTCCATGGTCGATTACTACCCCGTCGTCCCCTCACTCAATCGGCTGAATAACCCGAAATCATACAACATCTACGCGAACTGGCAAGGACTCCCTCAACCCAATGACCTCCTCAGTGCGAGGGACAAGGAGAGGAAAGGCGAGGAGAGAGTTGCGGGTTTGAGGTGGAGAGCGAGGGTTTTGACGGGTAAGGATGTGACGGAGGGGGGTTTTGAGGAGATGGAGAGGGTTAAAGGAGCAGGGTGGTTGTGGGATGAGAAGGAGGATGGGAGGCTCAAAAAGGTTGCGCGACGACGGAGGATAGGTAAGGGGCCACCGAAGAAAGGTGAGTCGGGTCGTATGTCCGGCCTCGATCTGCGAAGATTCTGGTAGGGAAATTCGTGCTGACGTTTTTGCAGGACAAGGGAGGAAGGCGCAGATGCGGGGGAAGAGATGAGGGGTGGACGACTCGTATTCAGGATCAGGCATCCGGCAGAACATGCATCGAAGACAATCATCTCATGTGTATGGCCGGCATCGGGGAAGGTGGGATATAAAAGGAGAATTGGGGGATGTCCGCTGGGCCTGGCGAATCGATCTGCAAAATGCCAGCGGTTCGCCCGATGTGTGGTTGTGATACGATTAGAATGCTGAGCTTCTTTGAAGACCTGCGTTCAAATCGCCGCTCTCCTAGGAGCATTCCCTGGGCAAAGGAGGGTGGAGAGCAAACGTGCTGGATATAGATCGAGTCGAGGAGGCGATGGACGTGCCTGGTGAACCGGTTGATGTGAGGCAACGAGTCGCCCAAAGTATGGCCGAGAAGTCCTAGGATCTCTGAAAGTCTGGCTTCCCCGGTATCCCCCTTTCGATGATGCTGGGCCGAGGGATCGATCATTGCAACAAAATGTCTACATCCAAGATCACCCTATCCCAGTATACGGATCCACCCATCTCGTCTTCTCCCAAACATTCGCGCTCAACCCATTCGTCTCGGGCCAGGGGTGACATCGAATCTTATCGGGAGGGCTGCACATATCAGTGTGACCATTCCTGGCACGCGACCGAGACTCACTTCTTGACCCATTCGACGGTGATATCCCGTTCGGGAGGTGGTATGCCGTCGACCCAGCCTAACTCGGACTGGGTGTTGGCCAACTCGTCCCGGATCTGCTTGGCAACCTTCTCGGTGTATCCGAGCTTGAGCCAAAGCTCAGTCATCATTGTGACTGTGAGATTTGTCACCTACCTGGACAGACGGCACAACCTGTACACGCCCAAACCCGACCCTCCAGAAATCCTGCGCCACCAACCCACACTCGCTCGCCGCGCACTCCCCTGGCGCATGATCACTCCGCCGGAATCGTACATTATGAGGCGGAAGAAAGGGAGTTGGGGAGAGCACAGCGAGACCGTTCCATGACGAGTAGACGGGGAAGGGTTGGAGCGAGCGGTAGTGCGATAGTGAGGAAGGGGAGGTGGGAAAGAGGTCTTCGGACGGGATCCAGTAGGGCTCGGGCATGGGGATGAAGAGGTCACCGGTGTCGATCTGTCGAGCGCAGCGAGGCGAGCGGGGATGTCACAGAGTAATCGGCCGTTCACGACGCCGATAGTGGAAGCGAGAAGAAATGACGGGGAGTACACAATATCAGCATCAAAATCGTCACTTGTCCACTACCCCACTCACCGTTCTCCCCACCCAGATATCATAATACCACTCCGGCCACCTCTCCAGGTAATCCATCCCCGTCGTAATACCCGTCTCCACCTCACTCTGCTTCCCCGCCATCAGATGCTGATGCAGCAGTTCCAGCACATCCCCAGCTCGGAGGTAAACATCGTTGAAAGCCACCACCGCAACCACGTCCTTCCCTACGTTCCCCTCGTCCCAAAGTGGCGCAAAGGCTCGATTCCGTAGCTCGGCAAGAATCTCTATTCGATTGTGACGATTGAAGTCGATATGAGGTGCGCGGGTTTGTAGCCCAATATGCGAGTCGGGTACGCCCAGGGATAGGAGAAGCGGGCGAAGGACATTTTCTAGGACGTCGGACGTACAATCGTCGCTCGGTCCCTCCAGGAACGAGAACGAAACCCGTTCGGGCCCAAGGAAGGTGGTGAGGATGAGGATGGTGTTCAGTAGATCAGGGAGTTGAGATTGGATCTGCCGGATCGTAGTGACGAGCATATATTTCCCCTGTCCTCCACTTCGTCCTTTTCTCGGCCGTCGGAGCTGAGCATACCGCTTCTCCTGGGAGGGCGTCAAGCCTGGCTGGGAATACACAGGATCGCCGGAGCAAATGGCGGTGTGATTCGATCGTAGAGATGCGATTCGCGCGGTGAGTTCCGGATGAGTTGGTATTCGGGCGGGCGGGTAGCGTGAGGGGAGGAGGGAGGGGAATTGCATGGCGGAGGATGTCGGGTCTGGAGAGTGAAAGGTTGAGAAGAGGAGGAGGAGGAGGGAGATGATAAGGAATATGAGGAGTATGGGATGCCGAGAGAAGCGGGACAGGAGCGGGCCCATAATGTGGATAGAGGGATGACCTATGTTTGGGGTTCTTGCTGGTCGAGCATCATGGACGCATTCCGATCCGAATACAAACTCAAGCTTGAAAGAAGGAAAAGGAAAAGGAAGGTGAGCTGCTTCCTATATATGTACAATGGCGTCTTGTACAATGCAAAGGCCTAGCAGCGGCGCCTCGCCAAAAGTCCCATCCAGGAACCATCGGCGGAGATTTTCCCAACTCCGCTCAGCGATTACGCAGACAGTAGTTATCAGGTCTCAGCATCTCGAGTTACAAAAGCCCAAACAGTCTCGCGATTATCCCTTTTTCGTACCCTCAGGACTATGGCGACTTCATCCTACCCCTCGCTTGCAGTCCGACCCCCTGTCACCCAGCTCTACCTCCATGTCGCGCTCAAGATGGCTCAAGTGACAAGTATGATCGTCCCCCCAGTCTACGTCGTATCAGCCCTCTTCCTGAAACGGGGCGGACCACTCTCCATCCTCCGATTGGCGCGTGTCACCGCTGGGTCCGTCATCGCTGCTGGCGGGATCGGCGCGGTCGCGGGTTGGGCGAGACTACGGAATGAACCGGATGAAGCGATCGTCGATCGTGTAGAACGGATGGTCCGTCCTTTACCTTCAAAAAGTCTGGTTGCGAGTCTGATGGGATGCAGAAAAGCAACGCCGGGCAGGTTAGGACGGATGATTATTCCTTGATCGGCGCAGCAATCGCCGCGATATTGGTACCAGCGATGTTTCTCCGCAGAGCACCGTTGCCGGATTTGGTTTTGGGTGGTGCGGCTATTGGATTGGGAGCGGGCGTGTGGACGCATACGGTGCAGGCTATGCAGGAGGGTGAGGATGTACGGCCGGAGGGGATGGTAGGCGACTTTACCCAATTTGAGGTCCGTGCTGATGGCGACAGGTTGGGGAGGTACCGATCGTCGGCGGGAATGTTAAGAAGTAATTGTGCCATGCAAGCTGTATCATCACCTCGATACCGAAAGGAGACACGTTGCTCTCGGAGCGATCAGTAGGATCATCAGCATCACGGTGTCATTCAAGGCCCCTGATCTGCGCCACCGCTGATCCCTCTGCCGCTGATCACAACGCGCCTCACATACTGATCATCAATTAGGGCAGACTACGAGCTGGCGAAGGATTCTGAAAGATCGCGTCACCGTACTTCTCGATCTTGCCGCAGCGAGTAGAACGATCTAGCATAGCTGTGCATATTATTCAATCTACCTCTGCGCTACCATTAGCATCCATCTCACCAGGTCGCCCGGATTTGGCCACGTTTTCGATCCCATCAAGTTTCAACCTCGCCTCTCACAACGACGATAGCCTGCTTCTCTCGACGCAAAGCTCGAAGACGCTCCGCCATGGCCGTCCCCTTCAACGCCTGGCCCAAAATTCCTCCCAACCGGCAATATTACGCCATGCCCCCATCTTCCACGTACGCTACTTCCTCTGCCCTCTGTCTTACCCCATACTGACAAATTCCGCAGACCCGGATTGAACTACGACGGTGCGATCCGCTCTTTCACCGGATACGCAACCTCCGGCGACCGACGTACCATGATAGAACCCCTCGCGCTGAAGCGTTTCGAAGAATGGGGTAAAATCGAGGGTCCGCGCAAGATCATCATGGAGGTCCTGAGATCCCGACTCGATCTCGGTTGGCCATACAATTATAAAGCCCTGGACCTCCTCACCGTCATGCCACTGACTGAGCTCGTGCCGCTCGCCGATCAGATGAGAGCGCTGGCAGATAGTTCGGCAGGTGTGGAAGGAGGGGCGGAGCTAAAGAAGCTTGCGAAACCGTTGTACGAGAAGGCGATGGGGGAGATCCGGAAGGGCGAGGAGGATGAGGCGAGGAGGAAGCAGGAGGCTATCACCGCGATGTGGGGTGGGTTGTGGGCGAATGAGATTGGACGACCTCGCGCGGGCGGATGGTATGGGAGGGATTACCAGGCCGCGTATCCGTGGGCGGGGATGTCGCCGGGGGTGGCGGCGCAGGCGGAACAACAATGGGCGGGAAGGCCGCCGGAGGGATGGCAACCGTAAGTCTCAAATCTCACCGCGAATCGAGACTGTACTATACTGAGTTGAACGAGAATCTGACGGATGGCCGAAACAGGTCATCAATCAGCTCGATCCCTCAATATGCCCCGCTCTCTCGAACAGGATACTACGGCTCCTGTCCCGCTTACAATCGACAACTAGAACCGCCCGGATCGCCGTGGTGGATGTCGGTCACGCTGGTGCCGCCATCCTGACCGTGCCCTCGCCGTGCGCGGTGCGAAGTCGTCTTTCATCGCGACCCCTGTCCTGTCATGCGATCATGGCCAGACAGGGTTACCGAGGGATCCATATGTGATGAGTATCACTTGCGTATCCCATGAGACTTGAATCCTTTGTGACGTCTGCTGGGGAGACGCCTGACGAGATTAGCGGGATTTGGCGTGTACTCCACCTGACTGCCTGACCCATTTGGTGCTGGGGGCCTACACGTGAAAGAACCTTGGCCTGGCCAAATCGGAAACCGGCTTGATCATTAAAGACGGAAAGGTTAACGGTCTCTATTGAAGAATACAGGCTGAGGTGCACAATGACCCTCACAAACTTGGCTACCATGCTCGTAAATGAGGATGTGGAAGATGCTGTCACCCATTGGGGATTGGAAGCTTGTCAACAAACGGATGGTTTCTACGACCACAAGGGACTTTCCAGACAATGCATGGAGTGAGAGATGTGGTTCTATCTGGTCAAAATTACAGACAATACATCAAGACATGTGGAAATCTCACTGCTCAGACTCGACCTTCAATTACATATGCACAGTGAGAGATAATCCTTCTTTCCCCCTTGCTCCCTCACCACCTGTTGAACCATTGCTTCTCTCAGCCTCATTTGTCCTCCTTGATAGGAGAAGAATGGGTAATACCCTCTGTTGTCATGTCTTTGGCCCCTGAACTGGTATTTTCTGTTTGCCATGATGTCTCCACCTGCTCCTCAGCAGACCTTTGTTGGGCATTGGGTTCATCCTTGTCTTCATTGTCAACGGACCTTGGAGCTCCACGGAAAGGCTCGCTTGCGTCCAGGTAACTTTGCACAAGTCTCATGAGCTTTGACGTCTCGGATTGCAGGCATTTCTGGCATGAAAAGGCTTGCTCAGCTACGACTTGTCGACCGGCAGGGGTAGGATCACTCGAGGTGCAACACCGGCTTTGGGCTTTCAATAATCGGTAGCCGATGCTTGCAGAGCATCATGCAGATGTCATCTCGACGTCACGTTTAGCCTCGTCAAGCTCAACCTGTTCAGGGGGTTTAGCACTAAGCGTTTCCGCATTACGGTAAACTCACCGCCTGATTCCCGCCCTCACCTGTACGCACGTCGGCAGCGACTTCGTCAGATCCAGCAATCTCCGCAACAGCAGCCTCAGCCTTCCCCTCTCGAACAACGGCATCATCCTTGACCTCATCGGCGACCTCCATCTTCACGTCCGCCACAGGTGATTCCGCCTGCTTCACCTCCTCCACAGATTCCGCAGACTTTCCTGTTGTCGGCTCCTTGCTCGCCCTCTTCAGCCCTTCCACATCCTCGTCATCGCTTTTCTCGTCCTCAGCCGTACTTGCCGCCTTCTTGACTTCCTGAGCTCCTTGGACAGCCTCAACCAGGATATGTATGTCCCGCTTTGCTGCGAGACTGGAGAAGTGGCGGAGATCAGTGGCGGCGGCGAGACGTAGGGCACGCCAGTTGCGGTTGGTCTTGCGCTACCAAACATGTCAAAAGTGTTGTGAAAGGGAAGGTGGAAGACTCACCTCAGCGTTATCTGGGACTTCTTCGGCAGTAGGTTCCCGACCCATCGCTTTGTCATCTGCCTCTTCCATCTCGATGTTCTGGATCTCTTCATCAAGGCTCTGTACAGATGTGGCGCTTTGGTCTGTCAGTAGGGCGTCTCTCATCGCAGCAAGAGGACAAACCGCTTCCATCCCTTTAACTGATCGATACTGGTGAATCCCCTATTCCATAATCTCGACAGTGATCGTGAGCCGACCTTGAAAGGGTACTGTGGCGGCGGAGCGAGGCGTTTCTTCCATCCTTGTGCCGCTTCTTCGGCGAATGACTGCCCTATTGGAGGAATCTCGAAGACCGTTTCCGGACATCCGTCGTTCTTCCATTGCGCCTGTTCAGCCATAAGCAAGGTGTTCGATTGTCCGTACATCACATCACAGCTGAAATGACCCCGACTACGACCGGCAACTCACATAATGCCGTTCCCGCGTGATGATACTCAACACGGTCTCCTCGAATCTCGGTCCGTCAGGCAGCATTTTCCGCAACTCTTCCCGTATTGCCGCTACCTTCGCCTTGACCCACGTTTCGCTCTCCTGATCGATGACGAAGGTCTTGGGCATGCCTCCGGTGAAAGCTTGCTTCGAGGCGGTAGCAGGGGTGAGGTTGAGCAGGAACTGGAAGAGGATGAAGTATTGGACGAGGATCTGGCGGCGAAAGGATAGGTCGGCCAACTGATGAGTTCTCAGCACAGGACTTGTATCATGTTGCCAGACTGACCTCATGCTCAAGAAGCCGTTTGCCAGTGAGATATCGAGGATGAAAGAAACCGTGTTGGCCCTCGTCCTCGACCGCCCGCTTCCTCTTGTTCCCGCTACCTGCCACCTCCTTCCCCATCATCTCCTTCTCCCGCTGGGTCTGCTCGAAGAGCTTTGGCAGGACGAAGTCAGACTTGATCTTGAACTGCTCGAAAGGTGTTCGAGGCGGTTCGTCGGGGTCGGACCGAGTTGCCGGACCATCTAGGGAGGGCGGATGCGCAAAGTACTGCTGTAATGACCACAGGGTCAAGTAGAAATCAGGCTCAGGTTTGAGTTCCGCCGCTGTGGAAACATCAGTCGAGCACTATTAACGGTCGCACATAAGCTTACAGTCTCCGTTCGCCTCCCCTTTGTCGTCTTTTACCTCCTCCTTGTCAGCCCCTTGCATGCTCACATCCCCATCCGCCTCGACCGCCTCCTCCTTCGCCTCCTCCACCGGCAGAGTCTCCTCCCAAGTCGTTTTGATATCGTTATAATCCCCCCTCATATTGATCGCACTCTTATCCGCAACACTGATGACCGAGCTCGCAAACTGGTGTACGCGACCTCGGAAGACGAGATCTGCGGGGATTCGGGGCAGGAAGCGGAGGAAAGCGTTGATGATGCGAAGTAAGGGGAGAGCTTTGCCTTTGCTCGCTGGCATGTCCTGATACCGGTCAGCAACTGACAGGTGGATAGGGGGGGGGTCAGACCTTTGTGAACCGCTTGGAGCGGGTCTCGACATATGACCAGAGATCTCGCCATGTTTCCACTGATATCAGCTCGACGAGCTCTTCGAGGAGGGGGATGAAGATGGCTCCAGGCTCCAGAGCAGGGGCATCTTTTATCTGTCAGCTCGAGATGAGGTGGTGAGCAGAAGCGTACCCGGGTAGACGTTCTCGACCCTTTCATACAGCGTGAGGACGATATCGAGCCGGTCTCGCATGGCTGTCTGGAAGCGACATCGCTCCTCGTCGGACACGCCGTCCTCGGGCTCAACCAGCTATAGAAGACGATCAGCCTCCTTTTTTTTCTCATCAGGAGGATCCCCCTTTTCAAAGCAGGCCATCTTGACTTACATCCCCGTTGACGAAAGGTGTCACAACCATGTCCCTCCCCAGCAGATCCAGCACACTCCGCACAATCTCCACCCACCTCCCATTCGAAGAGCCCTCTTCACTCTGACTTTGCTCCCACACAGCCTTGACTTGATTTGTGAGATCTGAGGGCGGGATCGGTGGTAATGCGGGGGATAGCGGGGTTTGAGAGAAGGACGCTTCCCGGTCGGTCGATATGGAGTGAGCCAACTCGAGGAGTCCTTCTTTGAGCGGGATGTAGAGCGAGGAAGACATCTCGACTTGAAATAACTGCTGGAAGAGGTCTTTGAGGGACCGACGACGACCTTGTATGAATGGTATTGGTCGACAAAGTGCTTCGAGAAAAAGAGTAGAGTTCGAGACCTTCTCAAACCGGAACCAAATTGGAGACCGAAGCAACCCAACAAGTGAAAACTTTCCCCAGACTTGAATTCGGCTCCTCCATCCTCACCTCTATCTATCAATCGCCGACGCCATGTCAAGTCGGGCTCCTTCATCGTACTACGTTCACCCCTCTCAGTCCTCGCCCCGCCCTTACGACCGGAACCACAACCGGGACCGGGACGGACCGAGGGGTTACGATAGAGAAGCTCGAGACATCCGCTCCCGCAGTCGTAGCCCTAAGCGAGAGAGATCACGGAGTAGGAGTCCCAAACGTGAACGTTATGACGAGCGAGGTAATTCTCCCTTCCTTCTTTCGACACTTATCCCGTTGACGCTTCCGACAATTTTCCCGCTGGCGTGCACAGAACGAGGGTACGACCGTTCGCGAGAATTCGCTCCTCCCGCTCGAGGGGACTACCGAGGGGGTCGAGGACGGGATTACGGGTCTGAGCGATATGATTCCCGTCGTCGACATGAGGAGAGGAATGATCGGGATCGACCGCTTGATAGGCGGGCTATTGAGGAAGGGCGGAGGAGACGGGAGGAGGAGCGGGCAAAGGGGATTGTTGCTGAAGAACCGAAGGCTGTCCCCACGGGTGAGCTTCTCTTCCTCAAGCTTAGTTACAGGGACGAAGCTCATTAGTCTTAGGTCCGAGAAGGGGCGTGACTGCTCAACGGGAGGATCAGGGTTCGGCGAGTCCGTACCCTGAGAGTGTGAGTAGGGGCGAGGACGGGGAAGTGGCTCATCATCGGAGAAATGGAGATGATGCTAGGGAGGATGGAATGGGGGACGAGGGGGAGGGAGGTCGAGATGGTGTTGGAGATGAGGAAGAGGGGTTCGCTTCGATGATGGGTTTCGGCGGTTTCGGAACAACCAAGGTCAGTCAATGTACTGATTGCTCGTGAGGTGGGCACGGAGCTGATTAGCGCAGGGCAAGGGGATCGGGACGAATGCGGGTGGCGCGGTGAAAGTGCACAAGCAGAGGACTTGGAGGCAGTATATGAATAGGCGAGGGGGATTCAACAGGCCCTTGGAGAAGATGAAGTGAGGTCAGTATAATGCAAGTCCAGTACGCGTTCCCTGTGCATAATCGTCCTTCCAAATCTCCAGTAACATTGCAGACAGTATTCTATTGTACCGAGAAATGTCGCTGATTCTTATCCGATTACTGCACCTCCGGCTGACTATTGGCGATCTTCGTCAAGATATAATTCAGAAACAGCGTCTGATCGTCGCCGATCCCTTCCGACCCGTTCCTACGCCTTGATCAGCTTCCACCGACTTCGATGTTGGTACACTCACCCTTCCTCGAAGTTCTGTGCCAGGGCAAACGGGTTGAATTGTCCATTCTCCTCATTCGCCTGTGGCACGCCCAGACCCAAATCACCGAAATCGAACCCATCAAGCGAGGCGGTGCCAAACTGGTGCATCCCATCGAGCTGTTGTTGGCTGAACATCTGTTGTCCAGGTGAAGGGAGGGGCATGTGCGCCATGGTCTGATACGGCGAGATCTGCTGCATAGGGGAGGCGAAACTGTCCGTTCTGATTGATCGGACCGGCGATTGCGATTGTGGGACAAAGGTCGGGGGATTCATGATGTTGTCCATCAGGTTCGAGGACCATTCCGATGCCGCGTCGGATCGCCTAGATGGTGGAGGTTGGAGTGGTCGAGGAACTTTCCTCTGCCCGCCATTACCGAAGGGCTGCTGCACGTCTAAACCAGGCATCTGAGGCGCCACATAACCCCAGGGCGAGGTCGTTCCGTTGGTCCGTGTAGCCAAGCGCTGCTCCTCCAGCTCGCGATGCTGCTGGAGCCTGAGCTGTCGTTGTTCTTCTTCGGCCGCACGTTTCCCGCTACGCGTTTTCGCAAGTCCAAGAAGCAGGTCGACGGGAGTCTCATCGTCTGGATTCTGCTCATTTGGGGCCGCAAGAGGTCTGGCTCTCTTGGATGAGTTGGCTTTGGCCGTCAGAAACTCCACGATGGCGAGCTCTTCTTTGACCAAGGGCTCTGAGGTGCGTCCTTGCTCGTCCGGCGCACGGCCGGAGACGACATTCAGGAGGTGGCGGAGCTCATCGGCTTGGGATGAGTTCGGGTCGACTAAAGCCTCTTTCAGCTTTGACTGCGGTGGTCTAGATTCGTTCCACCACTTACGCTTGATAGTCACCCCAAGAACCATATATGAGTTGAGACTGAGTAGCGCGTCAGATTTAACCGTTTGACCCGGAAATGTCACGTACACTCGATATCCTCCGCTGTTCACGATGAGATTGCCTTTCTGCATCATGAAGTCCCTCCTGCTCAACAGGTCCGCCGTGGCCGATTCAATGGCAGCGATTTTGGAGTATGAGTAGCGTCCATCTTGCGGTTTCCTCCTCAGCAGGTACGGTCTGTCGGTGTCATTCAGTATTTAACCCCCTTGACCCAGGCAACCAACCTGTTCAGGGTGATACGGGTGTAGAACCACTCGCACGCCAGCAAATGCCGCTGGACGAACAGGTAGGGGTACTTCGCATCCAGACTGGTATCGGGATTCGAGATCGAGAAAAATGGGGGTAGGGATTCTCGCCAGTCTACTAACTCGCGGTCGAGGGTCAAGACGGTCGGGTACTCAGGCAGCTGGATGGCGAAAGTGTGATAGGCTATCCGGCCCATGATTTCCGCCAATTTGTGCCTGACCATCGATCAGCAGGGAAGATAGTGCTGTAGTAGGCATGCTTACCGGACGATGACATAGGTATATACAGTCGGCTGACTCATCGGATGTCCCGCTGGGTCGAAGTCCCCCTCGAGCTCCTCGTCATCGAGGTTCGCGGGCATGCGGGTATCGGTATGCGCGTCTGAGATCGATGCTGGCCGTCCGACGAGAAGGGAGATCGTCCGGTCGAGGTGATAGAGCATTGCCCAAGCTCGCCGGCGAACCTCAACTTCCCGCTTATCGCCAAGATTGAGGATCGTGCCATCGCGATATAGACCTAGTTGGAAGGCTGTCGTGAGTGGAGTCGAGCCTTCCGCTGGACGACGTGTTAGAAGCCTTTAGTAAGCGGAACATTAGCGACTACATTCGAGTCTTGGTAGGACTTGCATGTAACGCGAAGCCAGCAGACCAGCGAAGAGAACACTCAGATTATCACGCTGTAGAGCTTTCGCATATTCGAGGCTGCTCCGAGCCGAACCGTAGAAGCGACGGGACCAAGGGACCTGGTCATCGGCTGCTATTAGGTCCGAAGGAGCAGACAATGTTGCGATTGCCACCTGATCTACATCAGCACTCGGCTGAATTTCACCGTATTGAACGTACGACGATGAACATCAACGGCAACCACTTGAGAGTGTCCGCATCGACCCTGGGACTTGTCGGATTCCGGCTGATAGAGTCGAAGAAAGCATTGTACTGCCGCATGAATTCTGGCCGGTTGATTTTGTACCGGGTCCAGCTGATATAACTTCAGCATTGCCACAACTCTTTGACTTGAATGTAGATTCTCACTCAATATCCCTGAGTCATGGTCAGCCGATGCTAAATCATGAGGTCACGCTCACCGAAAATAAAGCTCCACCAGTCCGTCCGCCATTCTCCGTCCCGGCACACCCGCGATCACCCACTCCAAATGCCCTTTCGAAATCCCACTCTCCTCGAGAGTGTGTAATACATCTCTCAAATCAACGTTCTCTTCCACAGACAAACTGATCATTCTCCCTTCCTGCAGTCCCCAGCCAATTCTGGGTCGACCGTTGAGCTTTGATGGGAACAGCCCAGAAGGAGGTGGCTTGCTGAAGAGAGCCTGTCGGTGGAGATCAGAAGATTGTGGGTGGAAGATCTCCTCGCCCGAAGCCGTGAGAGAGGATACGTCGGGGCTCGAATGGTCGTCCGGTATTTGTGGCGTTCGGGTGAGACGGGAGTGGGGTATCGTGGAAACGAGCCGGGAAAGGAGACTCTCGATTGTGTCAAGTCGCGAGGAGACATCTGAGTTGCTGCTTTTGGTATCGGCGGAATATCTGTATATCGATATGCAGACCTACGAGTTTGGGTCTTCGACTCCGTTCAAAAACGGTCGGCACAGGTGTGGTACCTTCCTGGCGATACATTGCGCTACGACCGGCATCAGCGTTGAGACAGGAGGGAGCTAGGATTGGACGCTCTACAGGGTTCCCCTCTTGAGCACCGTTGTTTTCGCCTATAACACTCGACACATGAGAAGTGCACCCTCGTACGCTTGCTGTCTCGTCCTTGGCGGTTCGAAGCCGATCCAGCATCATCGTCGCTCGTTGTATTTATACTCGGAGAGGGTTTTCTTTTCTTCTTGTTGGACGAGCCTGGCGAAGCCTTGCGCTTTCGAGAGCTCTCTGGAGCATGCGAGCCGGCCGCAGGTATGGATGAGTTTCGGGAGGGAGCTGCCGAGGTCGAGGCAAGCTTCTGTAGCGGTCTTGGTGGTCCGGGCGGGGATGCAAGCGTGCTCGGATGTCTCGGTAGGCTTGATGATGCATCTGACATCGTTCCGAGCCCTCGAGCTGTCGGCGACGTCTCGTTTTCGGAATAAACGTAATGAGGTAATGTCAGAGAACGGCTGAAAATGAAAGCGGATTTGAGCGGGGCAACCACGTGGTCCAATCAATCACCTCCACTTTCAATAACGGACGATCCCACCCATCTCCTGGCGCACCATATCGCTGCTTACCTGGGGATACAGGCACTCTCTCTGGCACGTCTGAGTCTTGTGCAGATTCTCTGAGCTCGGATAGTCGACTTGTTACATCGAGCCCAACAGATCGCCTCTCGAGATGCTCTACATCGCCTCGGTGCGCTCCCACCTCCCTTTGCGGGACCTGTGTTTTCTCCAACCGCTCACCGCTTACCTTTCTTCGTCTAGGCTCTCACTCCCACACCTATCCTAATCACTGTCCAGATCGACTCATTCACCTCGGCAGATGTGACATCGCTCATCGTTGCAAAGTCGGATCGAGTGGAGGTTTGGGACGTAGATAAGACGGGATTGGTATGGAGAGCGGAGCTTGAGTTATGGGGTAGCGTCATTGGGATCGAAAAAGTCCTGGTCCAGGTGGGGCAATTGCTCGCGATCTGTATCTTTGTGCTGATGGAGATCGCCGCAGGATGCTCCGCCACATATCCTCGTCCTCCTATCTCCCCCGAACGCCCATCTACTCCTCCTCGCCTTCTCCCCTTGTCAGACACCGTCTCTCATCGTCACCTCCTCCCTCCCTCTGACTCCACCCACACCTTCGCTCCGACAAGCCGAGTTCTTCGCTTCCATCATCTCGCAGGACTCGGTCGCGCTCGTCAGTCTATGGGTCGGCGTGCTTTCCTGCATCGACATGGAGGTGGAGAAGGACAAGGACGCGAAGAAGCGTCGGGAGAGTAATGTGGGGATGAAAGTGGAGGATGAAGGTAAACGCCTGAAATTCCGGGACAACTTCAACATCAAGTGAGATTCCGCATCGCTTGGCTGATTAGCGTCTGACCCGTCGTGCAGTATCCGGGAGCATAACTTGCTACATCTAGCCTTCCTCCCATCGACCTCTATCGGTAATGAGCCGATGTTGACCTTCCTCTGGCTCTCCTCCGAATCAGCTCTTCAGCTGCAAACTCGCAAGCTGTCCATCAATGCACATTCTTTCACCGATGCGTCCCGCGCTATCGACGTTGTTGCCCCTGTCCGATCCACTGTGCAGATCAACGCGGAGACCGACTTCAACGATGTGCCATTCTCCTGTCCCGCTGCTCGGCGGGTCCTACCAATTCCGACAACTGGCAATGAAACCCTCGCACTAGTCGTCGGTGACGAGCACTCTGTTCTTTACTCGATCTCGCGAACCCCGCAATCGCCTAGGATCTCCAGACTATCCTCCTCGACAGGGATCGATAAGAGTCCGAGAGCAAGTGCCACGAGGAGGAGTCCGCAGACCGAGATGATGGGGAGTGTGGGGAAGAGACGCAAGTCGAGTACTGCTAGCAAGTCCTTGGGAGAAAACGGGGACAAGTGGGAGGTCAGGCCTGTGTGGAGGGTACGGCAAGGCTTTGGCACAGTGCTCGCGTAAGCCCATGGCCTACAATGGTCCGACCTAAGCTCACTTGACCACTCTGCAGCGCCACTGTGCTAGAGAGCCATGCGAGCGGGGCTAGCGTCATCCTCGGTGACGAGAATGGCCGGCTCACCGCCATCGGTTGGGAGTTCGAAGGAGGCCAAGGCATCCTCGATAATACTGCAGGACAGAATGGGACAGTTCGAGTCCGCAAAGCCCATGTTGGGACGGTAAGTCCCGTCTTATGGTGTCCAATGCGCCCATCCGCTGATCACACCTCAATAGTCCTCGCCTCCCTCGTCGCTCAACTACCTTGGCTCCTCACATCTCTTCCTGTCTTCCGCATGCGGTGATTCCCTCCTCCTTCGTCTCAAGATCCCATCTCAGCGTCCCGGATCTCCCGTCTCGCCATCCGTCCGCTCGGCTGTTCGGCCCATCCCTGCTCGTAAAGGCAAAGGGCGGGCTCGAGAAGACGAAGACGAAGGCGCGTGGAGCGTCGTAGTTGAGGACATGGACGCAAGGGGGAAGCTCGAGATCAAGGAGCGGTGGATGAATCTCGCCCCGGTCAAGGACTTCTGCGTGGTGGGAGAGGAAGGTGGTGGCGTGGTGTGTAACGAGAATTGGTTGTTCTGCCCAGCTGATAGGTGTTCAGTCACATTTGGTAGTGGCGTCCGGCGCATCGAATAGCAATTCGCTGCGTGTCGTGCGGAGCGGTGTAGGCCTCGAGGAGGTCGTCAATGTCGAGGGGATGAACGATGTGACGGGCATGTGGACTTTGACAACGACGGGGTGAGTCATGTATTGAGCCACGAGTCTATTGGCTAACTTCCCTCAGCACGACAAGCCTGCTCCTGTCGACGTCTACATCCACCACTCTCCTTTCCCTTGACCCCGAGATTGTGGAAGCCGAAGCGAGCGAAAAGATCACCTCGCAACCGACCCTTGCTACTGGCCTCCTAGCAGGAGGGACGGCGCTCATCCAAGTCACACCTCGAGACGTAAAAGTCTGGTCCAACATCGTTGCCGGAACCTCTGCAGGTACTTGGGAAGTCGGTCAAGAGCAGGAGATCATCGCTGCTCAAGTGCAGGGCGAACTGGCGGTCGTAGCCAAGCGGGGCGGGGAGCTGGTTGTATTGGTTGCCTCCGAATCTAGCTTAAAACCGGTCGTGTAAGTGATCTTCGGTCGCCTCCCGCATCCCCTTACCCCTTTACAGATCATGCGACGTCCGAAGCGAGATTTCATCGCTATCCGTACTGTCTGTGCCAACGCTCCCGTCACCAATCATTGCCGTTGGAAACTGGTCCAACGAGATCCTGCTCTATACCTTGGATCACCTGCGCTTTGGGGAGTCCGTCGTCACCACGATATCAGAATCGTTCTACGCATCATCACTTATGCTCAAGCCTTCGGTCGCTGAGACAACATCGACCAGCGGAGTCCAGCTCATTGCGGGTCTGAGCGACGGATCAATGATCATCTATGATGTCGATCTGTCTGGCGAAGGTGGGGGCCTGACGGTGAAGGGGCGGAAAGCTTCGTCGCTAGGAACGAGACCACTGCGTATATGCTCGGTGTCCGGAGCGTCGAAGCGCGAGGAGAAGATCATCGCAGTAGGACTGAGCGAGAGGATGTCCGTCATTTTCGAAGCGAAGGATCGTGTCGATTTCTCGTCCGTCAGCAAGAAGGTGTGCAAGCCTTTTCGCGTTGATTACCATCCGCTTACATGAACTTTAGGATGTCACCGCAGCTGAGGCTATCTCCTCCGCATCCCTCGGCGACTGCCTCGTGCTGGCGACTCCCTCTGGCCTGTCTTTCTCAAAAGTCAACAGTCTCAAGAAGCTTCACGTTCAGACCCTCGATCTGAAAGACCGATCCGCAAGCAAGCTCGTCAGTCTGCCCGAACATAAGCTCCTTGGTATAGGCGCGACGAACCGCACCATGGATCCGCAGACTGGAGACGTGATGCAGTCCGGCCACTTTGAGCTGCGAGATGAGACTTCCCTCGAATGTGCGTGGGGAGTTTTGGATTCGAATCACTCTGCTGACGGATTCGTATAGTGCTGGCGCAACTGCATCTGGAGGCACGAGAAGAGGTAACCTGCCTCAATGACGTCTTTCTCCTCGGCCGACATTACATCGCGGTCGGCACGGCAATCTTCCCATCGGACGAGGAGTTCGACCAGTTTGCCTATGCGGGCGGATCGGCGGTCGCGTCTAAGGAAGGCCGACTGTTGCTGATCGAGCCGGTACGAAACGACTCGGCGGATCGCTGGGATATCAAGATCTCGCGGACACTCAGGACGGCTGGGCCCGTGCATGACGCGAAAGTCATTCATGGGTTCCTCGCTGTAGCTTCTACTAGCAAGGTCGGTTTTCGCTCTCTGGACTTCGAAGGTGATCGCTCATTTCCGCAGGTCTCGATCCATCGCCTCGAGCTGAACCCACCGGACCTCATTGAGCTCTCAGCCTTCTCATCCGCCTTCATTACGCAGTATCTGCACGTCGCTTCGCGGTCCAAGCTTCACAATGAGGACCGACTGGTCGTGGGCGATGGGATGAGGAGCGTGTTCGTGCTTGACGTAGACGAGGCAAGTGGGAAGATCTTCGGCGATCAGCGGGATATGGCGACTCATAGCGTGACCGCGCTCGAGGGGATCCGGGATGGTGGGGATGGGGTGGTCATCGCAGATGTAGGATTGCATCAAATCCACCGCGATGGAGAGCTAAGACATGGAGCAGGGCTACTCGAACCTCTTGACATTCAGATTGAAGGAACAGATCGAGAGCGCGGCGACTTTCGGTCTGCATGAGGACGTCGCGCGCTTCCGACCCGGTATGTTCTCTCGGATCAGATCATATTGAAACTGGGCTGAAACGTTTCAGGCTCCCTCGCTCCTCCGTCATCAGCACCGGACGTCATCAATCCCGATCTCCTCTTTGCCACGACCGACGGTAGGCTAGGGATAATCGGAGAGCTCACTGCGGGTGCTGCCAAGACCATGGACGACCTGCAGCGGAATATGGACAAGTACTACAAAGGTCCTGGCGGGACCACCTGGAAGACGTGAGAGTGCCTATCTTTACGGATTGATTGGGGCCGATCGAAGTCTCAGATTCCGGAGAGGAGGTACCCAGTTGATCAAGAAGGAGACAGCGGGATTCATCGACGGCGACTTGTAAGTCCTCATGCTTCAGGTATGGACATTGCTGAACTTGGAGTAGCATCCAGAAATTCCTGGACGCCGATCTCATCCCGTCAGCAGAGGCGGAGAAAATACTCACTGGGAGTAATCAGCACGAACACGTCTCAAGGCTGGCGGCGGATGGGAGTGGCACGGAGACGGCGGAGAGAGGGGATGTGGCGAGGGTGCTGGAGGCGGCGGCGGGGCTGCATTGATCGATCACTATCGTTGTCTTGGCGTGATAGCGCTGTCACCGACAAAGCCGCCGGTCAGAAGGTTTGAGAGTGAAGTTCAGCAGAGCATACTTTCAATCGAACGTCAGCTATGATGCCATTTCAGCTTACCACTTGTGCATGTCGATCTGAGGATATGATACCGATGGTGCACTGGAGTGTCTGGTAAGAATCGTGCGCGGCGGGTGCATCAGAGCACGGGCTGCGACGAAGTCTCATCAAAGTGCTTCAAGAACTCCTCCCATTCTACCTCGTTCATTACCAATTCCACCCCCGGCCCGTCCTCCAAGACGTCTCCCTGCCAATACGCAGCCCACCCATACCCGCCATCCCCCAACGGCCCACAAAGCCACTCCCACCCTTCATCTCTAAGATCCCTCCCATCCACCCACACCTTCCGCGCCTGACCGCCCTCATCCAGGTCTACCTTGATCCGCTCCAGGCCGAAACCGATGCCCTCGCCGATGGCCTTGGTGTACCCCTCCTTTAGAGTCCAGAGGGTCGTGATTCGCCTCGCGCGGTCTCTGTCAGTCAATTTCACGGCTAGAGCCTGTTGCTCGGATGGTAGAAGCTTGTCTCATCAGCGGTGGCTGGGGGAAGATGGGAGATGGGAGGAAGTACTTGTTCAGAGATCCCTTCTTGTACCTCGAGTGGGTTGTCTGACAATTGCATGAGGTCCACCCCGATCCCCGCATCTTCGCCTCGAACGATCCCAAGGAGGACATAGTCCCCGTCGTGGGAGTCGTTGAAGGCCACCGGCGGAGTCAATACCGGCTCGAGCTAAACCTTCCTCAGTTTTGTCAATCGAAGGCAGTGAGGATGTACGAGCTTCGGCTTGCCCTTTCCCTCCCTACCAAAGACAGGCATCTCGCTCGACGAAATGAGCTTGGATCTGCGAAGATACCATATCGGCGCGAGTCTCCCGACTAACGAGCCTGTATGAAAACTCAGAAGGATCCCGACGTGGTGAAGGGAAAGGACAGACGCAAGGCGTCCTCGGGGAGACGGAAGCGCTTTATTCGGTCTTGAGATGCTTCGGGGAGGAGGGCGAGAAGGCGATCGAAAGTCTGTGTAGGGGTGTGACCATTTTCGGACGAGATTGAAGGGGAGGCGAGGGGAGCTTACTTCGGGTGGGAATGAGGTGGGAAGGGGGATGGCGAAGAGTCGCATGAGATCGATTGTGGTGTAAAGAAGTTAGCAGAAGAGTGTTGCTACTTGCTCTTTGGAGAAGATATACATGGTAGTAAAGCAGACTAAAGAGCGACCTAAATTGGGCTGAGCGCAGTGAAGGTGGACATCTCGGGTGGAGGTGATTTCAGCTTCGGTCCCGCACCAGATGACCTGTATCGGGGATAGCTTGATGGTCAGGAGGTGTACAAGGCGATTTTGATCTCGAGTGGTGGCAGCTTCCGCCCTGATGGATGACGAGTTTGAGGACCTCCTCGGAGAAGGGGATGCAGCTGGTCAGTCCTCTGCTTTGTCGCCCCATGCTAGGACTTGCGTATTAATACTTCTGTAGCTCAGGACGAGGATGTAGGAGTACAAAAGCCTTCTGTCATGTTTGATGTTGACTTTACCATTTCCAAGCAGGACGAGATGCTCCCCTCAACACCTGTCCCCCAAGACCTCCCCCCGCCATCCGAGAACGAGCTACGTCTGGGTCGGAAGGTACTCCAGCTAGAGAAGGAGCGGGACTCCATCTCTGTAGGTACCACCTCAATCGTTATCCAAAAAAAATTGACATGTGCAGGCCGAACTGCAAGCGATCAAAGCTCGTTTCCCGGCACATAGCTCCACCCTCCCCGTCCCCACCAGTCCATCTCCAACTCAACTCCTGACGATCCCACACGAACTTCTCCCGACCCTGTCGCTCCTCCGTCACCATATCGCCGAACTGACGAGGGACAACGAGGCGCTCCGCTACACCTTGCTTGGCGGACCTGTCGCTTCGTCGTCAAAGGTCACGCTCGATACCCCACAAGCCCAGAGATTGCCAGGTGGAGTGCTAGGAGTGGATTTAAGCGTGGTGGTGGGACGTGTGAAGGAGCTGATCCGGGAGAATGAAGAGTTGGGGGAGATGGTGCTTGAAGCTGGACGGGGGAGTAGTGGGGAGTGGCAGAAGGCGCTGGACGGTGCGCTTCCGCCTGGCTTGAAGTGTTGAATGCTGATAGTGAACAGAGTCAAAGGCCGTCATCACATCACTGGAGTAGGTTCATGTCCCAATTTTGCATGGTCGCGGTACTGATGATAATGCGCCATAGCTCCGATCTCGCTCACCACCTCACGGTGGTCCAATCCATCCGGTCCGAGCTGGTGGCCTACAAGACCCACTTCGGGCCGCTCCCATCTCGAGCTCCCAAGAAGGACGGTGACGCCGGGCCAAGCTCCTCAAGTGATAAACCGATGGATCTCGGTCGAGACCGAGATCGAGACCGAGACCGGGACAAAGGGGACAGGCCGGCTGGAGCCTCTATGAACGGAGGTAAGGACGGTGACAGACGGCACGACGAGTCAGTCGCACCATTCACGAGACATCAAGACAGGCGGCGCGATACGCCTAATGGTGGGAACAATCGGGATCGAGATCGACAGCGAGATGATGCACGGCGTCCGAATGGGTTACCGAGCGGAAGTGGCAGGAAGGAGGAGGATAGGGAGTATAAGCGACGACGGTAGATTGGCGGTGAGGGACAGGACACTATTGGATGATCTACGGTTCACGACTCTCACGATGAGCGGATGACGGGTTGACTCAGCAAATCATATGAAACATTGACGATTGCATCGACAATCTCTACTGCTCATCTAGCCAATCATTCTCATCAAGCCAATCATCCTCAGTGTTCTCATCAGGCATGGTAGTGTCTGCCTTTCCTCCCGTCTCCGGTCTTGGGAAAACTTCAATTACTATTCTCTCGACAGGTAGGCTTGTCTCCACCCCTCTGCTGAGCTTCATCCCAGTGGGTGTCACAGCAGATAGGATACCAACCACCTCCAGATGAGGCTCACTTGGCACCGCCCGTCTTCCATATCTCCAGAATCCGGGCTGCTTCAGTAAGGTGCAAGTATACCTTGTTTCGTCCATGAAACATCTCACATGATGTGGCACAAACCTTGCCTCCCTGTTCAATGAGGCAAATGGATGTGATGGACTTCCATCTCCTTTGGTCGTACAAGGTATATCGATGCAAAGGCGGACCCCACAGTCGACGGTTCCTTCATTTTGCACAGTTGACGAATCGACATGATCATCTCTGAATGACCAGCTTACGAGATTGTCCTCAAACAGCTGCTTTGAGTATATTTCTGCTCTCCAACACGTTCTGGATTCTTCATCACACTTGAAGACGAAGGGATAGATCGGTATTGGCTCTCTATTGGGCTCGTCATCTCCCCTTTGGTTGAAATTGAAGGCGTTGGACTGGTTCAGGATGTCAGCAAGGCTGGCAAGGTCGATACCGTCGTCCAGTGAATAATGACGGGTGTCGGTGTCGGCTGTTGACATGGTTGAGCATCAATTACTAACCAACGTGGAGGCCAATAGCAAAGAGAACATTTGGGCTGGGAGTCAAAGGAGCAAGAGATAACAGGCGGCAGAACTGTTGTCATCTGCGTTTGGGATTTATGCCTAGAATTACCGTATGGCTGGGCCATCACGCTGACACGTCAAGTCGAAGGTCTCGGACGACCGTAAAAGGAGGTGGCAAAGGTTCATTCAGCAACCCGTGGCAAGTCCGTCGATTGCTCTCGCATTTGACATGGTATAACAATCGATCTCAGAGATTTCGGGAGAACCAAACAAAACCATCCATCCGGATCCCCCACCCGATTCTGCTTTTCCTGAACAGCAACACAGGCGCGTGCTTGCGGGACCGGTTTTGCGGGGGACTTTGCCTCGGGCAGTGTTGACGTTAGGATTCTTCATACCACCATCACCCTCACTTTCTCCCGCGTTCCCATCACATTCTTTTGTCATTAACGCCAAAATGTACGGCTTTTCGACTCTCCTCGCCTCGCTCGCGCTTTGCGCTCTTACTTCGGCCATCCAGGTCACGACGCCTGATGATACCACCGTCTGGCGTTCCGGGACTTCGGGCCAGACCGTGTCTTGGAAAGCAGTCAGCACCGATGCGACCAGCTTCGTCATCCGGCTTGTCAATCAGGTGAGTGACTCTTCCACTCCTCTTGCATGGATACCGCTAAATCCTTCCAGGCGGGCTTCCTCGCAAACTCCCCCGTGACGCTCATCGCGAACCAAAGCACCGGATCCGCCAACATGGTCAATTCCGCAACCGTCACCTATTCTTCAGGCGCTTGGCCGACGGGCACAGCCTTCCAGATCAACCTCATGTCATCTTCCGAGAACAACGCCGCCATCCTTGCCCAATCTAAGATGTTCAACATCACTTCTTCCGGCTCCTCCACCTCTGGATCATCCACCGGCGCCGTGCCGACTACTATGTCCATGAGCACGAGCTCGATGACCCCAATGACGAGCGGGATGAGCAGTACGAGCACGGTGGTCACGATGACGTCGATGTCGGGGACGGCGAGCAGCGGCTCGGGCGATGCGAGTGGGGGTATCCCGAATGCCGTGAGCGAAACCTATCCGGGGATGCAAGAAGACGTGCTGATCAAGTGTAGGTCACTACCACTGCTGCGGCAAGCTCGGCGAGCGGATTCTTTGCCCCCTCCATCGTGGGCATGCTGTTGGGCGCAGCGGGGCTGGTCGGATTTGTTGCTTTGAAAACCTTCGATATTTGAGCCACTACATTCTATGGACATCGATCTCTCTTGAACGTCCGTCTCGACATCAGCGCGGATCAAATCGTCCTTGAGGACTGATTCCACTTCCCTGCCGACTGACCCTGCCCAGCTCGAGTACATCTTGCCGGCCGTTTATGGGCTTTGCAACCTTGGCCCTTGTTTCAATGGACTCTTCCCTAGGTCTTCAATGTGCCTATGCCGGCCAGAAAAGTCTAAAGTCTACAGCGGCATAACATCAAGCAGCCTGGGAGACAGGAGCTCGTCTCCCTCACCCCCGATTCCGCTGCACTCCTTGCTGTATCTTTCCCTCCCATACAAACATATCCTCTCAGGCACCAGATTACATGAACATCCGCTTGTTTCTTGGATTATCCATGTCCTCCTTATGACCATCGCGCCCCGCTTCACCCCCTACAGAGCTCATGGAGCCATCTCCCAGCTCAAAGACCGACGTACCGGCACCCTCCATATCAATTTCCGGCCCTTCACGCCCCTCATTCCAGCCTACCATCCAACCCGCCAACCACCAATCTTCACTCACCACCCCAACCGAATCCTGGATCGAACCCCTCTCCGCCCCATGTCATTTCTCACTCAGCACCTTCCTCTCCGTCCTCAAAGATCTCTGTCTCCATCCCGAGCGAAACTCGTCCCTCATCCTCCGGGCAGACCCCCTGCCTCCTCGGGATATCGATGATGGTCCGATCGAAGGACTGGAGAGGATGGAGGTGATCAGGGTGAGGTTGATGCCGAAGCAGCCCAAACGGGACGGTAGAATCGATCAACGCTGTATGTCCTATCGGACGAGAGAGACGGGGCATGAGCGGGGGAAGGAGGAAGGCTTGGTATTGATGATTCCGGAGGTGAAGGAGGTTGTGGAGATCCCGTTCTACCACCCTCCGGTGCGAAAGCTCGCATTCCGATACGAGACCATCCCAATTCCCCCAGACGAGTCCGCAACGGTTGACGAATGTACCTCAAGCGAAGAACCACCTGTGAAGGGTCGCATATCAATCGCTTACCTCCCTTTCGATACCCCTCCTCCCCCGACTGACGAGCATCTCGAAATCCCGACTCTTCCCAGCAGACCTGCTCGAGGTCCACGAAACCGATCCCCTCTAGCCGGACCCCCCCTAGGACAAGGCGAAGATACCGCGGGTAGGACACCACCACCAGCAGTCATCCTTGCTTCTGACGGGTCGATGCCCGAAGATGAGGCGGCGAAGCGTGATACTGCCGTCACTGAGGAAAGGCTGCATCGGACGTGTCTGGGCTTGCTTGAGCGGGTGTACAAACATGGCTATGGAAGGATGGTTGGATACCGGAAACGGGTCAAACACGATGTATGCTTTCTCTGTGCTATTTGGTTTCTGCTCACAGACTTGTGCCAGGTGATCGTGTCTCGCGACTCTTTCCAGGACCTCTACCTGATCCTCAAAGACCGACATCGCCATCTAGACTCCCGCGCCCCAAAGCCGGGAAGCAGCAAGATCGAGGATGTCAAGCGACACGTCTTCAAGGTCAGTCGACCTTCCCTCTCCATCGCCCAGCTCGCCGACGGGGTCAGGATACGGGCTTACCATCCGACCCTTCTCTTCCCGATAATCTGGCGGAATGGGGATCACAGGATGTGGCTGTTGCGGCTTTCTTGATGCTCTTGTGGAGGGAGATGTGTCCTGCTCCCAAGGTCGTTGATGAGGAGGACGGTGAGAAGAGGGATTGGGATTCTTGGGGTAGGCCTCGAGGAGGATTCATAGATCTGGGCTGTGTACGTGCCCTCGACAAGCAGAGTGTAAGCCAGCTGACACCATCTCAGGGCAACGGGCTGCTGGTACACATTCTCATCGCGGAAGTAGATCGTCGCTCTCACTCCCGTCCTCGTCAGATCTGACTGCACTCAGGGCTATGATGGCAAAGGCTACGAGCTACGTGCCAGGCGGACTTGGCCATCCTATCCTCCTTCGACTCGACAAGCCCTCATCGAGATGCCCATCGAGCTCCCGACCTGGTTTCCACAATCCATCGAGGATTGGGATGACGGCGATTGGGAAGGGCGGGAAGCCTGTCCGATCAAGGAAGGGACCTTCTTGATCGGCAACCACGCTGATGAGATTACGGTTCGTATCTCGAGTAGCTAGATCGAGGATAGGGCTCATGATCTGGTCAGCCTTGGATCCCATTTCTTTCCCTCCTACCGACCACGCCCGTCCCGCATTTGTCCTTGCCATGCTGCATGCACACCCTCGACAGCTCGTTCGACCAGCTCAATTTTACTCCTCCAACTCATCCTCACGCCCCATCGGGCGGATTCGAAGAAGGCCTAGAGCCCGGTCAGAGTCGGTATAAGGCGTACCTCATGTGGCTCGGCTGGTATGGACTGCAGTGCGGCTGGGAATGGGAGAAGGAGGGGTTGAGGGTGCCGAGTACGAGAGGATGGGGGATCGTCGGTACGTCTGCCGCTTCATTCCGGAACAACGAGTTGATCGGAAGGATGATAGCGCGGAAGAGGTGGACAATGACGCCTGAAGAAGACCGGGTTTGTCGCGGTTGGGTGTTGGAGCGGGTCAACGAGGTACGAGCGAGGGGAATATTCAACGTCAGAGAGAAAGAGGGGAAGGAGCATGGGAAGAAGCACTACTGATGAGAAGGCAAAGGATACCATGCATATCACTGATACCACAAGCGCAATCATCCTCAAGACTGACTGGCCACCCGATGGGCAGACCAGTTTGACAATGCATCCCACCCCTGCCTTCGACGCGCGATCAGTTTCAAATCACTGTCCGCCAATGATACGCAAGACCAGCCAAAATGACGGTGAACACAGGCTTAGAAGGAATGAGTGGCGAATGACCGCCACACGCCGCCTGTGTGAGCATTTTCCAGAATGTCTTCCTTACATGCATTGACGAGCAGATTTATCGATTGACTGTCTGGCTCCGGGGATCCTTTGAGGGGGTCTTAAAGCGCTTTTGTAGGGGTACAAAGCGGTGTCCAGCTGATTTCTTCCCTTTTCCCCTCGACTTCATTCTGCCTCGAGTCTTGGACTTTTTAAACGTCGACTGATCCTACCAAATACTGAATCCACCTTACGCTTCATGCCATACATCTATCCGCAGGAGGTCCGGCCAGTGCCGAACGGCATGCGACCAATACATACCCTCTTGAATCCGCGTGGAATAGAGTCCATCAAGACCTTGGAGACAACAATGGAGCTCCTCGAACACATGAATGAGCCCGAAGACAGTTGGAGAAGAGCCCACACGACAGTGTCTGAACCCCACCACCCAAATAATAGCCATCTTTCGGCCTTTCGCTCCAATGGTGCACCGTGCCCTGTCATTTGCAGCCGCATTGGAAACAGTCGTCGTTTCACCGCGCAGATCCCTGCAAACGAGTCCAGAGCCGAGGATGTGAAAGTCACTTGGGAGTCGGGCGCTACAAAATCAGCTTGGGGCCATTTCTGCGTGACGCTTGATACCTCCTTCGAAGGCAGAACGAATGGAGACAGAATGATCTTCTACCCAAAAAATATTGTGGCGAATCGATCCTGGGATCCAAGCATCAATACGGTGTCAGGTACGTACATCAAACCGGAAGTGTCGATCTTTCACGATGACTCCCTTTGGACTCGTGAGAAGGAGTTTCTCCAGGATCAACCAACTATCAGCGTCTTGGGTCACATGATAGCACCTGAAGGGCGTGAGGGGTCAGTGTGTACCACATTACCTGTCTCTGCAATCCATTTCTCAATCAATAGCCACATGTTGAGAGAGACCTAGGCCATTCACGAGGAGGCCAGACACAAAAAGACATGGACCTGTGCCGGGAGTTGATCATGGAGGATACCAGAGCTTGCGGGATGATGCTGGAATGCACCTAGTGATTTATCATGAGCCATTCTGTTAGGACCCCCATCCCGGCGTAACCGCGATCTACGCCACCATGATAAGCATTTTCGACAGTAACGGTATTAAGTTGACGATAGTCGACGACTAACCTCAATCGTCCTCCTTGGGTAAGAAGAAGGTGGGTGAACCATACGAGGACCGGCTCGGCCGTATCCTCCCTGACTGACCTCTTTCTCGATGTACGTCTCGAGGGTTGTCAGCTCATCTTTCGCTAGCTGATATAGAGATGCCAAATTCAATCTTGCACCGGGGACCTGTCACGGATCCTGTCACGGATGACGGATCGGATCGGGGGGGTGCCACAGACTAAGACTGGAACACGGAGTGTCTCTGACTTGTCACTGGAGGTATTGGGGCTGTGACCCAATGAGGTGGACTGAAACTGGAATTTTGATGTCAAGAATCACGCTTGACATAGGATCCAGAGCTGGGCTCTGTCTCCATTTTGTGTGGAATTATACAGTTTAAAAATAGAACGGGTGGCAAAGGTTGGTTTTGCTGACCAATCAGAATAACGCCTCAATTCCTGTGCTGAATAAGCAACAGGAATTGACCAATCAGATTAATGCCTCATTTGGGGGCTGTTGATTGACCAATCAGAAAAAGGCGTCAAGGAGAATTATACAAACTCAGGTTGGGTGCTCAGGAACAAAGGTACGAGACTGATTTCTTTCTGCAGAGGCAAACCATGCATGTGGCTCTACCACAATGCAAGTATGTTGGTCTTGTTGGTTCATTATATGACCAGATGGATTGTTTGATCATATTCCCGGTAGGGCGGAAGGTGATCGCAGCAGTTCGTTCAAGGAAGACGTCCGAGTGATTGGGAAACTTACTGGGTACAATTTCCTTTCATTCTCCAATCTCAATAACTTCCTCCTCGGATCCCAGTCCAGATTTGTCTTCGACTGCAGTGAGTTGTAGGCGCGGATCTGAATTCGAGAGGATCGTTATTCGGGTTGGGTGATCCACAGTCGAGCACAATATCCGAAGTGTCGCCTTCGTATTGTCTTGATTCCTTTGGCGGGCGATAGCCCATCTCCTGAAACATCGTTCCCATGCTCCAAAAGGAGTACGTTGAGTCTCTTTCCGCAAGCTCATACGGTTTGGCGTGAATCACCATGTCGTATGGGTTCTCATCGCTGTCCTCATTGAGGTCGGCCTCGTGCGGACTCTCTTCTCTTGTCCAATAATTCGGGATAGGAAAGACTTGGCGGCAAATAAGGTGTTCGACTCAACAACTGCCGGGAAGGTAGTATTTTTCCCAGTGGTCGTTGACTCTCGGACCCCTCCAAGGACAACCGGCTCACGTGGGTTGCGTGGTCCTTCTGTTGTCTCAGGTACAACCCATCCAGGTTGGTACCTTCCTGCTGCTGTGGTGGATTGTCGACAACCTCAGGTATCATGTTTTGGAAGTCCGTGGCCGGCTCCTTCCCTTTGCTGTTCCGTTAGCAGTTGGGTGACATGAGCAGACGGACCCCATGGACAGTAATGAAGCCTCGATCAAGCTGTGTGTGCGAAACGGGATGCGGTACACGCACACGGAGACTCACAAGATCTTCAACAAGCGCCAGATGTTTCATGAGATCACGAGGGAGGAATGGTGGGCTCGGAATCGGCCAAATAAGCCCATTACCGATACGTGGGGAGGCAAGGAGGTCGGTCGATGGTGGGTTGCTCTTCTCTCAGGATAGAAAATGATTGAGATAGCTGGACAGGTGCCTGAACTTCCGCCTTGCACCTCCGCCTGTACTGTGTGGTGGTTGTGATTGGGCGAAGTACTGCTCGAGAGAATGCCAGCAGCCGACTGGGCAAAAACAGGTGGTCATCAAGCGCAATGCAACCAAAAATGAAGCTATATTTATTGGAGCTTCGCTATCAAGTCCCGCTGGTGTCCGATCATCAGCGTCAATCCGACATGGAGTTCCCGGACAGCTCACGAGTAACGGCGCGGCCTGTTTCCTCGTCGCCTTAGTATTTCCCTGCTCCCACACTCTCCCCACCCTCGCTTCCGAATTCAGGACATCTCGGCTCCCGATCGACCGCTTGAATTCCTTCCGCTCCCACGGACCCAAAGCCAATTCGGTACTCGCTTCCAACCCCTCACTCAGGCAAGCCAACACCGCCGTTGCCATTCCTGTCGAGTCTATGGCCCCGCCAGACCGCACGATAAGGAGGATCTCCCGCTTGTGTTTCGCCTTCCCCTCCGTCGTATAGGTCGTCAGCACACCTTCAATATCGACCTCACGTTCCGCCATGTACCCGTCTACACCCTCGAGGTAGCTCGTCCAGCCTGACGCCTCTTTCTCGAGAGACGTTTTCAGCGATTGCGGGACTGTCGACAAACCAACTCGAAGTGTAGGGTAGGAGGACGAGGAAGTGGGCAGGGTGTACTCCTTGTAATCTCGGAGGAGGAGATCGTGGGTTGATAGATGCGAAACATCGAATTTGGCGGTAAGAAGTCGCTGGGCCACCTGGTCTAGCTTCGGCGGAGTGGACGAGGGAGACAAAGAAGCTGAGGTGTCTTCGACGCCGAACGAGGATATGGGGTAAAGGAAGGCGGCCGAGTCGTAGTCTGTCGCTGTGGCTTTCCCGCCCTGCTTCAGCCCGGCGGTATCGATCAGGATGGCGGATAGTAACAGCGTGGCGAGTTCAGGAGGGACCGGTGATCCCATATTTCCAGCGGGCGAGGATAGTGATGCTTGCCATGACGCCTTGAAGTGCCTGGTGACGAGTGAAGCACAAGATCCAGTGGGGACCTGTAGCAATCGTACTCGAGCATCCATATATTGCCCCTCGTCATCATGATGGTCGATCACAGCATCGACAATTCCGCCACTAAAAGCTGGATGAAGCTTGTTATGATCGACTAGCGCGAAGTGTGCACCTTGTAGGGACAGGTCGGATGGCGCGGCTGGAAGTGTATCGGGGTGAAGAAGGGTGGAGATGGGGACGTTTGCGAGTTCGAAGGCGAGTAGATTCTCGGAGCGGAGGGACATGAGTGGGGCAGGTGTGAGAGCGATTGGTATGGAAAGGTTGTCATGGAGCATGGATGAGAGGCATGCGAAGGCGATGGAGGAGGCAAGGGAGTCGAGGTCTGTCGAGACAGGTCAGATAAACGACACGGCCAAGTTTGACAGGAGGTGAATTTACCGCCCGCTTCGTTACCCATCGCCACGGTCCATCCTCTAAGGTTCCCCTCCCTCAGATCCGCAAGGAAGAGATCCTTCTGGGATTGGAGGTACCCTCCCAGCTTCCCAAACTGATGACCGCTGCTCATCTCGTTCACCCCAGCGACGCTAGACGCGGTGCGGAGTGGGCTCTGGCAAGATATTTTCCGGTGTAGGTTGGTCGAGATCCGTGCAAGGGAAAAGGGCAGGCAGATGGGCATAGACTGGGAGGGGTCCAGGTATATTATGATGGAGAGGATGAGGAGTGCGAGTGGGAGGGATAGGAGGGCGAGGCAGGCCAGTCGGGCGGGAAGGTTCCGACGGGGAGTGTGGTGAGGATGACTAGGTGTAAGGGGAGTATAGGATGGTGAAGTAAGCATCAAATGGATGTTGACTCATCACAGCGATTGGCCGCCATACTGCAGAGTGGAAGAGGCCGGATGGAGAAGGTAACATTTTTCAGATGACAAATGAAGGTTGGGTCACGTGACGCGTCTCTTGTTGATCTTCTGGGCAAAATCCCGTCTGAAATTTCAGATTTCATGCTATATCCCCGCCCCCCGCCCCCGCCCATCAACCTGTCATCACGATCGCTTGAACTCCCTTGCAACGCCTTGACAGGCCACCGTCAGGCAAACCCTATCCGGCCATGATCGATCGATCGGCCCGATCAGTGCTCCGGGCCTCTCGTCGATCACCTCGAACCCCTCACTCCTCACGGCACACCTCATCTTCAACTCCCAGCCCCACCGTCTTCACGCGCAGTACCTCCGCCTGGGTCGCCGCCACTGAATCCGCCCATTCCGTACTTACCCCCCTCCCACCGTCTGCCCCTTCGTACGATCCCCTCGCATCCATCCACGCCGAGATCGGGTCCCTCAAATCGAGTCTCTTCCGTCTCCTCGGCTCGAGTCATCCCTCCTTGGACACGATAGCTAAATACTACTTCAACGCGGAAGGGAAACATCTTAGACCGCTCATCGTCCTTCTTATGGCGCAAGCGACCAATGGGCTGGGTGGGTCCGGGTGGGATCTCGCTCAGAGAGAAGCTGGACGGTGGGGGGTTGACGATAGTTTGACGAGCGAGGGAGGGGTCTTGAATGATTGGAATCCGGATATGATGGGTACCGAGGATGGATCAATGGTTTTCGCCGAACCATTCCGAATACCAACGACTCCACCTCGATTACCTCGTCCACCACCTTTACCTGGATTACCGACGTCGTCTGGACCCGAGATATTGGCGACTCAGAGGAGGTTGGCGAGTGTCACCGAGATGATCCACGTCGCCTCCCTTCTGCACGACGACGTGATCGATACCTCCCCTCTCCGACGTGGAGCTCTCAGCGCCCCGAACGCATTTGGCAACAAACTCTCCATCCTCTCCGGTGACTTCCTCCTGGGCCGAGCATCAGTCGCGTTGGCCCGATTGGGATCAAGCGAGGTAGTCGAACTGATGGCGACGGTGATTGCGAACCTCGTCGAAGGGGAGGTACTGCAATTACGAAAGACGAGTGAGCCGGAGACGGAGCCGACGCCGAAGGGGTTCGAGGAGTATATGAGGAAGACTTATTTGAAGACTGCGAGTCTGATGGCGAAGAGTGCGAGATCGAGCGTGGTTCTGGGTGGATGTGGGAAGGGGCTGACGGGGGAGGGGGAGTGGGTCAAGGATCTGGCTTATGGGTATGGACGGAATTTGGGGATCGCGTTTCAGGTGGGTGGTCCGTCCTCTATCTCCAACCAAAAATTGAAGAACCCAATCTGAGCCATCGTCGTCCGCGTTGAATTCAGTCACTTGGTGGGACACTGATCCCGCGCCCAGCTAATCGACGACGCCCTCGACTTCCTCCCCCCCTCCCCAACCCTCGGGAAACCCTCCTCCGCCGACCTCTGCCTCGGCCTCGCAACCGCCCCAGCCATATTCGCATGGGAACAGAACCCCTCCCTCGGCCCACTCATCCTCCGGAAATTCGCGGCTCCCGGCGACGTCGAGACCGCGCGGGAGATCGTGAGGCGGAGTGATGGATTGGAGAGGACCGTTGAGTTGGCGAGACGGTTCGCGGGGGAGGCGAAGAGGTTGGTGGAGAGGTTGCCGGGGAGTGAGGCTAGGAAGGCGTTGGTCGGACTCACGGCGAAGGTGGTGGATCGGGTCAAGTGACGTCAGGTCAAGTGACCCGGGCGAAAGTTCGGAGGTGTACCGCTCAGAGGTTGATCTGCATATACAGGACTTAGACGCATCCATGCGGCATCGCATTTGGCTCGATACGCCCGGCTCGGATCGAATGAAAATAGATGAATCGACCCAACAACCATCCGTCCGTAACAAATCGGTACTCAGTACCCTCCAAGCAATAAAGATAATCCCGAGACAGCAGGTGATGACTTGCCCTGCTCAAGACAGCACAGCGATCGACCAGTCCTTGAACCACGCGCTCTGGTCCTGCGGGCTCGCCCAAGTCGAGTCATGTCCGCCCTATCCCACAGCGATCAGCATCTTATCCTCTGACTCGCTCATGACCGACTCACGAAGAAAGTCTGCGCCATGATCCCGTAGATCTTGGTATCCCCATTCGTGGCGATCTGCAGACCCGAGAGGCTGACCACGCTGACCCCGTTGACGAAGAGTTCCTGCTCGCCGTTCGCCGAACACACGTCGTTCAGCTTGAGCCGCTGGGCGACGGTCACCCAGCTCCCAGTGGGGAAGGTGAAAGATCCTCGACCGACTACGCGGAACCCCTCAGCGAAGTTCGACGGACCCATGGAGTGGAACTCACTCGAGTCACCGTAAACCGGGTCACAAACCGACATCGGTGCGGTCGAGCAATACCCGCCCGACTGAGTTACGCTCGTCGGATAATAATTATACAATTCCCCCATCCCATTTGTCCTCCACATCATCCTCGCGCTAAAACACTGATCTCGATCCGTCTGTCGTCCACCCGAACAACTCTTCGCTTCGGCCAGACTAGTCCCGCCATAGAGACCGGGCATCTTTCCGCCCTTGTTGAATTGGAAACCGGATTGGAAGAAGACGGAGTATGAGAGGACGACCTCCTTGGCGGATGTGACATCCACGGAGGAGTGGCCCTCGGTGTAGAAATTGAAGCCGTGAGTGATGGAGAGGCCAACTGTGCCGGAGGGGAAATTGGCGATTAGGGAGGATTGACCGTCGGGGGAGGTGAATGTGGAGGGGAGTTTCTCGGGGGAAAGGGGTTTTAGCGCGCCGGCGACTATGGGAGGATCAGTTTTGACTGTTTTTCGTCCGGCTGGGGAAGCAGGAAGACGTACAGGACAATGCTGAGGAGGATTCGGTGCATGTTGTCCACGAAGCACTCCCGGTGCCCATAGGGAACAGCATATCCATCAGCGACCCAGTCGAGTTTACCGAAGCGACGACAGTCGGGGCACTCGCCTCCGACACTGCGGCGGAGGACGAGGTCGTCGACGAAGCATTCGCCACTGCGCATCCCGTCTTCTGCCGCCTGACCTTTACTTGACCCGACCCCCCTGCTCGCTCAGACGTAGCACGCAGCTTGGCCACCCGTTGAGCCTCCGCATCGTACACATCCCTCGCACCCAGCGCTTGCAGGTGTGGAGCTTGACGGATATGTGTGTGGGGCGTAAGGGCGGACGCGAGGGGGAGGACCAAGAGGAGGATAGCGGTGGCGGTTGAAGGGTACATGATCAATAGAGATATCTATCAGAGATATTGGACAAACGAATGTTTGGATAAGATCGCCTGGATCGGTGCTACCAGAGCGCTAGGATGGGATAAGATGATGAGATGATTGAAATGAAAGGAGGAGTGATAGGTTGAACGGGATTGGCGTTTGAGCACAGGGGGAGGAACAAAGGGAGCCGTGCCATTCGACGCGTAACGGAAGCAAATGATTCGATTCCGAATTGCCGGAATCACCAGGGCTGGAAAGGTGATGAGTCACGAAAAAAGCTCGGGGATCCGGTTGTCGTTCATATAATGCCATCAGGCATCATGGGACCCAGGCTCTTTCTCCGCAGGGATGGCAACATGCTCCTCCCGTTCCCGTGGTTTAGCGGTGTCCGTAGTGGAGGGAGGGACACGTTCATTGAAGTTCAGGATGAGATAGAGACGAGCCTGCCGCACCCATGAATTCTCCATCATAACTGCCCAGCGGATAGGGATGTTCCCCGCGGTTCCAGGTGAATTCATCACCGGGTAAGCCGTCGCATATCTTGCTCACTTTCCTCCACAATCTCTTCATCATCGTTGAGGAAGAAATCGAGCTCCACCCCTAGCTTGCTTTTCTCCCACATATGGCAACCACGACCCATTTGAGAACAGTCATAGCCATGGATACCAAAGGACAGCGTGTGTCCGTCAGCCTTCTCACCAAAAGAATGAGTACTCTTCATGTCGCAAGACTTGTCGGGTTTGAATCTGAGTGGGAATTTGAAGAGGCCAGATTCGATGGTTTTCCGGATCTCCTGGCGGAGCCTTTTGCCTCTGAGCCATGGAAGTATGACTCCAGCCACATTACTGCTGGGCAAATCAGCGACGGGGCCGGAGATGGTGGACATATTGGGGAGCAAATCCAATCGATCTCTTGGCCTTGAAATGGTGAAGAAGTGTTGATGAAATCGTAGAATGCAAACAGAAGTTGCGGATGTAAACCCGTTTGAGCTGAAGTAGGTGTGTCAGCCTGTTGCCACCACAGCGCTTCTATTAAGAAAGAGTCCATCTGGCAGATAAAGGACCAGGCTAACGAAACACCATTGGCGATCAAAGGAAAGCAACGCCAGTCATTCTTGGCAGAATCCCCAGCGGTCTTGCTAGCGGGAATCGTACTGCTTTAAGTATATGCAATCAGATCAGCGGTAAAAAGCCCAGATGTTGCGAGTGGCGAAGGCAGTCAAGAGGCTTCTGGTCAGTAAGCGCCGTCCTAGCAGATTCAGATCTTCGCTTGGTCCTTCGGCGTTGCTTCGTAGAGGCTCTGATACCTGAGACTATGACCGTACTCGATGAGTGGGAATGACGCCCGGTCTGCGCGAAGAATCACCGCGGATCGTTGTCATGTCTCGTCCAGTTGTACTCCATCTGTCTTCTCAGCCAAACTGTCCACCTCCTTCGCCTCGTCCTCCACCATGTCCCCATCACCCGTCGATTCCCCCTTCACCTTCTCGTTCTTGTCATCCCGCTCGTCTAGCTCTTCCCCTCTCTCAAATCGCCACAGGAATCCCTCGATCCATCCAGCGACCTCCTCCTTCCCCTCGCCAGCGAAGACCGCTTCTGCGAATGCGTCTCGCATGGCTGCGTTCTTTTGCTGCGTCCCGTCATGTCAGCTTAGCCACGGCGAGGCGTAGAAGAGGCAAACCTTAAATAGCTGGAGCCCACCACCTTTGTGTTCGGGGTATTCGGCTAGGGTCTTGACAATCGGGACGTGATTGTTGAGCACTGCCCAGTGGATGGGTGGTGATTTTGCTGAGTTGGTCTCGGATAGCAGGGAAGCTGGCGAATATGGTAGTATGAAGTTCAACAAATCTAAATGTGGTTCAGGGCTCGGCATGTTCATGCTAGAGATGGAAGGCCTACCGGCATGCCCATTACCGCAACACATATGCAAGGCCGTGTTACCCCTGTCATCTCGAGCAGACGCAAGGGCATCCCAACCGTACTGCTCTACGAAACCCTTGACTTCTACTTCTTCTAGCTCGCCGTATCGACATGATAGAAGGACGTCCTCGACTTCCTCCTCTGTTGGCGTTGGCATCAGGCTTGATGGTGTCAAACGCTCGACGGAAACAGTTGCATGGTAGAATGAAACGTGGCGGTCGCGTGTTCGATCTTGAGTGTCACGTGAGCGACATGACTGGATTTCATCCGCGTGTACATTTCATCATCCTTGCGCCAGAACTAGCTGATATTACAAAATTGATTGGACCATGCAAGTCTTGTCTAAGAACACCAAACACAGCACCAAGTGCAAGGGATGACTCCCAGAAATCAACTTCGTGCATCAAACCCAAATTTCAAGCTGGTTCAGGTTGTTCGGGCAATTCAGCTCGAAAGGCAAGTTTGATCCCGTTTCGCGTTCGCTTTGGTAGTTGGTTCCGTTGCGGAATGATTTCGTTTCTGGCCTTTCCGCCAAATTGCGAATGCTCCCAAACAGCTTGAACCAGCTCGCAAAGTGGTTTGTATGCATGAAGCTAACTTCTGGGCCACATACCTTGCACCTGGTGCAGTGTTCGAAGTTTTTCGATGGAGTTGAAATATTACAGCTAGTTCTTATAATTAAGTAAATCAAAGCATGATTAAATGTTTCATCCCCGTTTGCCGCTCTTATTGGCCGGCCGTCTCACTAGACCTTATCCTCGTTGAGCAGCTCATGGCACGAGGATGGCTCGGACCGCAAGATGGCTAGAGCGACACCGAAGAAGAAGCTATCGGCTAAGACACCCAACAACATCCTAAATTTCTTCCAGAAGGCCGACGGATCGGCCCGTCCTGCCCGGCCCGAAGCTGTCGATGTGAAGCCGGACATCAAAGGTTCGGTCAAGTCGACGACGCGGAGAACAGAGGAGAAACCGACAAGACGGGGGTCGGAACGAGATCCTGTGGTGATCAGCGATGATGAGGAAACCCTAGCGAGTTCAAACGGGGCCAAACGCCGGCGACTGGCTTCCAAGTCAATTGCGGCACTACATCCGACGGACAGCGCGACATCTGCCCAATATCTTGCTGCGCCACCGAACGAGACTGTCGCCTCGCCTGTCGCAGGACCGTCTCGATTGCCCTTTCCAGCTAGACCTTCTCGGTCTTCGTCTCCCACTGTTCTCGTCGCATCACCTCCAGCAGATGTCCCATCGCCATCTCCGCGTCGCTCGTTCATTTCTACACCTCAACCTCCTTCCACCTTCCCCGGTATTCCCGGTTTCAGCCCTCCGCCATCCTGGCCGCAGATAATCAACACCGCTCAAGCTTTAGATGATCCTGGCGACGCGACCTCAGATGATAATCGCGCTCTCGATGTCGGAGTTGGTCAGGACGGTCGGGCCGATGAGGACGCAGCCCTTGTTTCGGACACAGAAGAGGCAGTTGAAGCTCTGCCATCAATGGAGCCTCCGGTGGATCCTGGTGCGATGCGAGATCAAGGTATGGAATGGGACGAAGGAGACGATGAGGGCATGGGAATGGAAGAGGATGAAGAAGGTAGAGACGACGAGGCTTCCGAGATCGTAGAGACACCGCCTCTGAAGATCAAGCCAAAAGCTATGGGGAAGATGACGGAATGTCTCTTATGCGGGAAGTCGCTAAAGGGCAAGGTCAATACGGTAGTACGATCCCTCTCACATTGAGAGCCGACTGATGGTAATGCAGGTCGTTCAGCAACATATCAATTCATGCCTTGACTCGAAGGGATCATCTCGGCGTCCAAACAATCCCCGTCCGATCACTTCCATCAAACACTCCTTTTCCCCAGCGCCATCTTCACCTTCGCCTCCCCCTACAACTCCTTCGAAAGGTCCAAACGCCTTTTCGGTGCTCATGAGCGGTCATAAGGAGCGGGAGCAGTGGGAAGACGCTGAGATAGATTTGAAGCGGGATGGGAAGAGGACGTCTGGCCGAAGAAAGGCGCCCTTTTACAAGGTATGTTTGATTGTTCTTGTACAACGGAAGCTGACCGGGTAGGTATTGACCGGTATGCCGGTCGCCGTGGACGCCTTTCGGTATGGATCGATCCCAAAGGTCGCCGCATATCTCCTTACGTGAGATTCAGCCTCCAGTCTCGCGCAGTTGCGGGCTGATTCTGGCGATAGACATGCGCATTCCGATCACTATACCAATCTGTCGAAAAGCTGGAATAGCGGGCCGATCTACTGCTCGCAGACGACGGCAAATCTTATCATGCACATGCTTGGCGTTGAGTATCAATGGGTCGTAAGTCTTCTTTAGGTGACTATCGTCGGTGGTCTGATACCGCGTGTAGCACGGGCTTCCAGATAACATCCCTTTCGAGATGCCAAATACAGGCGGAGTGACAGTTACTCCTCTTGAGGCAAATCATTGCGAGTGTTGACGCAATCGGTGACCTCAGCTTATCCCGGTAACAGGCCCTGGATCGTCCATCTTTCTCTTCGAAGGCCCGCAGACGGTCAATGCCGGTGATTCCGGGTTCAAATCGCCATATGTAGGCAGCAAGCGCGTCTTCCGCTATCTGCATTGCGGCGACTTCCGAGCGTGAATTTGTCCAATCATTTATCCACACAGGGCTCATGGTTGCTTAGTTGCCCGAAGCATGTCCTGCATCCCGCCGTTGCTCGGGCTAAAATCGACACCTGCTACCTCGACACCACCTATCTCAACCCCAAATATTGCTTCCCACCTCAACCGCAAGTCATTGCTGCTTGCGCTTCTTTGGCTCGAAAAACGGCCGTTGGGCTGTCAGATACTGCACCCCCTCTTCCAGATATCAACTCCGACGTCAAGCCCGATATCAAGCCGGATTCGTCCTGTGACATCAAACCGGACCCATCAGCCTTGAACGAGATGGCCGAGGAGAGATCGAAAGCGATGATGCAGGGCTGGCTGGTCAAGCGGGAGGATGATGTCAAAGAGGAGTTGGTCGAGATGAAGGACGTGAAGCCGAAGGGTAGGACTTTGATTGTGATGGGGACATACTCGATCGGAAAGGAGCGGATAGTAAAGGGTGAGTTCAGTCCATCGAAAGACGGCAAGACTGACCCAGGACGATAGCTGTTGCTCGTGCGCTGGGGTCCAAGATCTATTGCGATCCTCGCAAGAAGGGTATACTCCTCTGCGAAACTGATCCGGAATTGCATGCCATGCTGAGCTCTGATCCCGTTGAGGTATGATTCCTATCCAGGCGTTCCTCCTACCTGACACACCACTAGTCGCAAGTCCACCTTCTCCCCCTGGGAAACATCCAGCTAGACCGTCTGCAAGACTACGTGCAGCGTCTCTCGCCGCACTTTGACCGCGTCCTTGGCTTCCGCCCGACTGGGTGGACCTACACTCCCCCAGCGGGAACCGATCTTTTGCCCGATGTCAATACGGTGATTCGCCGAGATCAGGCGAGGACATTCACGGATGTCAGTTTGAAACCGATGAGAGGGAGCAATAGGCAGTTCATGATGTATGGTAAGTACCCAGCCTTGTTCGCACATACCCGACACTGATCATAAGGAACAGGGGTACCATATTCTGAGCACTCGAGTTTCTTCGAACTCACATGCTTTGCGCTGTCCGTGCCAGGCCAGGAGCTCAAGATGATTGCGACTGTCAATGTAGGCAATGAGAAAAGGTGTGGTGTGCTCGCTTTCCAGCTGAGGCACAGCGGGTCAACATGCTGATGTCATGTCTGGGTCCAGTCGGGCAAAGATGAAGAAGTGGTTTGAGAAGTGGGCAGCGGAGAAGGCGAAGCGGAACGAGAAGAATCTTCCCGCAATCGTCGAGTATCGGGATGAGACCTATGTGAGTCTACTCATCCGATTCATCTTCGTCAGCCAGCCAAAGCAATCTGGTTGTGAACTGGACAAAGCGCTGATGCCGGATGTAGTGGTGATCATCTTGCCTTGATTGTCATGACGGGGTCCGTCAACGAAACTTTGGACCTGTAGCTGTATTCTTGGAGCTCAATCGTATCGCTGTATACTATCAAACCGGCAAATGCCTGCATGGCAATGGCAAATGGGTGGAGGATCGGAGGATAGCACACCGCCACGTGTCAAGAACCTTTGTCAGAGCCGGAGCCTATCTCCTTTGACTCACCCTTTGATTTTCATAAATTCACCCATGTTGCGCATGTTCCGTCGCCAATCTTCCGAATCCCGGTCCACTCCTCGGGTCCAAGCCAATCCCGACGCGGACCCCAGCATGGCCCCGTCTGCTTTTCCGGCAGGTTTTGCAATGATGGTACTTCCTTACGAGATACCGGATCCTAATGGGACTTGTCATCTCCTTGGGCTCCCCGACGAGGTCCTAGCCGGCATTTTCACGCGATTAGATCGCGTCTCCCTCACCCGCTGTTCCCGTGTATGCCATCCCTCATCAGCGTGAGTCACGATTGACGATTGGCCTAGTTATGCAAGATTCTGAACGAACTTCTCACGCACAACTCCGTCATCTCCCTACATCACCTTCTCCTCTGCAATGCCCTCCGCGTCAACCCGGCTGCGACACAGCCTTCACGCAACCCACATCAAGTTCCACCCTCCCCAGCTCAACTACTCGCTATCCTCCGCGAACGACTGACCAGGTTCCGCAACTTCACACCGAGATCACGATCGAGAATCGAGTTTGGCGAGCCGGATGGGACATTGTATGAGTATCTAGAGGGGGTGCTGTTGCGAGGTGTAGGTGGACGGAGGGTCTTGGGGACGCCCAGGGTGTTGCCAAGGGAACTGGCGGTTTATGATTTGAGGAAGTTGGGGGAGTGGGAGGATGCCCCGGTGAACGAGGGTGATGGCGTGGGGGTGGAGGATGGTATGGAGGAGGTGGAGGAGGAGGAGACGACGGAGAGTGAAGCGGGTAAGGGGATCAGGTCGACCAAGAAGCTCGGCTTCGAGATTTCCGAATTCGCGGTAGATCCAGGCGCGGATCTGCTGCTCGTCGTCGAAGTCCGGTTAGTCTGTCCGGACCCGCAAATTTTGGCCGGATGCTAATGGGGGGTAGTACCGCTGGACACCGACGATGGACGATGCATTTCCACCTCCTCACGCTCTCGACCTTCGAGCCTCACCCACGAGCGGCGCAGACGGTCCTGGATTGGCCGTTGACGATGCAGAGGAAGGAGATCTCCCTGGGTTTCCAGATCTGCGATGATGGGATTTTTGTGCTTAATCATAATTCGCGGAGTGGACCGCATGATCAGCTCTGTGGGTGGCAGTGGACGACTGGTCGTCTCGCGGTGGTACGTTATCTATTCTACTGGAAAAGTACTTGCTTATGTGTTCCAGACTATCCGCGCCTTCCCAACCACGTCGTTCGAATCCTTCATCCTCCTTAGCCCCTCCGCTTTCGTCATACCAACCATCATCACCCACCTCGATCCGACATCCGAGACCGCTGAGGAGCTCGACAACCCCGCCGACCTTTCGTGGACCCACCATCTCCACCTCTACGCCTTCCCACCTTTCTCCGCCATCCGCATGCCCGCGTCCCATTCTGAACCGATGCCGCCTCCCCATACCGCCGTACACATCGCCACCCTAGATCTCCCGAAGTTCTACGTCAACATCATGGAAGAGATCCCCCCACCTCGACTGACCATCCGGACCGACCCGCCGCCTAGACATACTTTCCCGATCTATCCCGAGCACGCGCCAGCTCCGTTTCAACCGACGCCGGAGTCAGGCTTGATCATCATGGAGGTCTTCTGCCAGCTCCCTCCGGACGAGGTACCACATTTCGTCATGTGCTGCCTGAAATCGACTTTGCTGCAGTACCTCCCTGCACCGACCAGCCCTCTGCTGTTTCAGGCTTTCCCGAGACCGGCGCCGGTGGTGCAGTGGCAGACCCTCGCACCGCGGGTCCGTATGTTCGGGCCGGACCTCGAGCCGTCTTGTCAGTCATCTCTCGTCCCAGACGGATTCAGTGACTGATGACGTGTTCAGCCTGGGTCTGCTACGTCTATCAAAACCGCTATGTCATCCCTCGGACCGACGCCGAAGACCGTACCTATCTACGGCTATACGATTTCGACCCCCTCCGTGTCCGCAAAGAGAAATGCGATCGAGCAAACGACACCGAACCGATCCCTCCGCCAGTCAAATCCCGAACTCGATCCCTCCTCCGTCGAGCATCGTCTTCCCTACCTGCCCACCCGCTGGACTGTGATCGGCATGGTGTGCATCTCGTCACGGCGGAAACAGTGTTACCGGGAGATAGACCGCTGTTGGGCGAGATTAGGACGGGGAAGGATCTGCCATATCTGTATGTGGAGAGGGAGGGTCCGGCGGATACTGCGCTCTTAGACGGGGAGAGGGTTGTCGCTGTTGAGGTGAGTTGGATGGAGCTGGGGTTCAGGAGATACTGATATTGTGTCTATAGAACGGGAATGAGGCATGGGGGAGAGCGAGTTTGGAGATCATGGAGTTTTAGACCGCTGAAATCATAATTGATTGTATCGGTTTGCATTTGGTCTATGCATTGTGCACAGTAGCACATGTATCCTTCAGCGCTACTCTTATGAACCTCCAACAAGATACCACTTGTTTCTTGGCAACCTTGTTCAGCTCGACTCTAGACCGCCTTAGACAGATCATCTCTCCATCGTGAATAAGATAAATCGTCGTGCTGCGATTCTCGTATATCTAGCCGCGCAGTGACATTTTCCTGTAATCCCTTTCATGACAACTACATCTGTTCCCGAATCCCGCATCTCCCGTCCAAGGTATTGCCCCTCCTCACCACAAGATCGACGCCTCACCGCCGATCAGTCCCTCCCCCACATTGCAAACTCCCTCACAGCCTCATCCCACTCCCCCTTTCTCTTCCTCCTCATCTCCCCCGCCAACTCGCCCAACCTCTTCCTCATCCCCTCCCCCTCCTTGCCCCCAACAGCCTTGAATGCGTGTTCCAGCTCGTCCCTCAGCGTTTCGGGAGTTCCACGTGGGACCTCGGCGGGTCGATGGGCAACGGGACGCCCGATGGAGTGATCGAACCGGTGTTGGATGAGCTCGAAGCCGAGCTTGCGGGTGTGAATTAGGGCTGAATGGAGGATCTGATCGCCCTTGCACGCCCAGGTCTACGTATCCGTTGTGAGCGATCAATATGGGTGGACTGGCATATGGGTGCGGAGGGAGGACTCACAATCAGGGGGACGCCGGCGTAGATGGATTCCATGAATGAGTTGGCTCCGCAATGCGAAAGGAAGCACAGAACAGCCTTGGTTGACGAATCAGCTCAACAAGGATTTGATCATGGGAGGATACTGACCGGGTGGCTGAGGACACCGATCTGGTCGAGCCAATGTGGGGCGATGGCTCGCCCGTCACGTTCAGCTTCTTCCAACAGAGGTTTCACCTCGCCCGGGAGCTCGTCCTTCTGATTAGCCCCTGCGTAGACGAACGGCATGTCACTCTCGGCTAGGTAGGTGAAGAGCGTCGTGAGGCCAAAGCCAGCGTCGACGACTGTACCGAAACTGTACGTCTCAGACAATCTTCTAACCGACATTTCGAGGTGGATTGGGCCCACCTGACATAGACGACGCTCTTCTCCTCATGCTTATCGAGGAACTCCCTCACACCCGGCCCCCAATCCTCCTTGGGCGCCAACTCGAACCAACCCATCTCGCGATACTCCTTCTTCCCACTATCCGTCATCATACCATCCGCCCTCACAGCATCCAGCGCCTCTGGCTCGACGATGGAAGAAGGGAAGCATGTAATCCACGACCCGATGGACGGGGTTATGGCTTGGAGTCCATCGATGAATTGGAACCATCCGGTCGACTCGGTTTTGTTCCAGTCGACACCGGTCGACCAGCGCTCGTATAGGTCTGGCGGATTAGCGGTAGCCGTGCAGATGGAGAGAGACTTACGGAATGGTGCATGTCCGGGTACGGTGATGAGACGGTCGGATTCGTTGACGCACTGAACGGGATTCAATGCCGGAATTATGAGATAGAGAGAACGCACAGCTCGGAAAGCCTTGACGGAATGCTCTTTCTTCTGTTGAGCTTCGAACCCCTCAATCGGCTTGCCATCCTCATCCAGAGACTAAGTACGGCTTCAGTCATCGCGCTCGTGATTGGCCAGGTGTGGAGAGGGACGCGTCACTCACCGCTCCGTTCCTCGCCGTAGGATCATATGCGTCAATCGCGTCGTTCATCCACCTCAACGAGCCATTCCGCAACTCGCCAAGGTCACTACAGCCAATCCCTTCAGCTTCCTCCCAGATTCAGAGATGACAATGGGGATTCACATCAACATCTCGCCGGCTAGTTGAGGGTTGTAAGCTACCAACTTGAGGGGTTCCATTCCGAACTTCTTCTCCACAGCCACCTTGACCGTAGGGAGGAAGAACGCGGTTACGTCAAAAATGAAGACTTTCGGAGCTGGCCACTCCTTCCCCTATGCAAGCCGTCTCAGCGAGCAGGCAAGATCAGCAGGGAAAGTGGTCCCCTCACCATGAGGATCTGGGCATAAGCTTCGCCGCCCTTGTATGCCAAAGCGATCACCGTCTTCGTCGTCTCCTTCGGCGGGGTCAGCTCGCCCACGGGATACAACTTGAGTCGGTCGGCGACTCCAAGCGGAGCAAGCGAGATGAGCTGGCGCGAATTCTCCTCGTTATTGATGTGGAGAATGAACGAGATGGAGAGATCCGGGGTGAGGGTGAGTAGGCGGATGGCGAGGCTGAGCAAAGGAGGACAATGGGAGAATGGGGCATTGCTGGCGACGACAAAGTGAGATTGTGGAGTCGTCATGGTGAGACTGCGAGGATGGGGGTTGGGATCAGGCGGGGAGAGCGGTTACTGGTTATATAACATCCTGCAGAGCCAGCGGTTACTGGTTATATAACATCCTGCAGAGCCAGCTGGGGAAGAAGCCCAGATCCCCGTTCAGATTCGTTCCTGCCCGAGATTCGTTCCTGCCCGGATCGCAGTGACAAGAGGGGGGAGCTCGAGATCTCGGGTTCACGTGCGTGCCGTCACCAAAGCAGCTCAAAAATTACATCCGTACAAAGCCCTTGGAGGTGCCTGAACAAGGCAACAGCTCGTGCAGCATCATGCAGGTTTGGGGGGAGCCATTCGAAGGGTGAAAAGTGGATGGGGTTGAGGTCGAAGTCGGTGAGCGAGGCTGAGGTGAGGGGCCGGGGCGAGCTCGATCAGCCAGATCCTGAGCATACCGTGTCAGATCAGGTAGAGACGGGGAAGGAGAGGGATAGATTGGGGGCCAGCCATTCGGCGGGAGGGAAGAAGGTGGGGTTCAGGTCGAAGCCTATGAGTGTAGTCTGCGCGTGAAGGGAGGGTTGCTCGGCGAGCTCGATCAATCATGCGCTGGCTTGATCTCAGCTTGTGTGGCCATGCCGAACGGAGTGGGTTTTGCGTTTCCACAACCAAGATCTGCGACCCGAAGTCCGGGGGTAGGGATGGGTACACCCGGTGGAAGGAGGTCAGGAAATTGTCGCTGGATGCACCAGTGCTGGAGGTGGAGTCTGGTCGACGCCAGTCCTATTGCTGTCGAGAGGTTACAGCGCGAGACGAGAGCCTTACCTTGCCGAGTCTCGATAGCCTTCGCGCGAGCCAGAACTCTCGCGACTGCTGTGTCTGGTTCGATCGCGAGCTCATCATGGACTCCAACGCCGACACCACCATTGTTGGCGAATCATCGGGACCGCACCTTGAGCCTGGTCAACTGTCTACCCACCCGTACCCAGTCTGGAACGACAGGTTTTCGGAGGAAGCTTCTTCTCCATGGTGAGAATGTTCCTGCTACTCGACGAACCGAATCTAGGAAACGCCTCAATATATTCTCCACACCCAACCCTTTCCATTACCCCGCATCGCCAAGCCCAAAACCCCACAACCTTGTTCCCGGTTTCCCCTCCTTCCCCACATCTGACACGCCGTCATCCAAATCCTCCCAACCCCGTCCCGATCCCAAATGTCCATCCGTCCCGTCTTCCCCAAATATCATTCCTCCCCATCCCCTTCCATCACTCTCCCCACTCCGACCTCCTCGTCAACCCACCTCAGCCCGCCTCCAACTCACGATCGACCCAAACTCGAATCGGCAATGTCGACGGGTTTCCCTCGGACACGGACGAATAGTAGTGGTCAGGCGGATGGGAAATATAGGCGGAAGGTCGGGTTTGAGGCGTTCGAGGCGGGCCCGGAGGCGTTGTTCGCTTATACTTGCGCGGTGAGTCGGCACTCTCAGTCAGCTTTTGGCTAGCTGCATTGCTGTGTGATCGATGGATTCCAGCGCTGAATGGGATCCGGGAACAGGCCAAGAGCGAAGGGTACAAGCGGTCCCGAAACACCCGTGTCTTCGCCGTCGCCGTCTCGGCAGACGAGTCGGGCGAGGACGCGCTCGATTGGTTGATGTCGGAGCTGGTCGAGGATGGGGATGAGGTCGTGGCGATCCGGGTGATCGAGCTCGCCGAGGGAGGTGAGTCGCCCGTTCTCCTCTTCGTAGACATATGAGCTGATTGAGGGCGTAGAGCGTACATCCCCAACTGCGCAAGACGAGTTCCGGGAAGACGCGCATACCTTACTCGCCTCGGTCCTGGCTAAGAACAACGAGGCCGATGATCGTCGGGTATGTCGATCTACCCACCGTCAGATCGAGGACGACGCTGATGGAGGTAGATCTCGGTCATTGTGGAATTCGTAGCTGGGAGGGTGACGGAGATGTTGTTGAAGATGATTGCGCTCTACCGACCTGATTGTGAGTCAATCGTCTTCAGCCAAGGGATATGGCAGCCGATATGAAACCGTGCTCAGACCCGCACACGCTGAAGCTGACCGGACCATAGCTCTAGTAGTGGGAACGAAAGGCTCGAGGACAAGATTGCAATCGTGGGGCATGGCACTTGGCGGTGAGTCCTTCCTTCCCGCACAAAGCTACATGACTGAGTTATGGTAATACAGCTCCTGGCATGGGCTCGGTCTCCCGCTTCGCAGTCTCACACTCCCCAGTACCCGTCATCGTCGTCCGGTATGTGCTGTGTCCTCCTCACCTCGTCCGATCTCCTTTGCCGCGAAACTGCCCTGCATCAATCGATCTTTTCGCTGAACTGCGTTCCTCGTTTAATGCAGGCCCGAACGGAAAGTCCAGAAAACCCTCGCAAAACGGCAGAACGATCCGAAACGCGGCAAATACGCCGCCCTGTTAGGACCAGATGGACAGGCGTTGAGCCGGAGTCGGAGCCGCGAGCGAAGCGTGGGAGGGACGAGCGATAAAGAATAATATCATGAGAATCTGGGAGCAGGACCGCTTTGTCCGAGGCGAAGCTGTAAAAAGGCTCTCATTTCGTAAAACAAGAAAGGAACCTACCATCGTAGCTGGTATACCACGAGTCTTGTTTCGGGAGCTCGACAAGGTTATGTCCCGTGCTGCGATCTGGCGACATCGAGAGCCAAAAAGGCGATCGTTGACGGTCGCCTCCAATACAGATCGCCTCTGCTCAAGTCGATTGAAGGCTCCGAGGTATGGCGTTGAGGCTGACCGCAGCGGAGGTGAAGACATCAGGTGTATCAAGATGTTGCTCACTCGGGATGATCTTTCGATCACGATGAATGGAACAAGTTTCTCCCTTTCCGAACAACATAAAGGAATCGATCTCCTCTCCCGTGGAGCGGTGGCGAATCCACGATCCCCGCGAATGGCAGCGAGCTGAAACCAGATCAGGCCGGATTTCGCTTACCACAGTGATCAATCGGTCGGAAGTATCGCCTTCGAGTCCTCCTTCGGTCAGGGGTCAGGAGTGGGAGAGAACAGGAGTGAAGCTGTCGTCCTTAGGTACTCAAGACGGCTTAGTGACACATTAGGGCGGGACGAAAAGCTTCGCGATGAGTGCGATGATACATTGTGCATTCTCAGGTTTAATCGAGTCGACGACTTCACAAACGCTCGGAGTCACTGCTGTTCGAGTCGTCGCAACTAGATCATCAGGCCATTCATGTCTGGTCTGCGAAAGAGCTCAGTCACCTCGTGCGATTGATGGAGACGGAATGAAGACTCATCAGAGAACGATAGTACTACACAATCTGCTGAAAGGGCATGAGACACGGTGACATTGAGATAGCAACAGATCGACGACACGGACAAATGGTTACAGATAGGTATGACAGGGAATGATAACTATTACAGGATGTGTTAATCATGGGACAAGGTGATGCTGAGAAGCGGTGAAGGAAGTGCGAATGAGTTACTATCCGTAAGGCAGGGTGTGGAATTGAAGACAAGTAAGAGGAAACGTTCGCTCGCTCCGCCTCATACCCGCGCCATAAGCTCCCTCACCGGTATCTCCTCGATCCTCGGCTTGCCCAGATCTCGCTTGCTCTCAGGCTTCTCGGTGATCATCTCCCGTTCGAGGATATACCGACCCTCCTTGTACTTCTGCTCGGGCTCGAAGGCAAAGTCCTGTCACAAAACAGGAAAGAACGGTTTGGTAAGGGGAGTGATAGCGTGATCGAAGGAGGTATGGTGTTCGTTGAGAAGATATAAAGGCAGTCAAAGGACCGGTGAGTCGAGATCATTTCAGCGGAGGACCACCCCGCTGCCAGCCCTGCTCACGTATTTCCACCCCAGGACAGTATGGCACACCCGACAGAACACGTCCCGGACAGTGTGCTTTCCTGTTCTCATCTCCCGGTCCTCTGCTTCACCGCAGTACACGTTGACTCTGTTTCAAAACCGCATGGATAGTCGAAACGTAGGAAAACGAAGAGGGGAAGATTCAATGTGGCGTCAAGGCGTCTTTGGTCAGCGTTTTGATTGAGAAAGACCGAGTGCTCACGCATGGTGAACGAGGAGTGCTCGACCGTGCTGCCCTGAGAATTGCTAAAGCAGTGTCAGCGATGGTCTGAAACAGCTCACTCCTTCTTTGAATCAGTCCAGCGTGCCCCAAAGTAGTCATCGTGAAGCGAGAGCTCTCGCAAGGTATTCTACCTCAGGCCTTGGGATCGGTCCCGGGCCCATTAGATTGCAGTCTCGCGCAAGCTCGGCTATACTTCGCAAACGATGGCATATGATGGCTCACCTTGGACATGACGCTCTCCCCCACAGCGAGATGATTCCCACATTGCCTGCAGAGGAAGACGGATTCTCCGGCGAGGTAGATGCGGAACGTGCGGCCCATTGGGCAAAGGTGGGATGAGGAATGTGATCAGAGCAGTGAAGGAAACTCCGACGGGGAGTCGGGTTGATTCTACGGGCGGCGGGAAATAGTGGAAGGAAAGAGACTTTTGAGAGTGGAGTGAGAGGTGGGAAAGCGGAAGTGGGTCAAGCGGTGAATATATAGGGCTAAGATTGAGGCGGGACGTGTAGGGGAATGACCAAAGGACAGACCCATCATCCGTGCTTCCCCACGGTGGGATATGCCGTCAGATGCCAAACGTATGGGCCGAGCGCAAAATTGTATTCCTACAGTTCTCGATCATTACACCTGCACTCTACCTTTCTGAAGCATACGACCGCCAAAACCTTCTTGTTCCACTGATCTCTAACTCCAGTTCATCATCTGAAAATTCCCCAATACGGCCAGACCTCCTTCCAGGAGAATGATCATCAACTCTGAAAATGCCTTTCAAGCTGATCATACTCAATGACAACCCCTCAATCCTCGGCTATACGACGGGATGACCGGCACACTTGACCGCTCCAGATCTTGATTCTGAAGGGGTCCTTGGAGCTCTTCACCCCGTGTTGCGGTGTTCACTCAAGCCACTGATGGATTGATAGCTGATCAGCCGCTCTCTCATTCCGTCCTTCTGACGTCTGACATTTTCCTACCGCATCATATTCCTTGAACTACTTATCCTTCTCTAAAACTCGCTTACAGCCTCGTGGGCTGTGTTTGATAATGCACACTCTCTTTCAGCTGTCGATCCTTACTACCCTCCTTCCCCTCATTCGCGCCCAATCCTCTGGAACCATCTACATCAACGCCTCCGACCCAGCCTCCCATTCCCCCTCAGCAGGATGCATCGTCCTCGCCCAAGTCGCTTCCCTCTCCACACCATCCGTCATCACTCGAATGATTCCGGTCTGCCCTGCCACAGCGGGTACATACGCTAGCGAGCCCGCCACCGGCATGTCCCTCCCCTGGCCAGTGACGAACGGCGGCGACGGGGCGTCATCCAGCATGGCCATTTACGCACAGGTCACGCCAAATGGCGGAGTCGCGACGGCTGGATGTGTGATGGGACTGAGCCAGATGCAGTCGATGTACTTGCTGGGAAGGACGCTGGACTGGAATAACGGTCAGAGTCAGATGTGGGACTATAACGCGCAAGGCTGGCTACGTGATCCGACAACATTCAATGTCATCACTTGGTGAGGGATTATGCCCGCTCCCGAGACTATGCTGAAGTTCATGCTTAGCGGACCCGACAACAACCTACTCCCATCTGGGCTGCATCTCCCGAACCCGTATCAGCACGCCAAGGGCGATATTACCTGGACGGAACCTATCACCCTCACCGCAGGTGGAGGCCCGAAATCTACCGCCGTGACCACAAGCATGAAATCCACATCGACCAGCACCTCAACGGCTACGACGACTATCAGGCCCACTACGACACAGTCCGCCCTCGCCTCGTCAGCGGGCACGACCATCTCAAAAATCCCATCGGTACCAGTCGTGAAATCAGGCACTACAACGAGCACGTCTACGACAGTTCAGATCGTCGTCCCGTCCTCCGCTCAGTTCAGCCCAACGCCGATCCCTCAGCCATCAAGTGGTATCACTGCCTTCTTGAGGTCCTCCGCCGCTGTTTCCAGGGGGACCGCTGTCAGCTTCAACTCGTCACTAAGCGTTACATCGTCTTCGATGACCTTGAGCGCCCTCCCGATCCGAATCAATCAGTCGACCACTCTTACCAGCAGTTCGCAAACGTCGAGCTACACTGCCTCAGTGTCCTCAGCCAATTCGAGCCTCTCCCCTGTACCAACGACCACCTTCGGTCCGGTTACGGGAGCTGTCTCTAATACATCATATACGGCACTATTCAACAGCTCGACATTCATCATATCAGGCATTACTCTCGGGCAGAACAAGAGTACAGGAATACCGTCAGTCACGTCCATTACCAGCACAAGCGTTACTCCCATCGGGACTATCTCCCACGCGAGCCAGAGTGATGCGACTTACTCGGTACCAAGCGGTGCAGCCTCCACGCAGACTTTGTCGGGGTCCGGCACCTCGACAAATACTTCTACTTCCACCAGGACGTATAACAGCACTACAAATACGACCACGACGGTGCCCCTCAATGCGCCCGTCCCGACCAACAGCGAGAACGGCGGCTCCTCCTCGTATGCGGGTAACTTTACGGCCAATCCCACAGGATCCGACGCTGGGGACTCAACGAGCGATTCATCGTCCTCGTCAACGAGCAGCGTAGCATTCACACAGACTGGCTCCAGTTCTGCGATCTCGACTTCCACGTCTATCTCTAGCAGTACTACCACGACGTCCACCACGTCGACCCAGTCCGTCCTTTCTCTCGCGACATCGAGCAGCCCCATCTTCAGCAGTGCCCCTACCACTGCCCCATCGAGCACACCCACTGTCCCATCGACCACCGGCAATGACGACGACGGATCGTCCTCGTCAGCAAGCAGTGGTGCGGGCGGGATTTCTTCCACTTTAAGTCACAGGACTTCCACGACGACGTTGTTCACCACTACCACGCGGTCCGTCTTATCTCTGACGGTTTCAAGCACCTCGTCATCCACTGCCATCCTGCCGACCACCTCAACTTCGATCACTACCTCCTCAACAGCCAGTACCTCAAGCATCTTCGTCATACCAACGACGTCATACCCACTCACGTCGTCCTCAACGACAAGTACCTCAAACATCATCGTCACATCCACGACGTCAACCTCACTCACCACCTCCTCGACGACGAGTACCTCTAGCCTCATTATCACCCCTACGACCTCCACCTCGGTCACGACAGCCTCGACGACCAGCACCTCGAGCTTCACCTCAACGAGCTCAATCGTGCTAGTCCCTCCGACAACATCCAATTCTCCGACGCCAGCCAGCTCCTCCACGACAGTCGTCTTCACCGACGGCTCCTCCACCATCGGCCGATTCCAGCCCAGCTTCTCGATCCCCCTCCCGGGTATTCCTACGCATAGCAGACTGCGCGGAGTCGCGGTGCTCGTGACAGGCGGATTCTTCGAATCGGGAGTGGACGGCCATACTGGGTCTCCAGGGATCTCTCAGGGTGCAGGCGGGAATCACACTTGTTCGAGCTCGAATCGGAGGCGGTCGAAGCATGGTCGCCGACTCTGAATTGACAGGGGGCATGAAGGGATCAGTGAGAATTGAGGATTATACCAAAATGTCTGATCCCCCTTGATGGGACTTTGGACAATGCTACGAATATATATGACTTCACCCATCAAGAAGTGTCCGTTCCCCTCCCGACCTATGAATCCCCCTTGACGACCCACCCCTCGATCTCTCGATGGCGCACAATTGTCCACCAGAAAGCCCTCCAATGCAATAAACTCCCCTGCATCCCGGATCAGCATAATACCTCACCGAGGTGAGCGACCTCACCTTCGTCCTCTTCATAGTGACCAAAGTCTGTCCCTCGGCAGCATGACTATCGCTAGCCTTGAGCACGAAAGCACCCTGCACCGATTTCTGCCCAGCAGGCTTGTTGACCCGTATCATTCCCTTCACTGAGTCGATCTCAACGTTGTCTGTCCCGAGCTCGGAGGTGAGCAGGGTTTGGAGGAGGCGGAATGCTTCGGGTGGGGAGAGGGAGAGCCAGAAGCGGGTGGTATTGTTGTTGAGGTCGCCAGATTGGGTCTACGAACCACTCAGCGGATTCACCAGTATAAGAGGGGTACGTACGATGTTTCCGGTCGCGCGCATGAATTGGGATTCCCGGACTGTAAGCTGACTCGCCCATTGGCTTTCGCCCATCACTCTCTGCGACCGCCTAGCACACTGTCAGCATCAAAAACGATTGAAACCGGAAGCGTATTTACGAAGCAGCATAAGCCTGTGATGCTTGAGAGTTGAAGATGGGGTCCGCGATCGCCATCATTCCCGTGAACCTCAGTCCTTGGGTCAAGGCATCGGCCATCTGCTCGCGGCTCAGCTGGCTCGGCCTAAGGACGGTATCAACGCAATCCTGGATGAGCGAGGGACCACGCACGTCATGGACCAGGAGTGGGACTTGATACCCTCTATCGTTATTCGGCGGTTTGGGTCAACCGTGAGCATCCCCAAGAGTATAGCTACCTCCGCCATATCAGCCAGAATCATTATTGAAAGAGCAGTAGGAATGGTACCCCTCGTTTGCCCTCGTATCCGCGTCCAGGGGTCGTATTTGAGCAGCTCGCCAGTGAGGTACTCCGCGTATTCCGGACTGTTCTCGGTAGGCTCATCCCAAGGCGTATCTGCGTGATCATCTCGGGTCTCCTTGGAAACGAGAAAGACTTACTCCCGACCAAGAGCGTGTACAGTACCACGCCCATACCCCAAACATCCACAGGCTCGGCAGCGTACCCAGAACCCGGTGGGCCTCCGAGCTATTCCGGATCAGCTCTTTGACTGGTGGGCTATATTTGAGCTCACTTCGGGCGCGACGTATGGCAAGCTCCCACATCGTCCGCTAAGTAACCTTGTCTTGCCCTTATGTCTGAACACCGCACAAAGACCGAAATCCGATATCTTCAGATTACCGTTCGCTGCGAGTAGGAGGTTCTCGGGTTTGAGGTCTCGGTGGGCAATACCTTTTTGATGCACGAACTCCTACCTCCCCCGTATAAACCAACAGCCTCTTCAGCACGTGGGGGAGCTGACAATTCCCGATACCATTTGGGCGAAGTAGAATTTCGCTAGGTCCTCAGGGACACCCACGTCCGGCGCTAACCTGATCGTCAGCTGGCCTCGTGCTTGCAGACTGAGGTATTGACCAATCTTATCGAAGAGATCACCGCCCACCGCCAACTCCAACAACATATATAACCCAGGCACCCATCCTTCCGCCTCCCGATCCCTGTCCACCACCTCACTATGCACGAATTCGAGGATGTAGATGTTCCGCAAGCTCTTGTGGACTTGGACTTCCTTTTGAAGCTCCTTGACGTTGGGTGTACCGTAGCCGAGTGTTGGGGAGATGAAGAGGTTGATGACTTTGCATGCGGCGACGCGGGAGTGGGTGTCGTCAATAGCTCGAAAGACTCTGAGAAGGTCAAGCTCCCGCTGCGGGAAGAGGCTGAATCGGGGTAGCTCACTTTGAGAAGCCGCCGCCGCCGATCTCCTCGCCTATCCTGTAGCCATTGATGGTGGGATATCTTAGGCGACTCGACTCGCCATCAACGTCCATCGCTATGCCTTCACGACACCCCCTCTGGTCTGGGTATCTCGCTCAAGATCGGAGAAGAGAGTGCTTGGGCGACTGAGCCGATGCTCCTACTTCCGATGGCTGGCAAATACCTGTTTGATGAGCAAGGACATGACAGAATGTATGGAAAATCAACCAAAACGCGTGGTCTCTCAGTCACGTGATCGAGAGCTCTTGACTGTGGGATCCCCTTCGAGACTGGTTTGTCTTTGTCTTCCCCGTCACCCATACCATGCCAGTCTGCATCAACTGTGCTCATCCCGCGCAGCACCTCTACACGACCTATAAGACTCGCTCAAATATCCGTCTTGGTGTTTGCGTATGTCACTGCGCCTATCCATCATTCTTGCTAATGATGATCATAAGCCAAGATGCAACGCCTTCCTCGACCCACTTATCGAGCACCCACCTCTCATCCTCCTCCTTGATCTCGTCCTCCTCAAACCCCGCGTATTTCTTCATCTATTGTTCAACCGCGGATCTACACCCCTCAGTGCTGTTGAGCCGAATGACGACCAAGGAAAGCGTCAAGAGGCGAGGGAGGTGGTTCTCCGCGATGACCTGATCCGGCTGGTTTCCGTGACCGTCTTTGCGGAAACAGCCATTCGGCTGATCCCTCAGTCGAGCGGGCTGGATCAGAATACGGGCATCATATGGCCTGTCCTGGGGATGGTGATGGCGGAGCTCATTGTGCAATACCTTACAACGCTTGGACTTTCGCTTGCTGTCCTGCGATGGAGGGGATGGTATCCCTTTCGTGCGGATGACCGGAATACGATGAACGAACAGAGGGATGGACGTCAGGAGTACTTCATGTACGTATGCTCAAGCTCTTTCATGGTTCACAGTCTAATTGAGTGGAGGGGAACAGGCCATCGCTAGTCCCCCTAACCCTCCTCTATACCTCCCTCCTACCCCTCCTCCTCCAGCTCTTCCTTTCAATATGGTACTCTCCCGGTCCTTCGTCCCATGAACCCCTTCCTGCTACTTCCCACATGTCTATCATTTCTACACTCCCGCAGCGGATCATCTCCCTCTTCCCCTCGGATCACCTAAACATAGTGACAGAACTGGAAGGCGAACTTAACAGAGCTTGGAATGGAGCGGATCGGGTCTGGGCAGGTACTCGTCTCCTGGGCGGGATGAGCGCTGGTTTCGGGCTTAGAGTATTGCTCCCGACGAAGCCGTGGGAGACGACGGGGATCGTGTTGGCGGGATGGGTGGCAGCTGCGTTTGTCGGTAGGATGTTGGGAGCGGCGAGATGATCGCCTGATCGCTTCCTTCCCGGCTGAAATATCTGCGGACCATTATTCCCGATCAAGACCTTGGGATCACATGTGATCAGTGTGACGCCGACCGGCAATGTCGGCTGACGAGCAGTCCCGTGTCGAGGCCAGGCTCCAGAGGAGTTTCGAGCCTTCAGGCCGCGGTTAAACAGCTCATGCGGTGATCGGGCTTTGAGCAAAACGTGAGCTGTCATCCTTCGCCCTGGACCTGCTGATGGGCTGATGACCAGGCGGGAGTATTCTTGAAGCGGTGTTCAAGTGTCCTTACCCCTTGTTTCATAGGCAGCACTCGACTGTTGATCTCCCCTTGATCAGTTGATGGGGTCCTTCCATTCCCCCCTGAAATCAATCAGGCTTCGATAAAACGCCCCTCACGGAAGCTACAATCCCAAAGGGAGGCCGACGACCATTTGGCTATGGCCTTGCAAGTCGCTCGCCAGTTCATTGGTACTCGCGAGGCAGAGCGAGACGGCTCCTCGCATCCACCTCGGAACCACTGCCCTCACCGGTGACAGATCGAAGAGCAACCATACCGACCGTTCCACAGAGATGTTCCTGATCACCGCCAAAAATTTGGCCCTAGTTTCGCTCCTCGGACTCGCTGCTGCCCAGGAGGAATCTACAGGACCATGGACGATGAACGCCTCGATCCCCATGACGAATCCCGGCTCTTCCGGCTGCGTTATCCTCGCCCAGCTCACTCTCTCCACCTCTCCTCCCATCTTACAGGGAATGGTCCCAATCTGTCCACCTTCCGTCAATACTACGGTGGGAGAAGCGACCGTCTACTGGCCGATTGCCGCAAATGCAGGCGACGGGGACGGCACAAGGAGCGGATTGGAGATTTACGCCCAGGTGCTCCCAAGCCTCGGACAGACCGGCCCATACAATGCGAAGGCTGGTTGTGTGATGCAATTCTCGACGTATCAGGTGCAATACCTACTTGGACGTAGCTTGACCTGGGACAACCAGCTCCAGGAGCTGTATGATGACACGGCGCAAGGATTCACCATGCAGGGCCCAGAGGGCGGTGCTCTCACCTGGTCAGTTTCCATGTCATCCGAGAGGATGAATGTTGACAGTGAATGCGATCGCAGTGGATATAACACGACTATCCTCCCAGGTGATCTGTGGCTGCCCTCTCCATACTCCGTCGCTGCGACGGACCCAATATGGCAAGTCCCGATCACGCTCAACCCCACGGCAGACGTCGTGGGTACGTCAACTTTAGGCCCAGACACGAGCACGAGCACTAGCATGAGGACCAGCACGAAACCTAGGAAGAGTACCAGCACCAGCACCAGCGCTTCGACAAATGCGTCCCTCAGCATTCCAACGCTCAATATCAGCACAAGCACAAGCGCGCTCAATACTGCGCCATCGACCCTGACTTCGACATCTAGGGAGGCAACCACCACACTCATTGGTACAATCTCGCTCGCCTCGTCCACCAGTACCACCGCCAGTGCTCTCGTAGCAGGTAGCAGCATAATCGAGACTCTCGGATCGACGACGCACAATTTGAGTGGCAGCACCACTGCCATCATCGTGGAACCGTCATTTTTGTCTCCAACTTCAAGAAACGTATCAACGGAGCCCTCAGCCTCGATCCCGGCTTCAAGCAACACGACCTCCACCACTTCGACTTCGACCTCGACTTCGCCGTCAAACTCGCCGTCAAACTCGCCGTCAAACTCGCCGTCAAACTCGACGCCAACCTCGACGCCAATCTCCACCTCAACGCTGCAGTCATCGCCCAGCAAGGTCCCGATACTCAATACATTCGTAGGCTCGGCAGCCATTGTATCAAGGCTGACGACTTCTTCCATCGGTGGAGTCGACGTTGGACTCCCTTCGTCCACCAACACGTCCATCACCACGACCAACGCAGCTTCCACCTCTTCTGCCTTAGGCGAGATCCCACCATCCTCCACCATTACTTCGGCCGCTCTTCAATCGACCGCAACGGGCACGTGCACCCCGATCACGATCACCGAGGTATATACAACGACTGTGACTGCCGAGTCAATGAGGCGCGACTGGCTTATGGGTTCATGAGGCGATGAAGCCAGTTTGAAGGTTATAAAGTAGGTTTTCCTTGCCGGGTCCTAGATGGGAGATGCATCACCCCCGACATGCGAATGCAATGCTAGATACCAATTTGCTGCGATACCCCCGTCCCCACCGGCGCTACCGTACCTAAAGATAGTGTAGCTCTGATCCAATCCGTGTACTGACATCCCCCCGATCGAATCCAAGCCCACCCCGCCTAGCCTCCGCCACATGTGCCCCTCGAACTCTGAGCTCGACCCACCCCATGATGGCGTCCAGGTCCTCGAAGCCGAGACTCACGTACATCCCCTTCGGTCCCAGATCGACATTCGGGCCCTCGACCGGACCGTACGGGTCCGCACCTTGAGGTTGTGCGGAGACCCGATCTGACGGGTGGAGTTGCGCAATCAGGCTATCTCCATCAGCCACGAGTCAATCGTGCGAAAAAAGGTAAGAAAGCTCACATCATCGGGCCGACCCATCGCTTCCGGATCCCCTCAATAGCATCCCACTCTGCCATCTTTGTCCCGTCCCCTCCCCAAAAAGCCTCCCCAGCCGACCAGATCGCCCCATCCGAATCATCCTCCACCTCGAAATGTAGGCTCCGGCGATCGATCTTGCTCGGTATGGTCTTGTCCGCATCGAGGGAAGGGTCGACCTCGCGTGCGGGTCGGTATGAGGGGTGAACGGAGGGGGTGTAGTTCGGGAAAAGTGCGTGAGTCGATAATGGAAGAGGCTTCATGAGCGTTGGGTAGGGCTTGCGATGACGCCGTGATGGAAGAGTTGGTGTCCTTGGTGGTGTCGGAGGGGATTTCAGCGTTGTAAAAGGGGGTGGGGAGGGGATTTCTGGGAGAGTAGGCATGGATGCCGGAACTGTCTCGATTGACCGACGAGGTTCCGTTGCGGGCACTTCAAAGACAGGAGTACCGCTCGACCCAGTCCGTGATCTTCCAAAGTTCCACGTCCTCCGTCGCCCGTCATCGCTATCTCGGCTTCTTACTTGGGTAAGGATCCCGCCAAGTCGCGACCCGCCAGCTTCATCCGGTCCATCGCCAGAAGTAGAAGCCCGCCTCGATCTCCCCGACGAAAAGGCTTTAGTGATTGTCGACCGCAGCGAGGGGCTGCTGGCCGGTACCGCTGCGGAAGAAGAAGGCAGAGCACCTTCACCCAGACCATGGATTGTGGTAGCCGATCCAGAGGGAGAGATCGATTGGGCGAGGGGGAAGTAGGCTTCGTTTGTATTCGAAGAAGGCGCGGCAGCCGCTGTCGGTGTTCTGGCTACCGGCAACTGCTTGGAGGCTCCGATCTGTTCGTCTACATCCTCCGGAGCCTCGGCCAGCCCTCGCAGCAGTGGTGGGTGGAGAAGTAGGTGAGCGTTGGGATTGACGAATAGCGATGGCTGGGGAAGGAGAACGCCAAGAGCGATGATCCGCACGTCTTGCAGGTGGACGACTACGCGGACTTGCGTGGGCTGAGATGCGAAGTTGTTCTGATGCCTGCAGGGCCGTGAGCGATAGCCAGGGAGAGCCGGAAAGGATGTGAGATCTCACTTTAGCTCGTCGTAGATCTCGTATGGGTCAAAGAGGCGAGAGTAGATGCGATTGATACTAGCCGAACCATTCCGATGCAATGTGAGGAAGCGCTGCGACCTCTCATCAGCTCATACTTTTCAAGCCATCCGCTGGACTGACTGTCCAAGACTCCTCGTGCGTACATCCGAGATTGCGATGCTCTAACCGGCCGAGCGTTCTATCGATACCCGTCAGCTTCCAGCAAGCCTCTACGATGAGTGCTCACCTGAGAAAGATAGCCCTCCAGCTATCTCCGTCCCCTTTGAACCTCTTCCAGCTCGGCAAGAACCGTCTCTCGAAAGCTTTTTTCCATACCGCCTCTCTCCACCGGCCGAGCTCCAATTTCTCCAAGATCCATTTCGGTCGAGCTCGGATCAGCAGGTCAATGAAAATTGTCTCGCCGTCTTGGGGGAAAAAGAGGGAAAGTGAGGGGAGTTTGGCGAGGATAGGTGGGTATGGGGGACCGTCGAGGAGAAGCTGGTGGATGACCGAGGGGATCGGGGAGAGATGGGACTGGGTAAGATCGAGGAGAAAACGGTTGAGAGAGAGGGAAGAGAGCATCTCAGGTAAGGGGAGATAGCTGCATTCCATCAGCTGGAATTAGAGCGAAGGGGTGGAGGACTTACGAGGCGATTTGGCTGAGGATATCGCTAGGGAGATCAAGGAGTTGGCAACGAGTGGGCATTGATGTCGTAGACCGGTCGTGACCGTCCTCGAGCGATCCATCGCCATCTTTGCCGCCTGTCACACTCGACATGACTATCTGCATCTAATGTACATGTACAACACCGAGGCAGACCATAGCACACGTCATTCTCTCTCGCCGATTAGGTTGCCGTCAGGCCGGGGACTCCGCAGTGGCAAAACCGCCACTTTGGGATAATCACTAGTTTCTCCGACTTTCAAAGCAAAACGGCGCAGAAACGGCTTCGCTTTTCAAGCAGAAACTCTAAACGAAACTATCCTGATCGTTCAGGAAGTGCGCGCGTTCAAGGATAAGCGCCCAGCGAGATGACACGACCACTCACAACCAGAGCTCGTCAGCTGCTCCGCAGCCGCCGACCTGATCTTCGCCGTTTACCATCCGTCATCCTCCAAACCCGTTCCGCCTCAACATCCACAAATCCTCCATTAGCTTCATCGTCATCTTCCTCGTCCTCGACCGCTACCGGTCCCTTCCCCTTGACGTGGGCCGACTACCTCTCCTTTCGGCGGCAAAGACGATTATGGTCGACTTTGACGACGATCCCCACGACTCTTGGCGGCCTGTTCGTGGGTGGGAGCTACTTTGCGAGTCTGGAGGCGGATCCTACTCAGCTGATCATGGGAGTGGAGCCAATGTGAGCTTCGTCCGGCCGTACTCATCCAGCAGCATCATGCTCGGATGGATGGTTCTCGTCTTGAAATGGAAGCTGACAGGTGAAATTTCTGTAGGTTTGTGTATGGCGGCGCGACGTAGGTCCAGAGGATTGGATTAAGCCGAGAATGTCAGCTGAGCGTCTTGTTCCGAACTCACAGAGTAGGCTGCATGGGTATGTTCCCCTCTTCCCACCTTCGGCCGGATCTGTCTTTGACCATCACGTAGCCCTTGGATACCTTCTCGGCCCCACACTCGGATCCACCCTCTTCTCCCTCATTCATCCATCCCTCTCTCGCGGTAACCTCGAAGTCATGGATCGCGAGCTGTTTGCGCGGATACGGAGAAATCGGGTGGATCCGAGCTTCCAGAGCGTGAATAATCCGGCACCGGACTTCTATGGGGAGAAGGTGGGTCACATACGGCGTAAAGCTGCAGGATGGTGTGGCTAACTGAGCGACTTTTCATCCTATCTTTTTGCGGCTATGATCCATGTTCATTATCGCAATCGCAATTTGCTTCGTCGATCGCACGCGTCATCGATTCTTGACTTTCTCCGACTTACACAGATCGTCTCCTTCCCGACATATCGACGGTGGTTACGAGATCAAGCGGCGTATAAGCGGAAGGCGATGCATGGAGTTCCTGCGGAAGATGTATAGAGAAGGCGAGGACGGGATCCGGGCTCATCGGCTGGAGTATCTTCAATTCTGTAGTGCTACGCATGTCAATGCGTAACTCCATCATGTGATAAAGTCACCGTTCTCATGTATGCTGGATCGCCGCGCAGTGGCTTGACAGAGATCAGAGACATGGAGAATACCACGATCCGTGTATCTGTATCTGGAAACGTCTAGACCCGTCGCTCCAGCCAACTGCCACATCCCGAAATCCGTGCCCTCTCATTGGCTCGCCACTCCTCCGGATAATCCCGGCTTGGGGTGGTGAAGATCGAGCGGGTATTTCCGGCGAGCACTCATCATCATCTGCGACCCGTCTTCTCTTTTACCCAGTTACTCAATATCACGATCTCCAACATGATCCGCTCAGCTGCGTTCAAAGCACTCCCCACTTCCTCCCGCCATGCAGCGATGCCAGCCCGGGCATTCGCTAGCAGTACCTCGGCCCACTTTGCTTCCCCTGCCGAGGGCGCGCCGCCGCCTGGCAAGTCGCCCAAGATGAAGGAGTTCAAGATCTACCGATGGGTGCGTCTCCTTCCCCTTCCGTATCTTTCAACGAATCACCCTGCATGGCGAGCGCGGCTGACCGTGACTGTGTCGATTATTCGCTTCTCCCTGTCATCGCTCGCTGCCATCCCGATTTCTTTATCAGAACCCTGACACGCCGGCAGAGAAGCCTGCATTGCAGAGCTACAAGGTGGATCTTAGCCAGTGTGGGCCGATGATGCTTGATGCCTTGGTTAGTCATCGCTCTTCCCTCAATTTTAGCTACTGACCATTTCGGTCTGCCTCGCCCTGTTCATCGCCGTTCCGACTTCCCATACTTCCCGTCGTCTTCCACCGTCCATCATCTTCAATCATCTTTCCCTCTTGCCATCGGTTTTGATACCACAGCTCAAGATCAAGAACGAGTCCGATCCCACCCTCACCTTTCGCCGATCATGCCGAGAGGGCATATGCGGGTCTTGCGCTATGAACATCGATGGTGTGAACACCCTCGCCTGCTTGTGCCGAATCGAGAAGGACACTGCCAAGACCACCAAGGTCTACCCCCTTCCTCACAGTGCGTCTCTCGTCTTTCGATATGTGTATCAAGCTGATTTTGATGTAGCATACATTGTCAAAGACCTTGTCCCCGATCTCACTCATTTCTAGTTCGCCAACCGATCTCGTTGTCTGGACACTGAGCTGATGATCTCCGTCTGTAGCAAGCAGTACAAGTCGATCGAGCCATTCCTGAAGAACGACAACCCGCCAGCGAAGGGCGAGTTCCTGCAGACCCAGGAGGACAGGAAGAAGCTCGATGGGATGTACGAGTGTATTCTCTGCGCGTGCTGCTCGACCAGCTGTCCATCGGTGAGTACTGCTCGATGTCGTTCAGCCTTCAGGCGGTCATGCGGCCGCTGGTGAGAAGAGTCAACGGAGCTGACGAGCTATTTTCCAGTACTGGTGGAATGCCGATCAATACCTTGGCCCAGCTGTGTTGATGCAGGCATACCGATGGATGGCAGACTCCCGAGTAAGTAGCCTTTGCGCAGTCGGAAATGTATGCTGATAATTGGTATCTAGGACTCATACGGCGCTCAGAGGAAGGAGAAAATGCAGAACACGATGTCTCTGTACCGATGCCACACAATCTTCAACGTGCGTGCTTACCCTGCTTCCTTCCTCAGGACCTCGCCTGCGCTGCTGTGCAGGCTTGCGTTATCGGTCAAGCAGCTGCTGACGATTCGCAGTGCTCGAAGACATGTCCAAAGGGTCTGAACCCGGCAATGGCGATCGCTAAGATGAAGCTGGAGATGGCAACGGAGCAGTAGACGGAAAAGGCATCCAGCGCCGGATGTTGAGATGAGGTTCTTGTATGCATTAGCTTCCTTTGCCAGGTATCGCATGGTGATATTCAGCAAGTGATGCCACCAAAATAAGCAATCGCTCTCGGCGCATTCCGCGAAACCGGCATCCGAAGTTCCTCCACTCCATTGCTAGTTTTGCGTTTCCTATTCCTGTAATATCGTGTGGATTTCTTGCCCAAGCCTATACGCATATATCTCAAGATGTCATTACGATCAGCTGTCCGCACCACTTCCTTCCTCGCCCGTCGTGGATTCTCCAGCTCGATTCGGGCCGAGAGGAAGGTCGCCGTGCTCGGTGCTGCCGGTAAGTCTCTCCTCCTTTATGAGCGCCTTCACCATTTCACAACCGCTCAAGCTGATAGATCGACCCATAATCAGGTGGTATCGGTCAACCGATGTCCCTCCTTCTCAAGACCGACCCCTTGATCACCTCGCTCTCGCTATACGATATCCGTGGAGCTCCCGGTGTAGCTGCCGATATAAGCCATGTCAACACCCACTCCGACGTAAAGGGCTACGAGTCGGCCGAGTGCGTACTTCTTTAAGAATTCGAGAGATGACTGACCATTATGCGAAAGTCTTGCGGGCGCGCTGAAGGGTGCTGAGATTGTGGTGATCCCGGCTGGGGTGCCGAGGAAGCCCGGTATGACGTGGGCACCCTTACCCCTTCCGCAAACATTTCGCTGAGTCGGTATTGCTGGGCAGTCGAGACGATCTATTTGTGAGTTGATGATGTGGATTGGTATAACGGAAGGATCTGACCATGGCCGCCAGAACACCAACGCCTCCATCGTCCGTGACCTCGCCTCGGCCGTCGCGGATCACTGCCCGAAAGCCATGATCTGCATCATCTCGAACCCCGTTAACTCGACAGTGCCCATCTTTGCAGAGGTCCTCAAGCAGAATGGCGTCTTCGATGAGAAGAGGTGACACCCTGTTTCAGCATTACTTGTCAGAGCTCATGGGTCGGATAGGATCTTCGGTGTGACTACCCTTGACGTTGTTCGATCTTCCCGTTTTCTGGGCGAGATAAAAAACGTCGACCCGAAGGACATTAAGGTCACTGTCGTCGGCGGTCACTCGGGTGTCACGATCGTTCCTCTTCTCAGTCAGACTTCGCAGGGCAAGGATGTCTCGGGCGAGCAGTACAAGGCGCTCGTCAAGCGCATTCAGTTCGGTGGTGATGGTGAGTACCGCGCGACTTCTCACTCGATCGCAGCTGACCTTGCGCAGAGGTCGTGGCTGCTAAGGCAGGGACCGGTTCCGCTACCCTCTCAATGGGCTTCGGTGAGTCCGCCCCTTGGCTTTGGAGATGAATCTCAAGTGAACGGAACAGCCGGTGCACGCTTCGCCAACTCCCTCATCCGGGCCATGAACGGCGAGACCGGCGTCATCGAGCCGACCTTCGTCAAATCGCCGCTCTACGTGTCCGAGGGCGTCGAGTACTTCGCCTCCAATGTCGAGCTCGGTCCCGAGGGTGTCAAGAAGATCCACCCCGTCGGCTCGCTCTCTGCCGAGGAGGAGGAGCTTGTCAAGGGATGTCTCGCGGAGTGAGTGTTCCAGGTCTTGTGACTGGAGAGAGCTGATGGGTGTTTAGGCTGCCGAAGAACATCAAGAAGGGGGAGCAGTTTGTCAACTCGGCTTAGAGGATGTTAGACGGAAGATCGACATGCATGGGTGCTTGTGGCCTCGCCACAAGAGGAATAATTCGTTAAGGAGATCTCCAGGCGAACTCGTCATTCCTCGATTCGGTCTTCGTCGCGCATCGTATCATGCGCGTCTCATGCGGCTGGGACATCCGGAATAATCGACGTTGATGTTTCGGTTTCGGCGGCACTTCATTGCCCGTTTCCGCCGCCAAGCCGTTATTTCGAATAAGTCGCCATTCCTCGTAGATTCGTCCGCGCCGCGCATCGGCATACCCAACCTCTGTTGTCAGAAGAAGCAGCTCTGCATCAGTCATCTTGCATGTCGCAACCAGCAGATCCTTTGACCTGAGCTCGTCTGTTTCTCGAATCGCGTAGAAACTCATCCTTTGATGTCTGCTCTTCTTCGACTGGGATAGAAACCGATCACCGTTTTCGGGAGACTTCCTCACCCACATACTGATCACCCACAAATCGCCGAAGCTGATTGAGCCCACTCAAGCATCCATCACTCGGAATACAAAGCTCCCAAGAAATGTCCGAGGCTACTGAATCTGTGTGCGACCGTAACCCAAAAGTTGAGGATGTCAAGGATGCCGATGACACAGGCAGCAGAGTCGATCATCACTCGACCAAAGGCTTCGACGCCAGTGCCGTGGCGCTTGGGTCTCCTGCTCCTTCTCATGCCTTCAGCGAGATTCGCACCGCGGCGGACCCTGCTCCGACCGCTGTCGCTGCTGCAGAAACGACTGCTAAACCTCAAGGCGACAACACTCCCTCCGTCGTCGAAGCCGATGCGGCCGAGCACACCATTACGCCATCAGGAAAGGAAGACTTTCTCTACTTCGTCGATGAGGCTAACAAACTCAACACGTTGCTCGAGTCCACCATGGTAGCCAAGGTGAAGAACGAGGTGTTCCCGTGGCTGCAACAGACGTTTGGGTCCGGAGACTCGGAGAGATTGCGGTCCGCTCGCAAGTGGTTCACCACGGCTCGCACGGTCCTCCCTCCCGGAAAAGAGCGCGACGAGATCAATAGGGCCATGAGCAATTTGCATACACTGACAAGCGGGATTATGTGTGACTATACCACCCAGACTTCCGGGGCGAAGTCCAAGAAAGAGTACGAAGTTGGGCAAGACAGCAAGGAAACCAAGTTCAAACCCTGGGTCAAGGGAGATGAAGGAGACTATCACCTCCATATCGACGTCCAGCACGCGGGCTCACAGCAAGCTTCCGAATCCACCGTCAGAGAGGCGCTCCTGGAGAGGGATATCGAGTGGCGCGATTATCTCCACGGCGGCGACAAGATAAAGCTGGATACCGCAAACGCGAGCTTGTGCGATGCTCAGAGGGAGATTGACCATTTGAATGTCGTCGTGGATTTTCAGTCTGAGCTTGCACGTGTGCACGACGAGAACTACGAGACCTGCAACCAGGACAGACGGCAGGGGGAGTCTCGGAGGTCCTGGTTTTCTTGGTGAATTTGAGTTTGATTGAACGTTTGGTGGCGCATGCTAGGTGACTGAGTGGATGATGAGATGCATGCTTTTGTGTATGATGGTGACCTGAATGACAGTTTTGATTACTCTCCCTGATGATTAAAGCACCACAGTTTGGTGTGGCTTCTGGTCTGTCTTTAAACCATATGACAATCTGTTCAGAGGAGCCAAGATTCCTTGTTTTTTGCTTTAATTGACCTCTAACAAGGAGCATGGGGTAGATGAAGCAACCATGATTTGGATCGGATTCACGCCCAAGCAACCCTCATGGCTCGTTGACTATAAATGAATGGAGACGATCGTTGAACACAATCGCGGGTATGAAAAGGTCTTGACTATAAAGCTCAAGACAGGTTGCAACAGTCAACGATCTCTCGTGCTGTGCAAGACTAGACTGGTAGTCAACGTCTACCCGGACTCGTCGTCGTTTGTTTCGACAATCGCTCAACCTGAGGGTGGACACCTCCACAGACATGTTAAAGATGGCTGGTTCAGGGTACAGGCGTTTCGCGCGTTCGCGTTTATATGAATACATCTTAGTAGTCATGCGTTTTTACTTTTGCATATGAACCTGGTTATTCAACAAGACAGGCTGTTCGTCGGTAGGTCCGCTATTTACAAGACATTACATAAACTAGCTACAAGAACCTCGATACTAGATCTCTAGCGGGTATCAGCCAATCTGGTCGCTTTATTATACCTCTGCATACCTCCGCCTCTTCCGCTCTTGCCATTCCCAAGCCCGAGGCCTGATGATCCTTTTCCCCGTTGCTACAGCATCTAGAGGTTACGAAACCCTGCGTCCTCTGCTCGTACGCCAGACTCATGAGCATCCGCGATTGTCGGCGACGATTGCGGGCCGGGCCTACTTGAGGGTATTTACCCGCTGCCCGGTGTGGATTGAGGTACCAACACAAAGGCCGTACTCATTGGGTCGTGGAATGCGCTCAAAGGTTTGCACGTGCGGTCGTATTTGATCAGCGGCGGTGATCCCATAGATGACTGCTCTTGGTACGAGTTCATAAGTACGTTGGGTAATGTCGGCGACAGTTGCAAGACATGCGGAAGTCGTCGATCGGATATACCGGTGTTATCGTATGGTGGGCTAGATCGTGGTTATGCCGGGATGGGGTCATAAACTTCTTCTTTTACATACGAAGTCTCTCGAGTATCCATCCTCGGACCAAATATTGATGGCCACACCGGAGTGTCGATGGTTGGCGTTAGCCCGGCAAGAAGCAATTAGCTCCGTTTTCGGTGTTTCCTTGGTCGGGGACATTTTGGGGGATTGATTGCCGCTTGATGGTCTGTGCTCGCTGTTGTTTGGCGAACGGTGGCATTTTTCCAAGTCTTTATCGCTTTTGTTTGGAACAGCTCTCGTCTTCGTACTCCCTCATCATGGGTATCTTTGTGCACCGTAATGTCACGGGGGACAGGTGGCAGGTGGTCGGACAGAGCTAAAGCTGCATATAAGTCATGGCGAGACTATATAATAGCGGTTAAGGGCAAGATACGTCTACGAGTTACCTTAAGTACCCAGAGCGAGTCGGCGGCATTTCGACGAATCTCGTTGATTT